>ERZ890953.976-NODE-976-length-15166-cov-5.312289_pt1 | contig 15166 bp, 18 predicted proteins | sample MGYA00521264_ERZ890953 | MGnify/ENA primary metagenome ERZ890953 (study PRJEB32303, sample SAMEA104408629) | aquatic metagenome | biome: Brackish water; feature: Chemocline; material: water | place: Baltic Sea | collected 2014-10-26T21:54:00 | depth 200 m ...
AGAGCAAAGGGTGCAATCTAGTCATCAATGAAAGCTCAAAGATCGCAGAACAAGTATCTTTGAAATCGTCAAAGTCATCAATCCAATCTAATATTTGTGCAGGCATGTTCATAACAAATGCATATGTGCTATCTCTAAATTTCTTATTCTCAATATCTTCTAATTTATCCTTTATAAGAAGTGGATTAGGGTCATCATATGCATATGCAGCCATGTTTCGTAAATTACCGATCTCACACCACTTTGCGTACCCTTCTATGATTGTCATAGTCGGGACTAAAAACCCCTCTGCGATCGAAGATCTCGTAGGTATTTCTATAAATTTGTCTTCATCACAGGAAAATCTTGCATCAATAAAATGATCTGCATGTTTAACTAAATCTCGGTAGAGTCTATCTGTTTGTTTGTGGAAATTTATGGAATAACCGAAGAGATTCTTATAAATGTTAAAAAATGAATTGATGACCCAATCAATTAAGGCAAAGTAATCCTTTACGAAAGGATGAAACCGATAATCAAAGTCATTTCCGGTGAGAACTTTTAGCCTTAGCCATGCTTCAAGATGGTTGATGGTCTTTGAATGTATTTTATGAAATCTATTCTTCTTAGAGAGATCTTTTTCTGTATTATAGCCAAATTTACTGTTCTCACTTTTGAGGTGTTTAGATATTAATTCTCTTTGGAAGGTGCTTATAAAAAACAAGAGGGAACCTAAAGATGTTCCGAGTATGTTATAACAATGGCAATATTCATGAAAAATTGTTGAAAAATTAGGAGAGTAACCTTGATCAAACTTTCTTGCCCTTTCATATTGGCTTTTTTTCTCGAATTCGTTGTCATATTCGGAACTATTGAAATTCAGAATAATTGAAGGTGGAGAAGGGAAAAAGAATGCCTTTTCTTTTTCCTCATATGATGATATTTGTGTTGCGCTCTGACGTTTGATATACCTTTCAAACGCAGAAAGGTTTTGATCCTGTTCGTTCATTATTTTCCTGATCTTTTTGGTCTAATAATCAATAGATCCTCGTACATACCCTTCCGAATCTCAACTGTAAAATCATCACCCTCATAAGAATAACTCCCTTCATCTTTGTCTTGGAAACCAAAAGAAGGTATTCTTTCCATTCTTACAAGTTCTTGCCCGCTAAACTTCACAACAATGTTTTTAGTAGCATGATAAATTTTTTCGATATATTCACCCACCCACTTAACAACTTTCTCTTCATCATCAACAATCACATTGAAAGTCTTTGAGACTAATTGATTTTCGAGTGCCTCTATTCGATCCCTGATCTCCTGTGTCCCTGGCATCCACCCCAAAGCATCAGTTAGCGAGTCTATTGTAGATTTAATATCTCCTTTAGCCAGTTGTTCATCAGCCAATTTTACTAAACCCCTAGATTTTACTATAGCTGCTGCTTCTTCACCATATTCATCAATCATCTCAAACATAAGTTTCTTAAACTTCAGCTCATCAAGACAATAGTCACATGAAATAAGATGTGTTTCAAATGCATACTTTAGATACTTATTCGCAATACCGGCTCTCGCATATTCAAATAATAAATCATCTAAATAATCAAATCCTTTTTTGTTTAGATCATGATATTGATCCAGCGCTAACTTGGCATCCACATATGATTCCAAATTATCAACAGGTCTTATAATAGCTCCATTCTTTTCCATTGTTTAGCCCTTATGTGTCATGATGTTACCTTACAATTTTTTTAATTCTTTCTTCTCAAAAACTATTGTTTTCTTCATTATCCTCAAAAAATTGTTCGGAAAATTTTAACTCAATTTCTTTCTTAACCTTTGATACAGGTTTATTTTTTTCAGATTCTAAAATATCATCCGTCCAGCAAATCTCCTTTAACTCTGCATTAACATACGTTCTAGATATGTCAACGTAAAGTTTATCATAAACACATCTCTGTAAATTGGTTAAGCTTTCATAGAAGGCAACCATCTTTTCCAGATAAAACGGTATATTTTCCATTTGATTTCCGCCGATTTAACGTTAATATTATTTAATAATTTGGTATAGCCTTAGTACAGACCCATTTGCTCTAACAGTATGTGAGGCATTTCTCGAATCTTCATATGCGGGACGATCATATTTAGGCTTAGGCATAACCCTCTTGTAGCCTAAACTTAAGCGTTGATTCATAATCTCTTGCAGCAAACGGTCTCTATCCTCAATAGTTTGACTTCGGAAAAGTTCGTCTTTCCTAGTGTAATGATAAAATTTTATTTTAAAGTAAGTGTCTCTATAACCTGGAATGCTTTTGATTTGAGTCAACAGATCCTTGGCATCACTGGAGAGAGGTTTCTGCGCAATAGCTTCTAAATCATCCATCGTTAAAATAGGTATGCTTAGTTTCATTCTTAAGAAATCAAGTTCCTTCTCATTCACTAAAAGCCAACTCTTTCTTTTGCCACCATACTTAATAGGAGCCTCTATAATACTCGTAAAATATCTCTCTATGATTCTTATGCTATAGGCATTTAAAGAAAGGACTGCATGGCGATAAGTCGGATCGTTTCTTATATTTTCTTCAGCTTCTAATAATTTTCCTTTAACATGTTCAAAAATTTCTTCACACTTATTTGTAAAGAAAGGTTCGGAAAAGTTACCTACTTTATCTCTTGGCCAATCATCCATCTCCTTTTGAAACTGAAAATACTTTTTCTTAACCAAAGCAATGACAATATTCTTGATCTTCCCAAATGATTTTTTTTCAGAATGAGAAGGATATTTTTCCCAGTATTTCTTTTCGAATAACGCAGAGCAAAGTGGAATTCTCGTTGAGTCTAAGTTAATCCCACATTCAGGAACCTTTTGATTCTCTTTTTCAACCCTGTGAGCATCATCCAATAATTGTTTAATTCTGTTTCTAACATAAACCTGAAGGTCAGGAATTCCAAATCTAATTTCGTTTTCTTTGGCTCTTTCTTCATTGTCTTTTAACAAAGAAAAAATATGCCTAGAAAACTCAATAGATTTTTCATTTAGAAAAGTGCCCTCAATGTTTTTCTTTGTTTTATCTTTTGGCCACTGTTCAAAAATAATTTCATAAGTCGAATACGCGTCATTTACAAATGAAAGAATAATTTGTTTGATTTTTTCGGTGCCATCATAATACCTAACAAATAATCGCGAACACAAAGACTCTTCATTTGTCCCACATTCAAACCGAATTGAATTGTTTTTAGATTTTTCTTCTGATTTTTTTACGCTCATCAAAAACTTCCTCTTTTTATCTATACTAACTTAGGTAGGACAAACAGAAAAACCTCAAGGAGACCTCACATGACCGATGAATACGATAATTCAACTGAAAATACACTTGATAATCAAGGACCTAACATGAACTACCACGACCATAGCCAGGATGTCAATAAATCTCCTGATGCAAGATTCCAGGAGCCAAAGATAACATATAACCTGATGAGGGTCAAAGTGATCCTTACGCCACAGGAGGTAGACCAGTTTTCAAAAGAGTGGCATTTCCCTTCCACAAGAGAAGGCGTAAAAAAAGTAAACGGAAAAGCGACCGAAGTCATAGAAGAACTCTACAGGATTGACCCTATCGGCAGAATCGTCACTAACGACGATGTAGTAGGCATTAGCTGGAAAACTAATGTCCTGATTCCTCATGACCTTTTAGGCATTTGTCCGGGTTGGTTCGGCGTCCACAGAACTCAAAGAAATATCTGCTTAACTGTGGATGGCGAAAGAGAACTCGATGAATTCTTTTGCGACGCATGCCTGGAAGTCCTTGAAACCTATTTAAACTGGAACAAATGGACTCTCGGCCTTTTCAAAATACCTCTATAATTTAAAAGGAGAAACCCAGAATGTTAAATAGATATAAGATTTTCAGAGAAATAGTCGAAACCCTGGATAAAGGCGGAATGACAAAAGACCCTTTAGTGCTTAAAGCCTGCCAACAATTCTCTGACTTCGCATATATTAAAACTCTTGAAAGGCTCCTGAATAAACATCCTCAAATTCTGGAAATTGCCAGAAGAAATATTCAGGAGCAAAAGGAATATCCTTTCTGGCCCCCTCCTTGGAAAAAGCGAGAGATCGATAAACTCAAAGGTAAATATGACCTCGGAGTCATTAACCACAATGGAGATAAAGTCTATCTTGACCCAATCAAATTCACAAAAGGGCTAACGATCTTCGGTGAAATTGGATCAGGCAAATCATACCCTGTTCTCAGACTGCTTAAACAAATCCTATCAACATCAATCGAAGAAAGAGGATTCAATGTTCTTATTATCCAAGCATCTAAACAGGATGCTAATTTCCTTGTTAAACACAACAGTAACCTCCTGGTGCTCGATTGGAAAGACATCAGAAGATCACCTATGCAAGTGGAAGATTGGGATACAAAAGAAGAAAAAATCAATTCTTTCTGTGAAGTCTATCAAACTAATAATTGGCTTATGGCCTATGGCCAACCACTATTCAGAAATACTGTAAATATCTGCATGAATATGTTTGGCAACTATATCAACTTCCATAAACTCTGGAACAATGTGGATACCTCAGCAAAATATATGAATATCCAAGGGCCGGAACATAAAAACATTAGAGATAATCTCCGATCAACATTATTTTCATTTAGGGAAACAGGAAAAATTCTCAATTGCAAAAAGGGATTTACCGTTGCAGATTTTTTCACCAAAAATGATCTCATCCTGAACGTACAACCCAAGCAGTTACCAAGCAATTATGTCCTTGCAACTTTTTTAAGCGACCTGTTCAAAGACATCCAAAGATACTATGAAAACAATCCCTTTCATGGAAAATTAAGAACCCTTATAGTCCTAGACGAGTGCAGAAGAGTCTTCCCCGCAACAAAAACACATAATCAAACAGGCCATGAACCAAATTCACCTATGATTGACTTCGTTACCACAAGACGTGGTTCAGGAATTGGCATCGTAGCAATTACACAAGAACCTAGCTCCGCACCTGACTGGCTTGTCATCAACTCAGCCTATGTCCTCTCAATGGCAATCAGTGGAAAAGGAAGAAAAGATGCAAAAGAAATTCTTAATCTCTCAAAAGAACAAGGCTCATTCATGGATATGTTCCCTGAACACGGAGTAGGCATCATGAGATACCGTGGTTTTGATAGAAGATTCCTGGTAGGTATCCCTGGCGATCTTGACGATACGCCGATCTCTCCGAATGAAATCAAAGAACTGATGAAAGACAAAATCAAAGCCCTCCATGAACCCATAGATAAATATCATGAAGATGAACTCATAGACCTCAAAGAAAAGCAGGAAAAGGAAAAAGAAATTAAGCAAGAATCCCAACTAAAAAAGCTCACCCTCAAAATGGCAAAAACACAAGCCATCACTAAGCTGGACAGTATATTGATAATCGAAACCCTCATAAAAACCCCTTTCCTTTTCAAAACGGGAATAAGGGATTCCCTGAAAATCTCAGGTGGAAGAATGGATAGAGCTGTTGACCATCTCAGTAGTGAAAACCTCATAGTAATCAAGGAATGTATGGATAAAAATTGTACAAAGCCCAAAACTCAATATCTAGCACTAACAGATGAAGCCAAAGAATACATAGGCTCAAAAACCAAAATAATCAACCCTGCACATTTCAAACATACCTTGTATAAATATAGGGTTGCAAAGTTTCTGAAATTCAAAGGCTATGAAACCAAAATCGAATACACTGAGAACGACAAAAATGGATTTATTGATATATTAGCAATCGAATCTAATACCCAAAAAAGAATAGCCTATGAGATAACACTCTCTTTCTCAAACTTGATAGATAACATCAATAAATGCCTCAATCTATTCAACGTCGATGACGTTCATATAGTAACTGAAAATGACACCGACGAAACTAAAGCAATAAACATGATCTCAAAATCAAACAGAATTCACACTACAGACCTTGAAAAAATAACATACGAGACCTTGAAAAAATTGAAGATTTAAAAAAAGGTTCACTTTCAAAAAGGGATACGCCTTTGTAATTGTAAACAAATACATCCAAAACATCCACTTCAACATAATACCAAAAGGGGGTTCTTATTATGTTCGATAAATATGAAAACCTCAGCTACGAAATCGAAGAAGAAGAATTCGATGAAGGCTATGAAGGAAGACTAGCACAAATCGAAAGTAACCTTGAAAAGCTTACAGAAACTCAGAACGAAAACTATGAAGATAAATACCTCTCCGCAGACGACATCGAAAAAATGGTTATCAACCTCGATGAAAAGCAGGATGATGAGCTTAAAAAAGTAAATGAAAGACTGGTTGATGACATTATCGATGCAGAAATTGAAAGCAATAAACTCGGTGAAAATAGAGGTATCAATGAATCTGAAACCCTTGAATCCTACTACCAGCCTGAACTCGTTAAACAATGGGAAGACGTTTACCACTCAGAAAATCAAGCAAAAGAACAAGAAGAAATCCTGTCACAAGAAGTCCTGAACGACATGCAAAAATCAATGGATGACATGCAAAATCAAAACGAAAACTCTAATATGGAAAACAATCCCGAAGACACTACCGAAAACATTACAGAAGATCCTTCTAAAATCAGCTTCCATGACCAGCTGGCAAATGCAATGGATGAATTCATGAGCGTGGATAACAACGATCTTGTCGGCAATGAACAAGAAGGAGAAAACCTCGACATCGGCTTAGACCTTGAGATGGGAAATGCAATACAGGATGGAATGTCCTCAGAATTTGATACAGAAATTGGCGAAGATTTAGAAAGCGAAGAAGACGCAGACATGAACACAGCCTTCGACATGGATAACAGTTCCTAAACGAATGAAAAGAGGTATTCAAAAAAAATACCTTTAATCTCGTGAAATTGTCCCATCTAGTAAAGATAAGGGAACAATTTTTACGGAGGGTCAATAATGAAACCCCATATGTTTATCATTCGAGGGCTTCCAGGCAGTGGCAAAAGTACTTTGGCTAAAACTATGTGTGCCAACAAAACATATGTCCACATAGAAGCTGATCACTTTTTCTGCAATCCTAAAACAGGTGAATATGAATTTGACTATCGAAACCTCAAAAAAGCCCATAAATGGTGTCAAAAGAAGTGCCTCGCTATGCTTTCAGTTGGAAAGAATGTGATAGTAAGCAACACATTCATCAGAATTTGGGAAATGCAGCCCTATATGGATATGGGTGTCCCTTTCAATATAATTGAATGCAAATGTAATTTCAAAAACATCCATAATGTTCCAAGCTATACTATTCAAAAAATGTCTGAGCGTTGGGAGCAATATATACCATAATTAAAAGGAGATAAATAATGGAAGAAACATACTTTGATAATCAACTCTGCGCAGCTTGTGGAAAGCTCGTCAAAGAGCAAGGCAAATATGTGTACAACACTTCAATCTTCAGAGAGAAATATGTGAAAGATTGTGATGATAGAATTGAAATTCAACCTCTTAACCCTATCGATTTGGATTATTTCTGTGAAAAATGCCTTGAAGAAGAAAAAGCTGTTGAGCTTATGAAAAAAAACATGAAGGGCAAAGACGTTATATGCAGATCATGTGGAAATATCGTCAGCAATGAAGGTTCCATTGAATGGATAATCTATTTAGGCAAACATAACATTACAAAAAGCACAAATTGCGTGTGGGTCGTTTGGAGCGATTCACTTTACACATATTGCGAAGAATGTGGCAATAGCAAAGACCTCCATATAGACGCATATCAATGCACATTAGCAATCCTGAACCATGAAGTCAGAGATCACTTTGAGCCATATAAAGGAAAATTCATTCCCTCTCAATTGGAATTCTGTGAAGGTTGCGGTTCACTCAAAGAAGAGGAAGAAGCCCCTTTCCAAAAAAAAAATGGAAAAAAATGATCAAGGGGCTTTAATTCCATGAAATTGTTTCCACTACTAAAGATAAGGGCGCAATTTATACGGAGGGTCAATAATGAAACCGCATATGTTCATCATTCGAGGGCTTCCAGGTAGTGGCAAAAGTACTTTGGCTAAAACTATGTGTGCCAACAAAACATATGACCACATAGAGGCTGATCACTTTTTCTGCAATCCTGAAACAGGTGAATATAAATTCGATTCTTCAAAACTCCAAAAAGCCCATGAATGGTGCCAAAAGAAATGCCTTACTATGCTTGCAATGGGAAAGAACGTGGTCGTAAGCAACACCTTTACCTGTATTTGGGAACTGTCCCCGTATATTGAAATGGGTTTTCCTTACAATGTAATTGAATGTAAAGGTAATTTCAAAAACGTCCACAATGTTCCAAATTGTACTATTAAAAAAATGCATGAACGTTGGGAACCATACATACCGCAATGAACTACCCCGCCGCAAGCGGACGGGGTATCGTTAAAAGCATTGAACGCCCCAAGGGGCGGGGTATTAAACCCTAGGCTACGCAATAAAAATGGAGAATAAGCTATGAATCCTTATCAACATGCAAATTTCGGTAATCAAGATCAAGGCCAAAATCAAGAGCTAAATCAGTTTGGTAACCTGGGAGGTCTAACTCCTGGAGAAATCGCAGACGAAGAATCTTCCGTGAAGGAAACAATTCAAGGTATCAATCGTAAAAACATCATCAAAACAATCATAATCTCCGTCCTGACTATAATTTTTCTCATCATTGTTGGAAGACTCCTCTGGGCTGTGATTCAAAGCCTTGGCGACCAAGGAAGCACAATCGGCTATACTATCAGCAGTTGGTTTAACGGAAATATTAGCATAAACCCAGGCAATAAAAGAGGCTTCGCCAGCTTCATTAAACTGTCATTGACTGGTGTAGCTATCGCAGGTGGCCTATACGCCTTTAACAAATTCGTTAACACAAAAAGGTAAAGAAAAGGTCACGAGGTAAATGCCATGAACAATACCATAAAATCGATTCTCTGGGTCATTCTCGGTATTTTCGCCATTTCAATCTGTTCTGTCCTAATCAACCAAGGAGCAGAGATTGTTGCAGACATAGGCAAACATATCCAACACCTCACTCAAATTGGTGATATTCGACCCTCTCACAAAGGCTTCTCGGCCTTCGTGGAATTAGTCCTTATCGCCATATTCGTAGGGTGGACAATTCGCCGCTTCAAAAACAAAAACAAAAAATAATGGAGGATAATCAGATGTCAGACAATTCTAAAAACTTTTCCACTTTTAAAGTGCTTAAAAAAGACAATAACAAAGAGACAATCGATTTAGACGAAATGTTGCAAAATGAATTCGTTATTAGCCATGAAGTTCTTAATATTTTCCGCGAAAATAATACTAGGGCCTTAATACTCCTGGAGAAAAAAGGCGTAGGCATAAGAGTTGTTGAAAATGGAATTACGCTTGCTGCAATAGCTATATTTATCATTGATGAAATGAAAAATAGTATAGATCTGCGCCAATCAGTATTAAACCATTTGGCAGAAGATTGCGTAGATATTGTGAGCGTTGTGTAGATGACTCGCACGTGCTCCACTGATACCTTAAACGAATGAAAAACATGGTGATGGTGGGGCGGGGCTATAAGCAGATACAAAAACAAAAACAAAAAATAAGGAACTATAAAAATGGAAAAAGTAATTGAAAGAAAAATCAGAGAGTTCTCTGATGACATGGTCAAAAGTGATCTGGGAGTCCATATTCTTATTGAAAAAGGGGATACCACTATTTCATTTTCTGAAAACATTAAAAGAGGATCAATTATTGGATTCATTATGGATCAGATGATTGAAGACTCAGATATAAAGGACGAAGTAAGGGGAATCATTTACAAGCTGGACATACTGGACACCCTTGCCGAAATAAAAACCGAGATGAATAGTCTGGATTAAGCCCAAAGCAGATGCGGGAGAACCATTCACCAATCTCCCGCATTTCCCTTGAGTTTAAACTAAACACAACTGACTTTAAGCACTATTGATTGATTCTTCTTGACAAAGAAAGGAGATTTGATAACATGACTTCAAATACCCTAAACTCTAAAATCCTGACAGTAACAGAAGTTGCAGAATTCCTTCGAGTCCATCGCTCAACAGTCTCAAGGTATGCGATGTCAGGAGAACTGAAAAGCCATATATTGGGAAACCGTAGGCTTTTCAAAGAGAGTGATGTGTGCTTGTTCTTTGACAATCTGGAAGACAAAAGCTTCGCCTCCGTAAAGGAGGAGTAAATGGCAACTGTCGTAATCCAAACCATAAAAAGAAAAAAAGGGATGAGCTATAAATTAAATTACAGAGACCCTGTGACTGGTGAAAAGAAGCATTACAAAACCTTCAAAAAGAAACGTGAAGCCAACCAGGTAGCTAATGATCTCAGAGCCTTGCTTGACATGGGTGAAATTCCTAGACTACGTCAAACAAAAATATCTCCCTTGACGTTTAAAGAGGTCGGAGAATCTCTTAAAGCAGAATGGCAATCACGCCTTGCAACAAAAGACCTCAGCCAAAAGACATTTGATGAATACTGTATCTGGCTTAATGTCCTCTACAGAACATTTGGCAAAAAAATCCTTTGCAGTATCGCAAGCGAAGCAATCGAGAAACATAGAAACCTACTTGCGAAAGAGAAAAGTAATGTAACTGCAAATAGATACCTTTCCATCATCAAAAAAGTTTTCAAGCATGGGATTAAGGTCAAAGCTGTCAGAAAAGATGTTTCAAGAGAAATCAAACTTTTGAGCGAAAAAGACCATTTAAGAAACAGATTCCTACTTCCTCATGAACTTGACGAAGTTATCAAAGCTACACAGTTCAATCGAGGGAAATTCTACCTTCCAGCCATGATCTATCTTGGAGCTGAACACGGAGCAGCAAAACAAGAAGTCCTATCTTTGAAATGGGGTGACATCAATTTTGATTTCAATGATGGGATAGGGCTTATCCGGTTCTTTCGAACAAAAAACACAAGAGAAAGAACCGAACTCCTGATGCCAAGAACCAGAAAAGCTCTATTAGACTGGAAATCCCATCTTGACTGGAAAAGGCATAGAATTAATCTGGCTGAAGAAAAAGTAAAATCAGATCATGTTTTTTGTAGAATCGATGGAACACCCTTAAAACGCTTTGACAAGGCTTGGAAGGCTGCAAAAGAAAAAGCAGGAATTAAGGATTTTCATTTCCATGATCTGAGACATACCTTCTGCTCAAACCTGATCCTATCAGGAAGCGATCTCAAAGACGCAAAAGAAATGATAGGTCATGCAAACATCTCAATGACTGATAGATATTCTCACCTGACAAACGCCCATAAATTTTTCAGACAAAACCAACTTGCAGAATATTATATCTCTGCACCAGCCTCACCAACTACATAAATATCCAAAAAACTAATATAAACCCTTAAAATTTGCGGAAAAAACAAAAAAAGCCCAGTGAGGTACTCATTTGGTACTTTTTTTGAAAAATCCAAAAAAAAGAGCAAATCAGCAATTAGCTAACCTACTCTTTTTACAGGGTTTTTTTGGTCGGGGCGAGAGGATTTGAACCTCCGACTCCCTGCTCCCAAAGCAGGTGCGCTACCAGGCTGCGCCACGCCCCGAATAGATATTGGATTTGATAGGAGGAAATCTACTCATTTGGATTCGTAAAATCAAGCAAATATTTATGCCTTAATTCCTTGACCCATGAAAAACGTTCTTTTATAATGTATGATCAATCGGGGAAGAGACCCTCACGGTGAGGGGAATGATCACGCAACACACGATTGTTGTCCCCCGAATTCCATGAAAATATGACAGGAGGCCTCAAATGGATCTTTGGAGGAAAATCGGTATTGCAATCGTATCAATAATTCCGGCGTTTGTATTGGGTGGGCTGATCTGGGACATGTCTCATTCCTGGTTGTCGGTGCTCGCGGTAATCGTCATCGTAGCGCTGTTCAGTGGTTCAGCCATTGCGGGAAAGTTTTCCTCTCCAGAACAAAGCTCCCACCATTAGGCGTCAAATTAAACGAACCTCTCCTCACATTGGTATCACATACTGTCGCGCAACCCCGCTAGGTGGGTTTGTGGCGATTACGAAAGAACTGTAAGTTGTGAACCGACAACCGTAAACATTTTCTCTAACTTGTTCCCTCCTCAAAACGGCTTTTCCGCAAAAGGATTCGCTTCATAACATCCTCCTCCATAATTTCAAGATCTGAAAGCAAGGTCTTTCCATTGACGTCATGACGAACCACGGGAACATTGGAACTGATATACCCATAACGCAAACCATAGGCGTTGTTTTCGTCCACAAGCACAGATGAAGACGGCAGTTGGGCGGGTTGATCCATCCCCGACTCCCTCAAAACGTGGATCAAATAGTTTTTGCCGGTGGACAAGGCCATATCGTCCGGGCTGAAGGATCGTTTAAGCATGGCATCCTCGGTGTAAAGAAGTTCCAGGTTCGGGAAAACACTCAAAATATTCATGTGTACCGCCACCCGAAACCCTGCGTCATCCAGCCGGTTTTTCAGGGTTGCGATTCTTCGATAATTTTCCCGAACATCCTCTGCGTCCCGGTAGGGGAGGTCCAGGATAACGGATATTTCCAGAAATATGCTTCTGTCCAGATATCGAATCATGTTGTCAACGGCCTGTTCAATGTCCTGGTAGAGATAGCCTTTTGCCACATGTTTCAAGGTAAAATCAGAGGTCGACTCCAGTCCGATGAGCAGGCAATTGACATATTTGTTGATGGATTCAATGTAGTGTTTGTCCTTTAACAATGTTATGCCGGTAAATATGGTGATGTGGTATTGGGAGATCTGTTGAAGGATTTCCTGAACAATGGGGGCGTGGGGACGGTAATAGGAGTCAATAAACCGGATGTGTTTGGAATTGAAGCCCTGCATGGTCTCGTGGATGGCCTTAGCGGCGCTTTGGCTCTCCATATCCTTCAAAAAATCCATTCGCGGCAGTTCTTTGTACGTACAGAATTTGCATTTTCCGTACCAGCACCAGTTGTTGAACCCGAGGTGGACTGGAATTTCCGCCTTGCCCTGATAATGGGGACTCAGAAAGTCACGGCGACATTCATAAACGGTCCTGTAGTCGTTTTGTTCGATTTTTCCGTCTTTCCAATTTTTGATAATTTGATACAGGTCGGTTGTCAGATCAACATTTCCCGAAATGATAATGAGGTTGTCGCGAAGCCTCGATTTATCCATTCCCATATTGAATAGAAATTGCCTGAAAAAAGCGGGTGACAATCCGATATTGACAAGTGGACCGCCTAAGACCACTTTCTTTTCGTTTTCAAGCAATTGCTTTACAATCAGCAAATCACAGAAATTGATGCAGGTGACAATAATATGCTCTGCTTCAAACTCCTCTTGGATAAATTCATCATAATATCCATGGGCCATGAATACGTAAAAGACATTGTATACCATATACTTCTGCTGCAAAAAGGAGGTGATGTTCGGAGGGAAACGGGCGGCAGCCTTTTCCAGAATGCCGTCATACAACTGCTTGTCCTTGTTTGAGGCATAGGTCTTGACGGGAATATGGCTGAATTGGACTTCAAAGTTTTTGTTGCGGAGGAGATTTTCCGTCATGATCCGGGTTGCCATGGGATAAAAAGGCTTGAATAATGGCGGATATACATAGGCGACTTTCATTTTTTTCACCATCCCTAGCTTTAATCAATTACATGAGGGTTGTATTCGTGAGTGATTTCGGCAAGCGCCCCAAAGATCGGGTCCTTGTCCAGGCCTCTTTTTTTTGCGGTATCCAGTACTTCGTTAAGAAACATGAGCCGCGACCAGTCAAAGGGCTTATTCTTCAAGCTCTGCACTTTTTCGAGGGTCAAACGCCTTGGAAAACTGGCGGGAATCGCATGGCCCAGTGCCTTGAATGCCAGCATGGTGCGAACGCATTTGTCGCATTGGCAACAGTTGGCGTCTGGAAGCGTATTGAATCTATATTGTCCTTCCCAGCAGACCTTGAGGTTGTCCAGGGCTTCGGGCCATGAAAACAGGGCTTCCAGCTTTTCCATCCGAGTAAACACCGTATCATGGTGTATTTCAAAGCTGTTGCTTGAAAGGAGCCGATCCGTCAGGGGGTGGCTCCCCCAAGGACGCAGATGAAGATAGGAATGACTGCTGCCCACAAGACACCCCCCCCACATGGTGTGAAACAGGGCCGCCACCGATGCGATGACGCAGGCATGACTCATCCAGAATCTTTTAATGGAAAGCAGATACTTCAAGTTGGTTCTGACGTTTAAGAAAATTAAATCGGGATATGAACCAAAGAGCTTTTGGTTTCTTTCGACAACATTTTTGCACTCTGCATCGTAGTTGATGTTCACATCAAAACCTTCGATATAAAGGATGGCGTTCACATCAAACAACTTTCTTTTGATAGGACACTTTTTTAACACGTGATTAAGCGCACTGAAGGCCCCATCCACGCCTCCGGAAAAACTCAAAATAACGTTATCGTAGCTCTTTTTGTCTTCCCTCTCGCTGTCGGGCAGGATATCAATGATCTGATATTTATCAGGGAACCACGTGCTGAAAATGATCTGGAATTCTTCCAGGTTGTCCAGCAGCGACGAAGAAACCGGTCCATGCACCCGTAGGGTAGCCCTGTCTTCCATGGCCTTGAGTAAGGCTGCGATAACAAACGGGTCCATGAGTTCATAGGAAACGTATTGCCATTGGTCCGGAGGAACCGAATACCATAGATTCAGGTCTTCATCATAAGAGCGCTTCAAATTAATGTTGATACGCATCCGGCCGTTTTTTTCGCATTCAACAGGGCCCGGATACAGGTCTAAATTCCGCACGCATACTCCTTTTTGAGCCAATTACAGATTTTATTTTTATTGTCCGGCGGGATAGGGTCAAACTGTCAAATGCTGAAGAGGCGGGATAGATAACAGTGTGCTACTTTTCATAGCTTTGCAGCTTTTCACCCAGATCACGGATCCGACCGCTGAGAGCCCTGCAGATGTGAAGGGCGATCTGCGGGTATTCTCTCACGATTTCGCTGAATTCCTGTTTATGGAGCACCAGGAACCGGGAGTCTTCCGCGGTCTTAATGGAGGCTGAGCGAACAGTATCTTCCAAAAGCGCCATTTCGCCAAAATAATCCCCGGCCCCCATGCGGGCCAATTCGATCTCGCGAGCGCCTTCTTTTC
>ERZ890953.977-NODE-977-length-15161-cov-6.856150_pt1 | contig 15161 bp, 11 predicted proteins | sample MGYA00521264_ERZ890953 | MGnify/ENA primary metagenome ERZ890953 (study PRJEB32303, sample SAMEA104408629) | aquatic metagenome | biome: Brackish water; feature: Chemocline; material: water | place: Baltic Sea | collected 2014-10-26T21:54:00 | depth 200 m ...
ATCCTCAATATGCTCAAGAGAATCGGCACCGAATGTTGCATTTCTTCCTCGGCGCGAGAAATCCTGGAAGCCGACAAGCTCATTCTCCCGGGCGTCGGGCATTTCGACAGCGCCATGAGGAATCTTGAAAGCCTCGATCTTATTGGCCCGCTCAACGAGGCTGTCATGGAGCACGGCAAGCCCGTGCTTGGCATCTGTCTCGGCCAGCAGCTCCTGACCCGCGGCAGCGAAGAAGGGAACCTCAAAGGCCTCGGCTGGATCGACGCGGAAGCCCGACGTTTCGTCGCTCCTGAAGGGAAGCGCCTGCAGGTCCCTCACATGGGCTGGAACGTTGTGGATGTTGTGAATCCCAGCCCCCTGTTCGACGACACTTTTCCCGATTCCAGGTTCTATTTCGTCCACAGCTTCCGTGTCTTGTGCGATCGAAACGAAAACGTGATGACGACGACCGACTATGCCGGCACGTTCCATTCAGGAATCATCCGCGACAACATCATGGGCGTGCAGTTCCACCCCGAGAAGAGCCACCAGTACGGTTACCGCCTACTGACAAATTTCGCGCATTGGGATCACGTGTCCGGCACGTCCAGCCAAGTGGGTGGAAGCCTGTTTTCCCGTACGGACATCGCCAAGAAACCGGCCGTCGAAGTCACTTCACGTCCAGCAAGAACCGGGCAGCGCGTGCCAACCAGGGTCATTCCGACACTCCTGCTCAAGGGGCAGGGGCTCGTGAAGACCATCCGCTTCAAAGACCCCAAGTATGTGGGCGATCCTCGAAATGCGGTGAAGATCTTCAACGAGAAGGAAGTCGACGAACTGGCGATCCTGGATATCGATGCGACGATCAACGGCCGGGGACCCGACTTCGAACTGCTCGGCGAGATCATCTCGGAAGCCTTCATGCCTGTCGCCTACGGCGGGGGCATCAGGTCTCTCGATCAAGCCAGAAAGCTTTTGGCCATGGGTGCCGAGAAGATTATGCTCAACTCCGGCGCCGTCGAACTGCCTGAACTCGTGGAACAATCTTCCCGCCAATTCGGAGCCCAGAGCGTGGTCGTTGTGATAGACGTCCGCAAGGGTGGCCTGTTCAGCAAGGGCCCCAATGTCTGCTATCGTGGCGGTTCGAAGACGATCCAGGAATCCCCCGTGGATTTCGCCCGGCGTATGGAAGGCCTTGGAGCAGGAGAGATCCTCGTTCAGTCCATCGACCAGGAGGGAACTCGAAAGGGTTTTGACCTAGACCTGATCAGATCCATCACGGACGCTGTCGACATTCCCGTCATCGCGAGCGGTGGAGCAGATACCGTGGAGGACTTCGGCCGCGCCGTCAACGAAGCCGGTGCCAGCGCAGTTGCAGCCGGCAGCATCTTCGTCTTCCAGGGCCGGCATCGGGCAGTGCTAATCAGCTACCCTAAGCCGGACGTACTCCAGAGAGCCCTGAACACTGAATCCTGACCCGGTACCGGAGAGCAAGCATGGACCGCGAATACGCCATCTGCCAGCGCTGCGTCATGGACACGTCCGATCCGAACATCGAGTTCGACAGTCACGGCGTATGCAACCACTGCAAGGCCGCCGAGACACGATTCCAGCGTCAACTACTGCCTCTCGATCAGCGCCGTGCCGCATATGAGAATCTTCTGGAGAAGGTTCGCTCCGATGGAAGAGGCAAGGATTATGATTGTGTGATCGGAGTGAGCGGCGGCGTCGACAGCTCGTACGTCGCCTGGCTAGTCAAGGAGGCCGGACTGCGCCCCCTCGCTATCCATTTCGACAACGGCTGGAACAGCGAACTCGCCGTCGACAACATCAAGAACCTGCTCGACCGGCTGGACATCGAACTCTACACCCATGTCGTTGACTGGGAAGAGTTCCGCGACCTACAACTGGCGTTTCTCAAGGGCTCCCTGGTCAACTGCGAGGCGCCGACCGATCACGCCATCAACGCCATGATGCTACGACTGGCGGCCAAATTCGGTCTTCGTTACATCCTGAGCGGAAGCAATCTCGCCACCGAAGCGATCATGCCGTACGCATGGAGCCACTACAATCAAGACCTGCGCCTGTTGAGGGCCGTCCACAAGCGGCATGGAACCGGGCCTCTGAAGACACTGCCCACCATGGGCTTGGCCCGCTACATCTATTCCATCTTTGCGCTCAGGATTCGCCAGGTCCCCATGCTCAACTTCATCGAGTTCGATAAGGATGTCGCCAAGCAGTTCCTTATCGACGAATTCTCCTGGCGCGACTATGGCGGCAAGCACTACGAGTCCGTTTGGACACGGTTCTATCAGGGCTACTACCTCGTTGAAAAATTCGGTTACGACAAACGCCGCTCACATCTGTCATCGATGATCATGTCGGGACTTACGACCAGGAATCAGGCACTGACCGTATTGTCTGATCCTCCCTACGACCCGGAGCTGCTCCAACAAGACATGGAGTTCGTGCTCAAGAAGTTCGGGCTGAGCCGCCAGGAATGGGACGCCATCATGGCAAAGCCGAAGGTCGATGCGCGGGAATATCCCAGCAACTATCACCTCTTCCACACCATGTCCAAGTTCAAGAACATCTTCCGCAAGATCGCGACTACTCCATGACGCGTCTCAACCTGCATCTCTACCCGTCGCCCTGCAGGTTCGAATCGCGCATGATGAGGATCACGGGCTCCCTGGCGAAAGCGGATTACTTCGACAGGATCGACCTCGTGGGCATATGGGAGCCCGGGCTCGCGGAGACCGAAGAAATAGATGATCGTCGCCGCATCGTCCGCATCAACCTGTCTACTCCGTCCCGCAGGCTTGGCGGGGCGGGACGCCTTCTCAGGCTCCTGGAGTGGAATCTGGCGATCCGGAGACGATATCGTGACGAACGCGTACGTTGTGTGAATCCCCACACCGTTTGGGCCCTTCCCGCAGCGAACTGGCTGGCCGCTCGTCACAAGGCCGTGAACTTCTACGATACCCATGAACTCGAAACGGAAACCCACGCATCTCGGGGGCTGCGCCAGGCGGTCAGTCGATTTATCGAACGACGATACATTTCAGACGTAGACGCTATCGGTGTGGTCAGCTGCGGAATTGAGGACTGGTATCATGAGCACTACGGACATCAGGAGATCCACACGCTCAAGAACTATCCGCTGAGCGGCGCCCAACCTGGACAAAGCCGTCAGCTGAAGGATGCGTTCGGGCTGTCGGACAATGATGTCCTGTTCATCTATCAGGGGCACTTGAGCCGCGGAGGAGTCATCACAACGCTTCTCGAGGCGTTTTCGCGGGTTCCTGCAGACCGCCACCTCGTCTTCATGGGATTCGGCCCTTTCGCAGAAGATCTCCAGGCCATCGCCGAACGCACTCCCACGATCCACTTCCAACCGGCCGTACCCTTCCAGGATGTTCCGATCTATACGGGGAGCGCCGATGTGGCGATCGTGCTGTTCTCGGACACATGCCTCAGCTATCGCCACGTGCTGCCTAACAAGCTCCTTGAGTCGCTGAACGCCGGCGTCCCCGTCGTATTCAGCGATCTGCCCGACATGCGGAATGAGGTTCTGCCCTACGGGGCGGGTTGGGCCGTCGGGCCTAGCGTCGACGACCTGGTCGATCTCGTGACCAGTCTCGACCATGCTGAGATCAAACAACGCAAGAAAGGCGCAATGCGATGGTCTCGGGACAAGAGTTGGGACGATATCGAGTCGCTGATCCATGGGATCTACGACCGGTTGCTCGCCCCCGAAGACTCCCGCAGTTGACACGATTTCTTACAAGGGATTAGAATCCAGGGGCTTCCACCGTTCCGCCCCTGCGCCGACAATGTCCTTTGTTATTTGATGTTACAGAATCGTGCCGATGTCAGGCACTCAACGAAACGACGACGCCGACATGGCTCTGGAATATAGAATCTGCACCCGCTGCATCATGGATACAGACAACGATCTCGACATCGTGTTCGACGATGCCGGCCACTGCAATCACTGCAGGGCCGCGATCGTGAGCTTCTCCCGGATGCTGCCGCCGCCCGAAGAACGAGCCGCTGCGTTCGAGCGCACCATCGACATGATCAGGAGGGATGGGCGGGGCAAGGAGTACGACTGCGTCGTGGGCATCAGCGGCGGCGTCGACAGCACCTACGTCATGTACCTGGTCAAAGAAGCTGGATTGCGGCCTCTCGCCATCCACTTCGACAACGGTTGGAACTCCGAGCTCGCGGTGGACAACATCAAGACCGCCCTCGATACCCTCGGAGTGGAACTGTTCACGTATGTCGTGGACTGGGAGGAGTTCAGGGATCTCCAGCTGGCCTTCCTCAAATCGTCGGTGAAGAACACGGAAGTGCCGACCGACCATGGAATCGTAGCCTGCACCTACCGCACGGCGGCAAAGATGGGTCTGAAGTACATCGTCTGCGGCAACAACCAGGCGACCGAGGCTATCCTTCCCGACTCGTACGGCTACTTCCATGAAGACCTGCGCCATATCAAGTCGATCCACAGCCGCTTCGGCACACGAAAGCTCTCGACATTCCCGATGCTCGGGCTTTCCCGCTTGTTCTACTACACCTATGTCCGAGGCATCCGTAAGGTTCGACTGCTAAACACCGTGGATTACAACAAGGTCGAAGTGAAGGAGCTGCTGAGCAAGAAGCTGGGGTGGCGGGATTACGGCGGCAAGCATTACGAATCGATCTGGACGCGCTTCCATCAGGGACACTACCTGGTCGCCAAGTACGGTCTCGATAAACGTCGCGCCCATCTATCGACGCTCGTCGCTTCGGGCCAAATGTCGCGCGACGAAGCCCTCGCCGAGATCGAAACCCCTCCATACAACGACGAACTCCTCCAGCAGGACATCGAGTACGTGATCAAGAAGTTCAACCTGACAAGGGATGAATTCGACAGGATCATGCAGGCCCCCCCTGCCGACGCCAGGGACTTCCCCAACAACTACGTACTCTTCCGTCTGCTCTTGGGCTGGCGTCAGAGGGCCCGAAGCCTTCTGAATCGTTCGTAGGGGCTGCTCCTCTTTCCAGCGACTGGACAAAGTAATGACCCGACTGACTGCATGGCTCAAGAGCGACCGGGGGATCCTGCGTAGTGCCCTCGTGCTAGGCGGCGGAACCGCCGTCGGCCAGGGCATCATGATTGCCGCCACACCCCTCATCTCCCGGCTCTACACGCCTGAGAACATAGGCCAATTCGCCCTCTATCTCTCGTTTATCGGCGTAGCCGTCACCATCGCACCCCTGGGCTATCAGCGTGCCATTCCGCAGACCAGCACGAAACAGGAAGCCGCCCATCTCGCAACCGGGATCCTCCTTGTCCAGCCTTTGATGTGCCTGCTGTTGGTGATGGGACAATGGTTTCTGATGTCCCGCAACATCGCCGGTTTTGGCGACCTGCCGGTCTACACGGTATTCTTGACGGGGTTCACGATCCTTGCAAACTCACTTCTGTTCACCCTTCAGTTCTGGTTCATCCGGGCTGAATCCTATTCCATCATTTCGCGTGTTCAGATATTCCAGAACATCGGTCGAGCAACCTGTCAGGTAGGACTCGGAATCGCCGGGTCAGGCCTCTTCGGTTTGATCGCCGGTGATTTCTCGGGACGTCTCCTCGGGCTGGCCGGCATGGTCCGTAATGCCTGGTCCGATCTTGCCGGTACATTCCGCCCCTATCGGCCAGAACTCTTCCGCGCTGCTTTCACCAAGTACCGGAAATTTCTCTTCCCACAGCTACCGTCCATCGTCATCAACACGACCGCAAGAATGCTTCCGATTCCGCTGATGGTCCACTTCTACGGGGCCGACGGCGCCGGTCTGTACGCCATGGTCGACCGCGTCATGCAGGTCCCGCTGGCGTTCGTCAGCAAGAGCTTCGGTAACGCGCTGCATGGGCGAGTCGGCAACCTCTCCAGAAACGACCCCGGACGAATCATGGGCGTGTTCATGAGGACAGCCGGGGGCCTATTCCTTGCGGGCATTGCGCCCGCTGTCGCCATTCTTCTCTGGGGTGACACGATCTTCGTCTTCGTACTGGGGGAGCAGTGGCACCAGGCGGGCCTGATCGCTGCACGGATTGCACCCCTCGCCCTCCTGTCTCTCGTCGTCAGCACCTCGAGCAGCGTCGTCTACATTTTCCAGGCCTTCTATACGGAACTGCTCTACAACATCACATCCCTGGCGTTCGTCATTGGTGTCTTCATGGTGGGCGCGAGGAGGGAATGGGAGCTTCTGACCACGGTCTCATGGCTCGCCGGGTTCGGGATCGTAGCCTACGCACTCTACTTCGTGCTTCTGGTGCTCATCATCCGACGAGGGGTCCCTTCGCTGATTGCGGAACTCGGCTCCGTCGACGAATCCGGGACGTTCTAGATCCCGGAATGTATGGACTCCGCCTCGAGGTCATTGGATACTTTCGACCTCATCGGCTGACGCCAACGGACAGCTTTCGAATTGGGATCACATCAACCGCCTCCGGGACCATCGATGCTCTTCAATTCCTTCACATTCGTCGTTTTCTTCGTCGCCACCTATGTCTTGTATTGGGCCTCCCGTCATCGGCTCGGCGTCCAGAACTTCCTGCTGCTTGTAGCCAGCTACGTCTTCTACGGAGCCTGGGACTGGCGTTTCCTTTCCCTACTGATGGTCTCTACCGCCGTGGACTACACGGTCGGGCTCCAGCTTCACGAAGCCCGGTCGCCGGGCAGGCGAAAAATGCTTTTGGGCATTTCCCTCGCCGCCAACCTCGGACTCCTGGGTTTCTTCAAGTACTTCGGGTTCTTCGCAGAAAACCTCGTGCCTCTTCTGGCCCGCTTCGGGCTGTCGGCAGACGCTCCGACGCTGAACATCATTCTGCCTGTCGGCATCTCCTTCTATACCTTCCAGACCCTCAGCTATACGTTCGACATCTATAGGGGTCGGCTGGAGCCATGCCGGAACCTGTGCGACTTCGCCCTGTTCGTAAGCTTCTTTCCCCAGCTCGTCGCAGGTCCCATCGAGCGAGCCAGCAGCCTGCTGCCCCAGATATCTTCGAGTCGGCAGCCTGATAGCAGCCAGATCAATGCAGGTGTGTTCCTGTTGCTTTGGGGGTTCTTCAAAAAGATCGTCATCGCCGACAACGTAGCCGTCGTCGCCAACCAGATCTTCAACAACTCTACTGACTATACGGGCGTCGATCTGGTGGTTGGCGTATTGGCTTTCACGATCCAGATCTACTGCGATTTTTCAGGCTATTCCGACATTGCTCGAGGTATTGCCAAACTCATGGGCTTCGAGCTCATGGTGAACTTCAAGTTGCCGTACTTCGCCCTGAACCCTAGCGACTTCTGGTCGCGATGGCATGTCTCGCTCTCTTCGTGGCTTCGCGACTACCTTTACATTGCTCTCGGCGGCAATCGTCGCGGAGCATTGAGAACCAACGTCAACCTCATGCTCACCATGCTGCTCGGCGGATTGTGGCACGGGGCGGCCTGGAATTTCGTGCTTTGGGGCCTATTCCACGGCATCATTCTCGTTCTGTACAGGATCATGGACAGACACCCCGAACACGCTTCACCCTGGAACAGCTCCTACTCCCGTGTCCGCATCCTGGCGAAGATGTCTCTCATGTTCGTGCTGACCTTGATCGGGTGGGTTATCTTCCGGGCCGACTCAGCTCAACAGATCTGGTATTTCCTTAGTCATCCCGGATTCAAGCTGACAACCGAAGGGATGTCCCTGGCCAGGGTGGTCCTGATCTGCGGGGCACCACTGACTATCGTTCAGCTCGCCCAGTACGTTTCGCGGGATCTCCTCGTTCTAACCCGTTTACCAGCCCTGGTTCGACTACCTCTCTATACGATCCTGCTCCTGAGCATTGCTACTTTTGCTGCTACCAAGTCTGAACAGTTCATCTACTTCCAATTTTGATCGGGGAGGTGACTCGATATGCCCAACCGGCTCTACCACCAGCTGACCGAGGAGACTATCACCCAGATAAGTCGGCGCGCCGTCTGGTTCAACATCCTTGTTCCCCTGGTCACCCTCATGCTCCTGAGTTCGATACCCTATCCTGCTTCGTTGCGCTACGAGGCCTTCGATGGGGACGCTGCGAAGATGACATGGGTCCATCACCGTATTGTCGCCGACCCCAGGCCCATCGATATCGCCCTGATCGGCACATCTCGCACGATGGTTGCCATAAGTGACTCCCTTCTCCAGCTCCAGTGTTCTTCACATGCCGCCTCTCTCGGCTCGGTAGTCAATCTCGGCGTTTCGTGGCAGGGCCGGGATCTTCATGCAGTATTCGCTGACGACCTCTTCAAAACGAAGGGGTGCGGCACGGTGATTCTCGAAATCCAAGAGAACTTGGCCCGCAAGGGACATCCTCTGTTCACCGATGTCGCCGACAACACTGATATCCTGAGTGCATTCTTCCTCCTGAATACCGGATGGAGCCGTGAGGTCTTCATGTTGCCACGACGCAACCTGCACCACCTGTGGACGCAGTTGCTCCGGACGACTGGGCACGATGAGGAGTCCGGCCACCCAGAAAAGCAATGGGGAGAGCATTATCACTTCACGGAAAAAGCGGTCAAATCACGTGAGGAGATGGAGCAGGAGAAGAACGACTTCGAATCAAACAAGCGGTGGCGGATCCTGCCGGCATCTCTTGACCAACTCGAATTCCAGATGCCACGGCATTACCTCCGGCGCATCATCAAGCATGCCGAGCAGGCTGGAACGAAGATGATCTTCCTCTATTTGCCATACTACGGGTGCGCTAGGCCGGCCCAGGATATCGTATTATTCGAAAAGCATGGGACTGTTCTCACGCCGCCGCCGTCGATCCTCGACAATCCCGGCCTCTGGTTCGACAAGTCCCATCTCAATGATCGCGGCAACGAACTGCTGACACGGTGGTTGGCCGACGAACTCCTGGAGCTGGAACAACGCGACGGCGGTGACTAGGCTCGTCCCCTGCGCACTCCCTTCCAGAATCCGACTACGACTTCGTAGGCCACACGATCGTTCTCCTCGATCGAGCCGCCTGCTGAACGAAGCATGGCCAGGGCCATTCCGAGGAGCAGACCTGTGAATATGCCGAGAGCCAGCTTGAACACAAAACGTCTTCGATCTGGATAGGGCGGGACATAGGCATCCTGAAGCACAGTGATCACCGGTGTGTTCCTGACCTCCGAGATCTGCGCCTGCTGCATGGCCTGGTAGAGTGAAGTGTGAAGTTGCTGGCGCATCTGGACTGCGCGTTCGAGACGATCATGCTCGAAACGCAACTCCGGCGATTCCTTGTAAAGCCTGTTGGCCTGCAGGAAGGCCTTGAGCGATTCCTCGGTTGCGGCGAGCTCCCTTGATGACTCTTCGAGACGCTCTCCGAGGAACATGCGCTCCGCTACGGCCTGGGTCCTGCGCTTGGTGGAGTTGAACAGATCGACTTCTTCGAGAACAGCGGCGGCCAACCCCCGACTAAGCTCAGCGCTGGGAGTTTCGACGCTCACCTTGATGATCCGCGTCTCGATATTCGCATTCACCGTGATCGCATTCCGCTCCATCCAGTGGATCGTCTTCTCGAGCCTCACATCGGGATCCGAGCCCGCGACCCCGATCAGATCCGGAAGACTTGCTAAAGAGTTGTCCCCATCACTGAACATCCGCGAGGCGACACTCAGCCGAAGCGCCCTCGACTTGACCAATTCAGCATAGAACTGGGGAGGGTTCGTACCCTCCTCGCCACCGAGATCAACACCGAACTGGCTTGCGAGAGTAGTGATTCGACCTCCGCCGACGGTGTTGCCTTCAGGCCGGAACGTTACGTCGACCGTGTACTTGTCCTTCGGTAGGAGGGCCATGAGCGCACCGGCTACGCCTAGAACCAACATCAGGACCAGGATCATTGTTCGCCCCTGGATCAGGCGGGCGAGAATCTCCCAAAACGACAGTAGATCGGATTCGCGCGTCGTTGGTGCGGATCCGGACTTCCGGTTATCAGTCATGTCAATCATCCTCGCTGACACGTGGATCGGATTCGACCAGTAGCCTGTAGACCATACCCCAACCGAATGCAGGCATGAACCAGAATACAGACTTGGCGAACAGAGCTAGCAAAACAGAGCTCGACATCACATAGAGACACGCCTCCGACGCCATTGTCCTTCTCCGCGCGACGGAACGAATCGCCACGTACATTCCATAGATCATGAGCCACACATATGCGGCGAACGCCACAAACCCGTACTGTCTCCAGGTCGAAAAAAGATCATGGATGTACGTACCGAGTCCCTCTCCCCAATGGACATGACCGCCATATTCGCCGAACAGCGGGTCTGAGGCGATGGCCTGCATACCGAGTTCCTTCATCGCCTGCCGCGAATGTGTTGACGTATCTGACGTGAGATCGAACAGGGTCAAGATCCGATTATCAGAAATGAGATCTCCCTGCGCCACGACAAGAGCCACACCGGCGCCACACGCAATCAGAATTCCGAGCTTCGCCGAGGCCCTGGAGATCGCCCCGAGAATCATCAACACGAGCAGCATCCCCACGAACTCCGATCTGGCTCCGATCAGAAAGAGCACGAAAAGGGCCGTCACTGTAATGGCAAGCTTCAAGGGTAAGAACTTCGAATACGCTACAAGCAGGATCGCGGGATAGAGGAAGCTCCTCGCCATCTCCTGATAGCTGGCGGCAGCGTTAGCACCCTTGGCTCCCGTCATATACACGAACTGGAATCCGTTTTCAGCGATGTTCATCGATACGATAACGGCGATCACAATCATGCTGCAGAGCAAGGCGCCATATCCTAACCGCGGCCCAAGCGTAACCGTGGCTCCGAGAATGAACGAGCTCACATAGAGCAACAGCAGGCGGGACGATGCTCCGATCATCGAATCGTTCAGGATTTCAGGAATCCCAAACATAGCACCCACCACCGCACTTACGGCGACGATGCCAAGAAACAGTCCCAACGGCGCGAGCACTGGAAGTGTGCGGTCACTGCATCGGACCATGCTAATGAACGGCACGCTCATCATAAGCATGAACACTAATGAGCATGGAGTGAAGAACCCCCCCAGCACAGGAGGAATCACGCCGGATCCAACACTGAAATGATATGCAAGGTATCCCGGATACAGAACGATGAACCAGGCGGTCGACAGGCCCGAAAAGAGCCTGGGATTCCTCAGCGTGGGGATGGACATCATCGGAATGCGGTCCTCCCATCACGTTCGGCCATGAGCGAATAGCCTCAACGAACTACGACTAATGACCCTATCAAGATTTGAAGAAGGTCCGGATCTTGTCTGCGACGAACTCCACCATATCCTGCGTTAACTCCGGACACATCGGCAGCGACAGCGTAATGGAACAATGCTCGCGAGCGTGCCTGAATCGTTCTCCGTCGTCGGCACACTCCCGGTAAGGCTTGAGATCCGGCAACGCCGACGGATAATGGATTGCCGATCCGATTTCGTGCTCGCCCAGGAATGCCTTCAGTTCATCACGTCGTTTGGTCTTCATGGCGAACACATGGAACGTATGGTCCACACCAGTTCTGATGGTTGGCAAAATCAAATCGCCGACTCCGTTCAGCATCTCCAGATATCGCATCGCAACCGAATGTCTCGCCGCATTCCACTCGTGGATATGAGGCAGTTTCGCACTCAGGATCCCGGCCTGAAGTCCATCCAATCGGCTGTTGACGCCCTCCATGTGATGCACATTCTTCTTCGACTGCCCATGGTTCCGGTACATGCGAATCCGTGCAGCCAGTTCGTCATCATCGGTAACGATCGCCCCCGCATCGCCATATGCGCCGAGATTCTTGCCCGGGTAGAAACTGAAGGTACCCGCCACACCCATGCTTCCGGCGAGCCTTCCCTTGTCCCTGGAAAAGTGGGATTGCGCACAGTCTTCGATAACGTGTAGGTCATGCTGCTCGGCGAAGGCAAGCACTGCATCCATGTCCGTCATCTGTCCGTAGAGATGAACCGGGAGGATCGCCTTCGTGTTCTCCGTGAGCGCTTGCTCCAGGAGCTTCGGGTCAAGGTTCACCGTCTCGGGGTCGATATCAACGAACACTGGCTTCGCACCTGTCAGGCTCACCATTTCTGGCGTTGCGATCCAACTGATTGCCGTCGTGATGACCTCATCGCCCGGCCCCAGGCCCAGCAACTTCATGACCAGGAACAGCGCATCTGTGCCGTTGGCGACACCGACGCAGTGCTTCGCCCCCATTTCCCTGGCGAAGGCCTGCTCGAACTCCTGAACATGTCGTCCGCCGACGAAGGCCGTCTCCTCGATGACGCCTGCGATCGCCTGGTCGATCTCGGTCTTGTAGCGGAGATACTGGGCCTTGAGGTCGACGAAGGGAACGTGCATCGAAAGTCTCCTACTTTCCTAGTCTTCTCGCGGGTGTGCCGACGTAGGTGCCGGGCTCAGTGATATCCTTCGTCACCACGGCCCCCGCGCCCACGACGACATCGTCGCAGATCCTGACAGGCAGAATCGTCGCGTTGGTACCGATCGAAACATGGTTTCCGACGACCGTCACAGCCCATTTATCTCGGGCTCCGCCGGCCGGTCCTCCGTCGCTGAACTTGTCGTTGATGAACTTGGCGCCGTGGGATACGAAACAATCGTCGCCGATAGTCACCAGGTCGCAAATGAAAGTATGGCTCTGGATCCTAGTTCGACAACCGATGCACGCGCCGCGCTGGATCTCCACGAACGGACCCACGAAGCTGCCATCGCCGATGACGCATCCGTAGAGGTTCACGGGTTCGACCACAGTCACGCCCTCGCCGAACTCCACGTCCACGATGCCGCTCTGCAGAATCCTCGGCTCAGGCACGACCGGCCGCCCTGTAGATCGCCTCGATGATCTCCACCGTTTTCATGCCGTCGATGCCGATCGTCCCGATCGAGCCCCCGTTGTCGAGAACGTCGATCATGTTCTCGTAGACCTTGTCGTGGTTCGACATGGAACCCACGTATCCTTCGTAGTAGTTCGGCGGGTTGCCCTTGGGAAGATTCTGGATTTCATGAGACTCGACCATCTGGTACTCAAGCTCGTTGAGATACTGGCCGCCCACCTTCACTGTGCCCTTCTCGCCGAAGATCGTGAGGGACCCTTCCATGTTCTTCTGGTAGGCGTTGATGGTGAAATGAAAAGTGCCAAGCGCTCCACTCACGAACTTCAGGGTCGCGACTCCATGATCTTCGAACTCGACGATCCCCTTGTGATGAACGTTGCCGATCGTGGCCGCGACGTCATCGATGTCTCCCAGCAGCCAATACAGAAGGTCGATGAAGTGACTGAACTGGGTGAAGAGCGTTCCGCCATCCAGATCCAAGGTACCCTTCCAGCTATTTTCGAAGTAGGCCGGGTTCCTATTCCAGAAACAGTTCAGCTGAACACTATAGATGCGACCAAGCCGGCCGTCGTCGATCAGTTCTTTTAAGGCGACGATCGGGGGATTGTACCTGTTCTGCTTGACGATAAATAGCCGTCGGTTGTTGTTCTCGGCGGCCCGGATCATCTCGATGCAGTCTCGGACCTTGATGGCCATCGGCTTCTCACACAGCACATGGTGACCCGCGTTCAGGGATTGGATCGAGTGGGCTGCATGGAGCCCATTCGGTGTGCACACCGCGACGACATCGATATCCTTCTCGGCGGCGAGGAGATCTTCAATATTGTAGTAGGCGGGACAGCCCATTTTCTTGGCGAGGTCGTCGGCCTGTTGCCGGTCGGTGTCACAAACCGCACTGAGATGACCCTCCCTGGCCGCATGCTCTGCGTGCCTGTTCCCGATCCTCCCACAACCAACGATGCCGATAGTCACGTCGCTCATCACTACCCTCTTGTGTTCTCTGAATTCCAATAAAGAGTGGAAGCGCCTTTTCGAGCCACGCTTCCGCTTCAAGCCTAGTTCGTCCGATCAATAACCAACCAAACCGTAGCCACACTAGCAAAAATGCTAGCAATCTCCTTCATCGTAGCCAACTTCCCATCACCGGTATCCGGCGACTTCCTGGGCACCACGATGGTCGACCCCGGCATCACCTCGGGGTCGTTCCAGATCTTCCTGATCTGCTTCGACATCCCGTTCGGATACACCACATGGGTCTTCCACTTGTCCGACTGGTCCGCAAACCCGCCCGCACGATCCACATACTCGCCGAGGCTGCGTCCCGACGTCCAGATCACACTGGTCGGGAAGCCCACCGCACCTGTCACCTTCACGGTGTAGGGCATCGGTGGCACGAGAATCACGTCGCCGCTCTCTAATACGGCGTCCTGGTCGCAGCCCGGCTCCGACACGGCGCAGCTGAGGTCGAGGGCAACGTTCCCGATGTCGTCCTTGGAGCGCAAGATGCGCGCGCCGGCCGCATAGGCCGTGGGCTTGAGGCCGCCCGCACGAGCAATGACGGCACTGAGCCGTTCGTCAGGCCGGTCGAGGGTGTAGACCCCCGGATAGCTCACCTCGCCCTCGAGGGTCACGGTGCGCTGCAGTTGCCACCACGGCAGCTTGCGGATGGCCACGCGGTCGTGAGCCTGCAACTCGAAGTGGAATCCGCTGCTCAGCCAGGCGTCCCCGAGCTCCACGCGGATCACGTCGATGGTGCTCGCCGGCGGCGCACCGAGGTCGCGCTTCGTGATGGCGTCCTCGCTCAGCCTCGACACCTCGGCGTGCAGCAGGTCCGCCGAGTCCTGCAGGCCGCCGGCCTTGAGGATCAGGTCGCGCAGGGTCATGCCCTCGCGCCAGTCGAACGACCCGGGCTCGCGCACGGCGCCGGTAATGTGCACTTCGTAGCGGTCCTGCAGGTCCCAGATGGAGTAGAGGCGCAGGGTGTCGCGGGGATCCAACAGGGGGTCGTCGGCCTTGCCCGCCATGACGTCGCGTAGCGGAACTTCGAGGCTCATGTACGTGCCGTCGGCGGCTACCCGGTCGAGGGTGGCCCGGTCCATCATCGTGTCGTCCCACAGGCCGCCGGCCTGGGCGATGAAACCGCGCACGGTCTGGCCTTTGACGAACTCGTAGCGGCCGGGGCGCTTGACGTTGCCGTTGATCTGGACCCAGTTGACAAGACGATCGGCGACGGTAGCCACCGTGACCCGGTCGCCGTCCTGGAGCAGGTGCTTCATCTTCAGGCGCAGGTC
>ERZ890953.979-NODE-979-length-15144-cov-6.456226_pt1 | contig 15144 bp, 16 predicted proteins | sample MGYA00521264_ERZ890953 | MGnify/ENA primary metagenome ERZ890953 (study PRJEB32303, sample SAMEA104408629) | aquatic metagenome | biome: Brackish water; feature: Chemocline; material: water | place: Baltic Sea | collected 2014-10-26T21:54:00 | depth 200 m ...
CTAATATTTTGATATATTTACTATTGTCTATATCTATTTCACTATAATCTAATGTTGTACTTTTTATTAATAATGGTTTTAATTCAACATCTTTAATATTGTTATCTAGTTTGATTAGATATTTACTTAAGAACTCAAATGGTAGGCTGTAATAATCATTGTTAGAGCAAATTACAAATAAAGCTTTTTTCAAACTAATATATTTATCAATGGTAGGACTTTCTCTTTCAAAGTATAAGAAATAAACAAGATTTTCAGGATCAGCATTTAATGAATTTGCTTTAAACTCAAAATAAGTTTTTATATCTGGATAATCTTTCCACATTTTCTTAAAATTTTTATCATATTGTTCATATGACAATTCATTTTCAAATCTTTCACTAAAGTGATATACTAACAAAGCAGAAGCATCTGGTAATTCTTTTCTAATTGTTTCCGCGTACTCTTTTTGTTCTTTCAATCCATACATCTTAGATAATAGCAAAAGTTTATTTTCTATATACCAGTGCGACAAACCTAACTCATGTTCTATTTCATTTAATATATTTGAAGCTTCTTTATACTGAGCATAAAGTAATAAATTATTGAATTGTTCTGATTTAGATATAAATAAATTTATTTTTTCAGAATGATATATAACATTGAGATAAGTCCACCATACTTCTTGTTCTAAAGTTCCTTGAGAAATTTTTGCTTCAGTTTCAATATCTTTATAATCAACAGGGAATGTTGAACCTAAAATATTATTTTTAATTAATGGATTTGATATAAGTTTTGAAAAATTATTCTCAACTAAGTGTTTTGGTGTATTTTGCTTTAAATATTTTGTAATTCTAATTGGGTTTTTTAACTGTGCAATTTTTAAAAAAAAATCCTTTTGTTCAGAATTTGATTTTGATTTCTTTCTTTTTTTCAAAAGTCCCACTTCCTTATTGCACAAATATTTATTCAAGTAATATTATAACGAAAACACATAAATTATTAGATATTAACAGAATATCTATGTTCGTTAATTGTTGGCAAATCCATTAAAAATACACACTATCCATTTGGTAAGTCACATACACATTAATTATAGACTATCAAAAATAATTTGTGTACTTTCATGTCTTTCATTTGGGATAAGGTGACTGTACCTCATAGTCATTTCTAGTCTTTTATGTCCAAGTTGCTCTTTAATATGCAAGATACTAATTCCTGATATTGCCATCCATGAAGCATGAGTATGTCTTAAACTATGAACGGTTATTCTATATTTACCAGCTTTATCGTTATTTGGCAGTAATTTATCAACTGTTTGTTGCCACTGTTTTGGCATTTGAATAAGTTGTTTTCCATTTGAAGATGGAATGACAAGGCTACTACTTTTTTCTTTAAAAAGATCATTTAATACTTTCATGGCTAAATCAGGTATATATACTTTTCTATCATTACCATTTTTATTTGATTTGAAATAAATGAGCCTGTTATTAAAATCTATATCATCCCATGTGAGACTTGCTACTTCACTAAATCTTGCACCAGAATATAATAATAAAACAGTTAAACGATATGATAGAGGGAATGGATTTGCATTTAGTGTTTCTAAAATTCTTTTTGCTTGGTCTTTAGTCAGAAAGCCTACCTGTGCATTATTTACTACAGGCATTTTAACTTTTCCTTTTGATATAGGATTAGTGTAGTTTAAAATCAAATCATTATTAATGGCATAGTTTATGATTTGTCTTGCTAGTCCTAATAGATACTGCACTGTTCTTGGTTTATAGCCTTGTTCAAATTTTTTTTGCTTGAAATTTTCAAAGATTTCTGGTTTTAAATGTCTGAGATCAAAATTTTTCAACTCTTTAAAATGAAATTCAAATGCATTTTCATCATGTTTCCAGGTTTTTTTGTTGTTAGCAGACCATTGTATATATTTTTTATACACCTCGTTAAGAGTGATTTTATATTTTTTCCCAACATACTCACCATGTTTGATTTTATTTAAAATCTCTATACGTTTGGCTTTACAAAATTCTACTCTAATCCCTTCACTGAATTTTCCAATAGTTAATTGTTTATCATAAAAATTTTCTCTGTATCTAATAAGAAATACTTTATCAATCACTTTTAAATTTTCATTAACAATCTCTTTGTAAAATACACCTTCTTCTTTAGTCGGTATCTTTTTGTTTAATACTCTTAGATTTGCCATATCAAGTCCTTGTAAAGTCCGTATAACAATATTATTTTTAAAATATATTGATGAGTAATGATAAAGAAAAAACGCTGTGGAGTCCCTTATTTTGGGAAATTTATGAGATTTGATATGATTTAAGAAATAATGATTATTTAGGATAAACTGACTGTTAATCACTTGGTCACTGGTTCGAATCCAGTATCCGGAGCCATACACTTCAGAATCCCTATTTTAGGCACTTTAAAAGCATTAATTTCTCACAATAGCTAAAATATTTTATTGTATTACTTTTATAATACAAATTTCACTTTTTTAATATAACTTAATACTTCTGTCTCGAGGATGTCTATAATCATTTGGATTTGATGCCTTATATATTAGGGCAATCACAAAGATAGCTATTAATACTAATATAAATAATTTAACAATTTTCTCACCCATGTTTACATTCTCCTTAATTTATGATTCATACTAAACTTACTACATGATATTATTTCATCCTAACAATCATCGTTACTAAGAATACTATATCATAATCTATAAACACTTTCAAGTAACTTTTTTTTTAAATTTGGTGTTATATTTCTATACTTAACAACATTTTTAGTTTATAACATGTCAATAAAATTAATTTAATTTTGCTATAATTTTCTCTTTAATAACAAAGGTAAAATATGCTTAAAACACTTGGTAAATTTATATTTATGATAGAACTTGGATACAAATATATAACAATTTTCAAGAAGACTTTCTTTCATCCCTTTGTAACACTCAAAGTAGGATACCAACAACTTTCACTTGATAGACAATCATACTCAAATATGGTTCTTGAATTTCTTAATATTGAAGTTAAGATAGTCGGTGAACTTCCTCAAAGAGATAAAATTTTATATGCTATAAATCATCGTTCACTCCTTGATATTATTGTGATGGAAAATGTTTTCTCTCGCTACAATAAAAATGGAACTTGGATTGCAAAACAAGAACTTTTTGAATCACCTATTTATGGTAAATTTTTTGAGTATAGTGGTTGTATCAGTGTTGATTTAGAGAGTAAAAGAGGACTTTTAAGTTTTTTTAAAACTATCAAAAAAACATTTGAAAAAGTAAATAATATGAACCTGTATATGTTTCCAGAAGGTGAACGCTTTGATGGAGAGGGGGTTACCCAATTTCAAGGTGGTGCAGAAAAGATTGCAAAATCAAACAAATTAGACATCGTACCTATCTATATTAATGAAAAAATGGAAGAAATTTTTGAACAGGCTCCTTACGAGAAAAGAGTTATAGTGGAAGTAAATGTTGGTGAGGTAATATCTCATAAAGATTTAGAAGAAAATTACACTACTTTTTTTAATACTATTACAAAGAAAACTAAATGAGTAAAATGAAATTAGGTGTAAATATAGACCATGTTGCAGTGCTTCGTGAAGCAAGAAAGGTAAATGACCCTGATATTTTACAAGCACTTTATGTGGCTTGTGAGGGCGGAGCAGATCAAATAACTATTCATTTGCGTGAAGATAGAAGGCATATTCAAGATGTAGATGTACGAAATATCATGTACCATTCAAAAGTACCTATTAACCTTGAATGTTCTATAAATAAAAAAATTTTAGATATTGTTAGTAAACTTGCTCCTCACCGTGCTACACTTGTACCAGAAAAAAGAGAAGAAGTAACAACTGAGGGTGGGCTTGATGTCTTTATATACGAAGATGAAGTAAGCTATGCCATTGAACAACTTCATGATGCCATTATTCCTGTCTCGCTTTTTGTTGACCCTACCCTTAAAGCTATGGAGCAGTCTAAGAATTTAGGTGCTGAGATGGTTGAACTCCATACCGGCACTTTTTCAAATCTTTTTAATATGCTTAACTCAGCTCTACCCCACTCCAACCATTCAGTCAAAGAGCTCGAACTACCAAGATACAAACTCTCAACACTCTTAGAAGAATCGATAGAACAGATAAAATTATCAGCAAAACATGCTAATAAACTTGGTCTTGAAGTAGCAGCTGGACATGGACTCAATTATCATAATGTTCATGAAATGATGAAAATTGAAGAGATTATTGAACTCAATATTGGTCAAAGTATTATTGCTCGCAGTGTTTTTACAGGTCTAAAAGATGCTGTAAAAGAGATGAAAAGATTAACTTCACGATGAATAAACCTCGATTAGCCATTAGTGTTGGTGATTTAAATGGTGTTGGAATAGAAATCGCCCTCAAATCCCATGATGAAGTATCAAGATTATGTCATCCTATTTACTGCATTAATAAAACGATGCTCTCCCAAGCTTCAAAACTTTTAAACACAACTCTACATGATAATTTGACATTAAGTGAGGTTGATGGAGAGTTTAAGATACAAGCAGGAGAAGTAAGTGCAAACTCTGGAAAATATGCTTATGACTCTTTTATACGAGGTATAGAACTTTGCGAAAACAACAGAGCTGATGGTATTGTAACAATGCCTATACACAAAGAAGCATGGATGCTAGCGGGATTGGACTTTAAAGGTCATACAGACTTACTTCGTAAACATTTTAACAAAGATGCTATCATGATGCTTGGATGTCCTGAGATGTTTGTAGCACTTTTTACTGAGCATATCCCACTAAAAGATGTAGCTTCATTTGTAAAATACAAAAAACTTAAACAATTTTTCTTAGACCTCCATGACTCTATTGAAGAGCCAAAAATTGCTGTACTGGGTTTAAATCCACATGCAGGAGATAATGGTGTTTTAGGTCATGAAGAGCTTATTATCACAAAAGCTATCAAGAGTGCAAACAAAAAAATAGGATTTGAGCAATTTATAGGTCCTATTGTTCCAGATGTTGCATTCACCCCTCATTTTCGTAAAAATTTCAACTACTATGTTGCAATGTATCACGATCAAGGCTTAGCTCCATTAAAAGCCCTACACTTTGATGAGAGTGTAAATATCTCTTTAAATCTACCTATCGTTCGTACCTCGGTTGATCACGGAACGGCTTTTGATATTGCATATAAGGGTGAAGCTAAAACATTGAGTTATCTCAATGCTGTTAAATCCGCCATAACTTTCATAAAAAAAAGATGATAATTACTTTCTCTTAAGATTTTACTGCTACAATTTTAATCTATAAAAGATATTTTTTATCTTTTAATAACTAGTATTAGGATAAATATATGAAGCTATTATCAACATTAACATTAACGACATCACTTCTAATGGCAAGTTCTCTCATGAAAGAAGCAAAAGATGCTGGACTAAAACCAATTCCAAGTTCTCAAACAGAACTTTTAAAACTTATCGATAATCCAAATAATCCGATTACAGATGCAAAAATTGAACTAGGGAAAAAGCTTTATTTTGACCCTAGACTCTCAAAAAGTGAAATTATAAGCTGTAATTTTTGTCATAATCTTGGAGAAGGTGGAGATGATGGAGTTGAAGCTTCTATTGGTCATAAGTGGACAGCAAATCCTCATCATGTAAATGCACCAACTGTTTACAATGCTGTTTTTTTCACAACACAATTTTGGGATGGTCGTGCAAAAGATTTAGAAGAACAAGCACAAGGTCCTATTCAAGCTCATCCTGAAATGGCGGCGACAAAAGAACATGTAGAAAATGTAGTCAATTCTATGCCAGAATATGTAAGTGAATTTCAAAAGGCTTATGGAGATAATGTTAAAATATCATTTGAAAAAGTAACTGACACTATTGGACTTTTTGAGAGAATACTTGTGACACCATCTCCTTATGATTCTTTTTTAAATGGAGAAGAAAATGCACTTACAACTGAACAAAAACAAGGCTTAAAGACTTTTATAAAAATAGGATGTACAAGTTGTCACACTGGTGTTGGGCTTGGTGGTGAAATGAATGCATTTAATATTACAGCAACTTACAAATACATGAATGTTGGTGATTTTAAAGGTGATAAAAATGGTATGGTTAAAGTTCCAACTTTAAGAAACATCACTCAAACTGCACCCTACTTTCACAATGGAAAAATTTGGAGCTTAAAAGAAGCTATCAAAGAGATGGGAAGAATTCAACTTGGAACAGATATCAGTAATAAAGAAGTAAATGAGATAGAGACTTTCTTAAAAGCTCTTACAGGTACAAAACCTACACTTACTCTACCAATATTACCAGCTTCGACAGATAAAACTCCGAAGCCAGACCTAAACTAGACTACAGTTTATCTGTAGTCAAACCAACCTCTTCTAAGAAGTGACGAAGTTTAACAATAGCATCTTTACTTAACTCGTTTCTATGAGAGAGTGTCAAAGAATGCTCTTTACCATTTAAATGGATAATTGCACGATGCTGTTTATTCATATCTACTTCTGCACCATAATGCTCAAGTGCATGAATCAGCTTTGTTGTATCTATATTTCCAGAAAGTGGATGCTCATATAATTTTTCGATTTTCGCTTTGTGTTTACTCATGTATAAATTCCTTTTTGTGTATTACTATTATCGTCTTTTAAAGATTAAAAGTGTCTTATCTTCGGTGTCGTAGAGTGAAAAAGTTTGTTTCTCAACTAGTTTTAATCCACTAAGCTTTTGAAATATTTTTATCTTATGAAAATATTGCACAATTGTGTCTTGATATTTAATATACTTTCCATCTTCTTTTTTTTCAAAAAGAGTAAATTTTGTATGCAGTTCATCATTTTCAAAAATAGCATCTACTGATAAAAACTCATTTTCATGCTCACTACTCATAGTACCCTCAGCTACATCACAAAATCCATATAGAGTATTAATATCGGCTATAAAGACTCCATTATCATGTAGTTTATCTGCTACTGCATCTAAAAATTTTATGAGTTCATCTTGATTTAAAAAATTGAGTACATCAAAGATACTTACAACAGCATCATATTTACCATCGACATCAGCCACATCAATGCACTCAGCATCAAGTCCATCCGCTTTGCACTCTTTAATCATTAAAGGGCTTAAATCAACTCCCTTACAAGTCACTCCATCACTTATCATACGCTTCATAAAGCCACCACGACCACAGCCAACATCTAAAAGAGTTTTTACATGATAATCATCGAGTTCTGAGCGATATAAATCATAAAGTGCTTCTGTAGCTTCTTCTATTCCTAAAAGATGTTCTGCTTTTGCATAGAGGTCTAAATTCGTCATACCTTAGCTATTCTCTGCTTTAATTACTTCATTTATCTTTTCATAAATATCTAAAACTTCATCTTTTTTGGCAATATAACTATTTTTATTGGCTATTAAATATGTAGAACTTGTCATAATATCCTCTACAACTTCAAGTCCATTTTGTTTCATTGTAGTTCCAGTCTCTACAATATCAACTATCATATCAGCAAGCCCAATTAAAGGTGCTAATTCGATTGAACCATAAAGCTTGATAATTTCAACACTTACAGCTCTCTCTTCAAAGTATCTTTTAGTAATATTTACCATTTTTGATGCAACTTTTAGCTCTGGTTTTGTAAGATCTAGTTTTTCACCATTTCGCATTCCAATAGCTACTTTACAAATACCACGTCTTAAATCTAAAAGACGAACAACATCAAGTCCCTGCTCTTCTAAAGTATCAAGCCCTACTACACCAATGTCAGCTGCTTGATGGTAAACATAAGTCGCTACATCTTGATTACGAACAAGTAAAAAACGAAACTTTGGAGTCTCTAAAATGAGTTTTCTATCATCAAACTTAAAAGTGTCACCAAATATTGTCTCAAATATCTCTAGTGTCTCTTTTGCTATGCGACCTTTTGGAAGTGCAACTGTTAGCATTTATCAGCCTTTTTTATTATATGTTTCATACCGTCAAAGATTAAGTTTTCATTAACATGAGCATCTTTGAAGATTTTTTTTAACTCTTTTGCATCGCCACCTGTTAATATTATTGGCATATTATACGACACAACTTCACTATAAAGAGTTTTTAAATAACCATAACTTATGGCATCTTGTGAATTTTTTGGCATTATATCTAACTCAAGGTCAAAGTTAAATGAATAATCAAGTGCAGGAGAAATATTTTTGTAAGTTTTTTGCATTGCTTTAACACCAGGGTAAATAAATCCACCCTCAAAATGACCATCTCTAACCACATCAACCGTTATTGCACTTCCTGCATCTATAATTACACTGTTTGTTACAGCTTCAACAGCACAGATTCTATCTATACCCATTGTAGTATAATATTTTTGCATATCTACAAAGTCAGCAAGATTTATCCAATTATTTAATTTTTTCACTTTTGCAGAAATTTTTTCATTTACACTAATATAATATATCTTTTGTGTAACAGTTGAGGGATCAAAAATATCCACCTCTTTTTTATATGAAACAGAAGAATCTAAAAAATGATACGATGTATTACCAATATCACAAAGCAGTGACTTCACTGAATTTTCCATCCTGCAATTTTAAAGGCAGCTTCTGCTTTAGAACACAATGGTGCATCAATAAAAATAACTTTGTACTTAAAGTCATGTTCACAAAACAAACTCAATTTCATATAAATCTCTTCAAATTTATGAACATCTTTCATAAGCAATCTACTCTTTTGACTCACAGCAAGAATTGCCCAAAACTTACCATTTGTATCTGTTGCTTTATAGATTTTTATCTTATTTCTTATTCCTAACTCTTTAGGAATTATCTCTTGCATCTTTTTATATATTTTCCCGTGTTGTCTTAGGGAGTCAACGACCATTTGCATATTTATTATTTAGCCTTTTTGTAGAAAAATATTTTGACATTATACAGTATTAAAGCATAATTACACTACCATTTCACTTTTACAATTAAAGGAACGTTTTGGGCTACCTTATTCACTTTCACCTTTTTGCTGCTATCGCTTGGATAGGTGGTTCTATTTTTATGTTTGTTTTAGGTGTTACTCTAACAGACAAACAAAAACAAAAAGAAGTTTATCCACATGTAGGTCCTATTTTTGGATACTTTGAACTTGTATCTTTAGCTATTCTACTTATATCTGGTATTATCATGATACAAAACAATGGTCTTTATGAACTTGTTTTTAGTGAAGACACAAGTGAAGTTGTTGAACTTTTAAGAAATAAACTCTGGTTAATATTATCGTTGGTAATTGCTACGGCCATACATTTTTTTGTTGCTTACAGAACAAATGATAAAGAGAGAACTAACACAGAGAACTTTATTTCTCGAGGTTCATCTCTATTTATATTTTTTATAAATCTTTTTGTACTTCACTATGCTATTATGATTAGAAGTATTATAAACTAAATAGTTCCTTTATATGCATCTACAGAATTAATTAATTTATCTATTTTATCTTCTATTGTAAAACATTTACGTAGAGTACATCCTAAATATCTTTTTTCTGAAATACTCTTTTTAACAATATATGGATACCTAATTTTCTCTATTTCTTGAGCATACTTTCTAAGATTTTCACTACTACTTTTGACGGTAATAGTTTCTAAATTTTGCATAAGGTATGCCGTTGCAGCTGCTGGCACATCACTCTGTTTAAAACTCAATACATTATTAATTTCTAAAAGAGTTTCTTGTGCTAATTTTTCATATTTAAAGGACTCTTTTATAGCCGCCAATTTAATAATATTTTGTAACATTTTTGATGTTGGCGATGTGTAGTACTTATCCACTAAATTATACTTTATCTTCATATTATCATCAGAAAGATACCACACACCATTTTTATAAAATTTTGTCTTAGCTTGGCTCAATAAATAAGTTGCAAAGTTTAACTTTTGTTCATCATAATCCACTTCATACCCTGCAATTAAGGCAGCAATAAAAAAACTATAATCCTCTAAAAGTCCTTTTTGTTTTGGCTTTAAGCCACCAATTGTTTGATGATATAATTCACCTCTATTAAACATTAGCTTTTTTAATTTATCAAGATGTTTATTCGCTTTTGCAATATATTTTTTATCTATACTTGAAATTTTATATATAGCCTCTATCATCATAGCATTCCAGGCTGTATTTATTTTCTTATCTATAAAAGGGTACTCTTTTATCTTTCTAACTTTTAACAACTCTTTTCTAAACTCCATAAAACCTTTAGGACGAGTGTTAGTGTAAAAATTAAGATGAGCTTTCCCTCGAAAGTTCCCTTCTGTGACAAATTCTAAAGACTCTTCTAACTCTTCTTTATATGGATTATTTTGAAGTGCATTTTGTATTTCTTTCAAAGTAAAAGTAAAAAACCCTCCCTCTTCTCCTTTTGAATCAGTATCACTTGCACCAAAGTAGTAATTATCATGTAAAAATCTTTTATCTAACATTGCCATGGTCTCTATAACTACATCTTTGTAAAGTTCATTCTTTGTTTGCCCATATGCACGGGCATATATTGGGATTAATTCAGCTTGGTTATAAAGCATTTTTTCAAAATGTGCTATTTCCCAAGCTACACCAGATGTATATCTATAAAATCCACCACCGACATGATCATATAAACCTCGTAAAGCCATAGCATCTAGCATTGCATAAGAATTTTGCAAGAGCTGCTTATCCTTTGTTAAAAAAGATAAATCCATCATAAGTGACAATTTTGCAGCTTGTGGAAATTTTTTACTATGACTAAAACCACTATTTTCATTATCATAATTTTTGTATATTGATTTACTTAATGTTTGTGCAGATATTGCTTTATTTTTTACTACTTTTACTATTGAAGAAGTTTTAATATTTTGAATATCTTTTAAGATTGATTTATAATCATTTTTGAATCTTAATGCTGTTGTAGGTAAAAGTGTATTTAAACCTTCTGAATAAGATTCTCTTTTTGGTGGTAAATAAGCGGAAACAAAAAAAGGTGTTTGCTTTGGTGTTAAAAAAATATTTAGAGGTAGGCCTCCACGTTTCTTATGTATCTTAAAATAAATTTCTTGAAAGTAACTATCTACCTGAGGTAACTCTTCTCTATCAACTTTTATGGATATATAATCTTTATTCAGCAACTCAGCAATTTTTTCATTTGTAAAAGATTCTTCTGCCATTACATGGCACCAATGACAAGTGGAGTATCCAATAGACACGAAAATCAATTTATTCTCTTTTTGCGCCAATGCAAAAGCTTTTTCTCCCCATGCCATCCAATGGACAGGGTTAGTTTCGTGTTGTTTTAAGTATGGAGAAGTTTCATACTGCAGGTCATTTTTTATTACACCAGCAAAAACTGTATAGACCAATAGTAGAAATATTAAACCTATTTTTATCATTCAATTACCTTTATATTATTATACACAAAATAAGTAAAAATAGCTTTAATTATTTTTATAACATATATATGTTATAATCTTAACTTAATATACGGAAGGAATATAATGAAACTATTATTAACTATTTTATCGTTTGCATTATTATTAAATGCAAATAGTTATACAGATAAACCTCTATTACTTAATGAAGCAATTGATATACTGAAATTGCAAAACTTAGAAATCAAAGTAGCAAAACTAGAAGAAAAATCTGCCAAAGAAGATGAACAAACTATTGCCGGTAAAAACTGGGGTAAATTAGATTTTATGCAAGATTTTGCACGAAGTAATGATGCAGGAAATGTTTTTGGCTTTAAACTTACATCTCGTGAAGCAAGTTTTGGAGATTTTGGATTTTCTGAATTTGATTCAACGAATCCAAATATACTTGGTGTACAAGCAGAAGATTTAAACTATCCAGATGATAGAAACTTTTTTCAAAGTAAATTAAAATATGAAGTGCCCCTTTTTACAGGATTTGCACTAAGTCATTATTCTAATATTATGAGTAATGTTAGTAAAATCAAAAAATTAGAAAAATCACAAGTTATCAATGAAAAAGTTTACCAATTAAGAAAAAGTTATTATGATATGGCTTTACTAAATGATTCTATAAACCATTTAAATAAAATATTGCAAAATATTGAAACATTAGAAAATACGACACAAAATATGATTGATGTCGGATATGCTAAAAAAGTTGATTTATTAGAAGTGACAGCAAAAAAAGGAAATGTGACAAGAGTCTTAGTTGAACTAAATGCAAATAAAAAATTACTTTATCACTATATTAGTTTTTTACTTAATCAAGACATCAATCAAATAACTCCTCCGTCTTCGCCTATTACATTACCAATATATGATGATAGTACAATTATAAAAAATAATTTAGACATTCAAAAAGCATCCACTGCACTTACTATCAAAGGTGATATGGTTTCAGTAAGTCAAGCTGCTTATTATCCAACTCTGGGTGCATTTGCTGAGATTGCAACTGCAGATGATAGCTTTTTAGGTGATGCTTCTAAGCACAAGGCTTATACAGTAGGTGCTAGACTTTCATGGAATCTTTTTAATGGTACTATTGATAGTGCTAAAATTGAAAAAGCAAAAATACAGAACCTTCAAATGCAATCGAGAGTCTCACTTGCAAAAAAAGGGATCAAACTCAAACTTGCTAAAATTAGAACTCAAATCAAAAGTGCAGATGAAAAAATTATTTCACTAGAAAAAGAATTAATTTTAGCAGATGCAATATATGAAAACTATGAGGGAAGATACAAAGAAAAACTCTCGTCTATGAGTGATGTAATAATCAAACAATCTGCTCAAATAGAAAAAATACTACAGTTACTTGTTGCAAAAAATGAACGAAATGAAAAAATATTTGCCCTTGAAAAATTAGCAAATATTGAAAAATAATAGGATTAAAAAAGGTTCTCAAGCTAAATGCTTGAGAAAAAGAAGAGTTATAATCTAGCGTATTTTACACTTAAACAAGCTTCTAAACTTGCAAGTTCTTTCATAGTATCCTCATCTACTGCATCATCAACTAAGATAACTGCTAATGCTTGCGCATCTTTATTTCTTGCTAAAGAAAAATCTGCTATATTAACATTATGACTTGCTAGTGTTGAACCAATGCTTCCGATTACACCTGGAACATCACTGTTTTTAAATAAAATAATATCACCTTTAAGTGCAAATTCTATTTCAAAACCATCAAGATTTACAATTCTTTGAACATTATCATCAAAAATCGTTCCAGAAATGCTTGTAGTTCCTTTAGCAGTTGTAAGTTTAATAGTAATCAAGTTTTTGTAAACAGCTGAATCACTTAAAGATTCTGCTTCAATTTTGATACCTTTTTCTTTTGCTACAAACTCTGCATTTACATAATTGATAGTATCACCACTTGTCTCACGCATTGCACCAACAGCAACAAAAGTAGAAAGTGATTCAACATATTCTGCAATATCACCATGCCCACTTACTTTAATACCAACTATTTGAGATTTGTTAATTTGAGAAGCTAAGAAGCCTATCTTTTGTCCCATTTCCAAAAATGGTTTCACAAATGCAGGGATTTTTGATTCATCTATTGGTAAGTTCATCGCATGAGGATATGAGATACCCTTTGCAGCTGCTATTGCATTTTGGGCTGCTTGTGTTCCAATATTAAACTGAGACTCATAAGTATTTGCTCCTAAGTGAGGAGAAACTACGATGTTATCTAAGTCAAGAAGTTTGTTATCAGTTGCAGGCTCTTTACCAAAAACATCAATTCCAGCAAAACGTATTTTACCAGACTTTAAACCATCATATAAAGCATCTTCGTTATATAAATCACCACGAGCGCAGTTTACTAAAACAACACCGTCTTTCATTTTAGCAATCTCTTCTTTATTGATAATTCCGATTGTTTCTTTATTTTTAGGTGTATGAATTGTAATAATATCACAAGCTAGAATATCATCAAAATTTTTAGTGTAAGTCATATCTAAATCAGTAACTTTGCTTGGGTGAATATATGGGTCATAAGCAATAATATCCATCTCAAATGATTGAGCACGTTTTGCAACACGAGAACCAATATTACCAAAACCAATAACACCTAGTTTTTTTCCACTTAACTCATGACCATACCATTTTTCACGTTTCCAAATTCTATCTAACTTAAGATCATTATGAGAGTATGGAAACATCCTCATACATGAAAGCATATGTGCCATGGTAAGTTCTACCGCTGCAATAGTATTTGCAGTTGGTACATTCATAACGATAATACCTTCTTTAGAACATCCTGGAATATCTACATTATCAACACCCACACCAGCACGAACGATTGCTTTCATGTTTATTGCATTTTTTATAAAATCAGCATCAACATCTGTTGAACTTCTTGTAATCGCTACATCAGCTTTAGGTATAATTTCACTTACAAGTTTATCTTTAGGTTCATCTGCTGCCATGATAAAATTAATATTTTCATCATCTTCAAGCATTTTAAGACCAGCTTCATGAATGTGATCACAAACTACGACTGTATATTTTTGCATTTAATATTCCTCTTTATACGGCTTCACAGTTGCCGAAATTTTATAGTTTTTTAGTACTGATACTAAATTATTTAATTTATTTACATTTTGTGAATAAATAAGTAACTCCATATTTTTACTATCTTGTTTTAGATAATACTTTAACTTATGGTGTTTCAACTCTTCTTTTAAACAAAAAATTTGATAAGGGTCTAAAAGTGAGGCAGATAACCTGTATGTAATGGTTTTATTTATTTTTTCATCTAAGTCTATTTTAACATAAACTTCATTGACAGGATATGAAAATCCTAATCTCTCAGTTTGAGAAAAGTGGTTAAGCCAAATTTTATCTGGTTTTGATTGAGTAACATTATTCTCTAATGAAAGTGGCACATTTTCTTTTACATCAATATATGAGTTAATTGATATTAGAAAAAAGGTCAAAAAGATGGCTACTCCTAAAGCTAGTATAGGAGAAAACCACTTTAAGACCTTTTGCATTTATGACATGCTTATTTTAGTTGATCTTTTATTAAATCACCTAAAGAGTGTGATTCATTATCGTTAATTTCTGCAAGCATAGCTTGGTTTTTAATATAATCTAATTTTTTAACAGATAATCTAATTCTATCTCTTTTTGTATCAATTA
>ERZ890953.980-NODE-980-length-15140-cov-26.547431_pt1 | contig 15140 bp, 11 predicted proteins | sample MGYA00521264_ERZ890953 | MGnify/ENA primary metagenome ERZ890953 (study PRJEB32303, sample SAMEA104408629) | aquatic metagenome | biome: Brackish water; feature: Chemocline; material: water | place: Baltic Sea | collected 2014-10-26T21:54:00 | depth 200 m ...
GATGATGACTTTGAGGGTGAGAGGTTGTGTGAGCCTTCTGCTAGTAAGGATGTAATATTTGACAGAGAGACTTTGGATAAGATGGAAGCTAAACTTCCAATAAAAGAAATAGCAGGATTTAAGATATTTAAGGAGTATGATCCAGCACACAGATATGGTAGTGGTCATGACTTGGCTGGTGGGGTTGGATTGGATAGTTCAACATCAGTATTCATAGACTTTGACACAGTTCCAGCACAAGTAGTTGGGACATTTAACAGCAATACAATCTCACCTGAATCATTCGGACATGAGATATACAGAGAGGGGGAATACTTTGGACTTCCTATTGCTGGAATAGAAAACAACAAGTTTGATATGGCTATCTTAGCCGCAAAGAACTTGGGTGCTAACCTTTATAAACAACAGTCTAGTGGTAAGAAGATAAGCCAAACACAGTCAACAACTTACGGATGGTCAACCAACTCACTCACTAAGAGTAAAATGATCATGGGAATCGTAAAGGCTGTAAACGATGGACTGTTAAACTTAAACGACAAAGACTTGATACAAGAGTGTAAGAGTTACACAAGAAATGATTTGATAGATAATGTAAAGGATTCAAGACTAACAACTCGTCACTTTGACTTACTGATTGGCCTTGCAATAGCTTGGCAGATGAAAGACTTCTCGGACATAAAAGTAATAATAAATGAAGACACATCACAATACGAGGCAGAACCTCTTTATGATGATATAGGTATATAAAATATGGCAATAAACAAAGTAACAATAGACAAGATAGCTAGTCAGGCCTTGGATGAAATAAGTTTCGCAAGAACTTACAAACAAGGCAAGGTGTCTAATTGGCAAAAGAACGAAGATTTATATTATTCAAAGAAGATTAAGACCATTGAGGCTAGAGCTAATGTTTCACTTGCTAGGATGCAAGAGTTTGTTCATACGCTTCTATCAAAGATTGATAATCCATTAGTATTTAATTTTTCCAAGAAGAAGAACTCACAAGCTAAAAGAGTAGAGTTGTTGAACTCACTTAGGACTTATGACTCAGACAGGAATTTTTGGGACTTCAAGGATTTAGTTGGTAAGAAACAGGCTATTATTTACGGTCGTACTACTTATTCTTATTTTGCAGATAGTGTTAATGGAGTATACAAACCACACTTAGAAAATATTGATGTTTATGACTTCTTAATTGATCCTGCTTGTGGTGGAATGGACATTGAAGAGGCAATGTACTTAGGCTCATTCTCGGTTACTTTAACTAAAAGAGATTTGAAGGAAGGGAAGAAAGAAAAGAAGTATTTAGGATTTGCTGTTGATGAATTATTACAAGGTTCTGGTAATGCTGGTGAGTCAAGTCAGGAAGAGACAAACAAAAAGTCTAGAATGTACGGACAAAATACTCTTGGACAAAAAGAAAACAATGACAAGACAAAATATAAGTTTTGGAGATGGTGTACTACTTATCAGGAAGACGGAGAAAGATATTACTTGTTGATTGATAACAGTGGAAGATGTATCAGATGTGAGCCTTTGGCTGAGATGTTCCCTAAGACTGAGGATTATCCAAAAGCAGCATGGCCATTCTGGACTTGGGCAGCATTCCCAGATCTAACAGAGTTCTGGACACCAAGTTATTGTGACTATGCAAGAGAGATATTCATGGCACAAGACGTATCAATCAATCAAATGCTTGATAATGCAGAAGCCATCAACAAACCTCAGAAGGTAGTTAATGTAAATGCAATTAAGAATTTAGCTGAGTTAAAATATAGAAGAGATGGAATCATTAAGTCTAGTGGTGACTATGATGTTAATAAAGCAATTCAGTTTATACAGACACCATCAATCAGAACTCCAATAGAAGTATTCAATACTTTAGAGTTAATACAAGAAAAAGCTTCAGGTGTTACATCTGGTGCTAAGGGTGTTTCTGATGAAGATGGAAAGGTGGGTATTTACGAGGGCAACAAGGCGGAAGCTGCTGATAGATTTGGACTACTAAACAAGTCATATTCATTCGGTTATAAGAGATTTGGAAGATTGTATGAGCTTGGAGTAAGAGAACATTTAATCAAGAAGATTGCTATTGATATTCTTGGCCCAGAAGGAATTGAGATCCAGAATGTAAAGAGGAACGACATCTTTAAGAAATCAGATAACTTCGGAATAGTAATTGAAGCGTCAAACGCAGAGACACAAGCATCTATTCAAGATAAGATATTAAAAATGAGATTCTTACAAAACCAAGTAAACAACACAAATGTAAATCAAAAGAAAGCCATAGAGATGCAAGGTAAGATCTCTGGACTGAGTGATGATGAGATGGCTGAACTATTGGATGTGTCTGTATACGGAAATTCAAAGGTTATGAATGAGTGTGACAGAGACATTGAGAAGTTGATTGACAATGAAGACATCAAACCTAATAAGTATGCAAATAATGCTTATAAGCAAAAGATGGTTAATTATTTGAAGGATCACGAAGAAGACATGGACATGGAACAGTTTGTTAGAATGGCAACTTATATTGAAAGCATAGATGAGATTGTCTTCAAGAATGAATCAAGATCATTACAACAAGAAAAATCAAATTTAATGGCTGAGAATCCACAACTTGGAAGTTTACCTCCAGCTAATGGTGGAGCGCAAACACAAGAGAAGATTCCAGCAGAAAACTATGACAATCTACAAGGTTAAAAAAAGAGGAAAGAAAGACATAACAATAGAGCGAAGCGGTTACACAGAGGAGATGAGTTTGAAGGCCATAAAAGAAAACGCTACAGCGCTTGAAAAGATTAAGAAAGAAATGACAGCACAATCCAGTTTGGAGGCTGCTAAGATGGAAAACGTTGTGAGGAATCATAAATATGTTTTGGATAGAACTCCTGAAGAGATGAACGCAATAACTATTTATTACAAGGCTTATGAATTAAAACAGCAATGTGATGAAAAGTTAAAAGAAATTAAGAGAGTTGAGAAAGAATGGTTAGTAGAAAAAGCTGCCATTGAAAAACAAACAGGATTAGAAATATGAGTACCATTACAAAAAAAGAAATAGAAGATGATATTAGTCGTTTTAAGGCGATAAAAGCTTTAGGTGATCAAGAAGGTGGGAAGATACTTATAGCGGCCTTAGAGAGCGATATTAGATCAAATATTGATACTATAACAACTCTTGCTGGTGAAGATGAGATGAAGATACGAATAGCAATAGTTAGTTTGAAGAAGAACCTTGAATTACTTAACACATTGAAAAAAGCTGAAAGCCTATTAGATATAGCCATGGATGCTTTGAAGAATGTTGAAGGTGATGAATAACGCTAGTATCCATTACTTAGGTAGTGGGTACAATGCGAGATTTATCTCGTTTACCTTCTAGGCGGAGGAATAAAACCTTGACAAGCACCAGTCATAAACATGTGTTTCAATATGGATAAAGTTCCAGAAGTTACTCCAGAGGTGGAGGTTAAACAAACAGAACCTACAATTGCTGAAGTAGAGAAGAAGGTGGAAGTTACACCTGAACCAAAAGAAGCAACAGTAAGCGAAGCTCTTGAAAAAAAGACTGATGATAGTGTTCCGTTGGCTACATTCTTAGAAGCTAAGAAGGCCAACAAAGAGCTAACACAGAGACTTCAAGACTTAGCCGAAAAGGCTGTTGACGACACTCCAAAGGGAGAAGTTGTAGCAGACATCAAGGCTCTCTCTGAGAAGTATGATGTTGATGAGGATTTACTCAAAGACATTGTCGCTTCTGCTAGAAGAGAAGCTGAGAAAGAGATTGATTCTAAAATTGATCAAAGATTTGCACCATTAGAGGAAAAAGAAAAGGCTGATAAATTTAACAAGACCTTTGAAGAACACTTCACAAAAGCAATGGATAGAATGCCAGAGTTTGACGGAGTAGTTAACAAGGATGTTATTATGGCTTTGACTAGAGATCCTAATAATGCAAGTAAAACCTTTCCTCAACTAATTGAGGCTGCCTATGGTCACCTTCTTCAGGGAAAAAGAACAGTTGATACTGGATCTTCAAGAACTGGAAAAGAAGACAACATGATTGTTGATATTGCTAAAGCAAAGACCGATTCTGAATACTTTAAAATGGTTATGTCAGATCCTAATTTGAAAAAACAATATAATGACAAGATGGTAAGTGGTCTTCAAAACATACTCTAAACGAGTTGGTTAGTTGTGGAATGTTAACAAACTAACCTTAAAATTTTTATGGCTCTAAATGATTTCAAGCCACAATTTGATAATGCTTATGAGGAAATTTTCCAAAAAGTATTGGTGGCTAAAAAAATTGCAAACATGCGCTTTGAACCAACATTAAAATATGGTGAAAGTGTAGAACGACTTGCTTATAGTATTGATAATGTACTTGTAAGAACTGTTGTTCGTGGTTCTGCTTCAACTATTGATAGTGTTACTGATAGTGCAGAATTATTACTAATTAACTTAGAAAAAGAAGCTGTATTTCACATCTCTGATGGTGAAGTAACTCAGGCTGGGCCTTTGAATCCAGGTGAGGTTATTGGTGGTCAAGTTGCTATTAAAGTAGCTACTGACTTTGATGCTCGTTTCTTTGGAGAAGTTATCAACGCTGCTAATGACTTTGACACAGGTGATTTAACTACATTAGTTTCTACTGGTGTACCTATCACATTAAGTTCAACTACTGTACCTCAAATGGTTACAAGAATGTCTGCTAAACTTAAGAAAAACAACCAAATGCTAACAAACTTAGCTTTCGTTGTAGATTCTTATGCTGCTGCTGACATGGAACAATACCTATTGAGTAAGAGTATTGATCTAGCAGGTGCTGTTTACGCTAATGGCTACGCTGGTACTACTGGACAAGCTGAACTATATGTTTCAGAAAACTTAACTGGTACTGCTACCTTGACTGACTCAGGAACATACGGTGATGGTGAAACTTTCATTATCAACGGAGTTACTTTCACAATGAAAACTTCTCTTGGTTCTGGACCTGCTGTAGCTGGTGAAATCGTAATTGGTGCTAACTTAGCTGCTTCATGTACTAACATTGCCGCTGCTTTGAATGCTTACGACACAACTTCAGTTACTTTCACAGCTCTATCAGCTGCTGATCAATTGACTTTCGGAGCATTGAACATTACTGCTACTGATGACACTACTTATAACACTATTACTGCTCTTGGTTCTGGTCGTTTAGTGCTTTCAGACACTGCTGCTTCAGCTGCTTGGAGTAATACTGCTATCAACTGTTACTTTGGTAAAAAGGGTGCTATTGATGCTGTTCTTCAGGATTCAAAAGAAGTTGATATGAGACCTACAGCTGACAGACGAGGTGTTAATGTTTTCACAAGCTACTTAGGTGGTCTGAAGACATTTGCTGATGGTGCAGAAAAATTCTTAAATGTAAAGATTGCTGTTTAAGGGTTAACCATTTATATAAGCAAGTTATTGCTTCCTTTGCTCATTTCTAGAGTGAGCAAGGATAAGTAATAAATAACTATAAAATTATGAGAACAGATCCAGATTTGGTTGGAATTCTTATACAGGAAACCGATTCAAAGGGGTATATCACTCTTTGTACATCAAAGGGTGTTACTCCAACAACAGCAGGTAAGTTTGCTCCTGCTTGTATCTTAAACGATACTATAAATGGCAAAACATATTCAAACGAAGGTACAACAGCAGTTCCAGATTGGAACGATCTATCTGATGTTGAAGCAGACGAAGTAGAAATTGCTGATGGAGAATCATTTGATGATTCAGGTGGATTAGAAGTATTAAAGTTCGGAGTTACAGCAAGTGCTGTCAATGAACTAACAATCACAAACGCAGCGACTGGAGACAATCCTTCTATTTCAGCTACTGGTGGAGACACAAACATTGGTATTAGATTAGTCACAAAAGGGACTGGTGTTGTAGAAGTATATTCAGAAGAAGCTGGAGCTCAAGGTGCTGTAACTCAACTTTATCAAGACAGTGCTAGCCCAGCATCTTATGATTCAGTTGGTGTAGTAGCTGGTTATGGTAACAACAGTATTGGTGGAGTTATCAACTATGCAGACCTTTTACTAGGAATCGCTGATCCTACTTCAACAACAGAAGCTGGTTATGCTGCGATTGTTCTTAATGAAGGTGGAACAATTCCACAAACTCATTTTGCAAGTGCATGGACAGATGGAGAATGTGAAATGGCATGGACAGACGATGGTACAGATGGGTATCAGTTTATACTTAGAACTTACAGTGCGACTCCAGCTTCTGACGATATTGTTGGTTCTTATGTTTTTGGTGGTAAGAACGACGCTGCTGGTGATGTAAATTATGCAAACATTTCTGGTTTAATTGGAGATGTAACGGCTGGTGCAGAGGTTGGTGGCATTGTATTTAATTGTCAAGACGGAGCAGGATCTTTAGAAGAGATCGCAGGAATGGCAAATGACTCTATTTGGTTATTAAAACCAGTAGGATTTGAGCAAACAGAGCAAGCGCTTTCTGGCGCTGATGCAGTTGATGTAACATCACAGACAACTGCTTGGTCAACTGGCGGTGCTGTTGCAGGCACATTAGCTGATGGTACAGATGGACAGCTTAAATTTATTTATTGTGCTGAAGCTACTGGTACTGGAACATTAACTCCTACAAACCTATTAGGTTATTCAACGATTGCTTTCACAGCAGTTGGACAAGCAGTAACATTATATTTTAATGGTACAGCATGGGTAGTTGTTGGTAATAACGGAACTACAATAAGTTAAAGATTGAATATTTACTCTGCCCATTTATGTGGGCAGGGATAAATATTAAATAAAATTTATGATTACATCAGAGATAATTCAAAAGTTTGAGCTTTATGTAGATGACACAACTGAGTTGGCTTCTACTGAAGAGCTAGACTTAGCAAATAAAATATACCAATTTGTTTGCGACTTCGCTGTTTGGGAATTTCTAAAGAAAGAAGCAACTGGAACTATTTCAGGGACAGAGATTACTCTTCCTTCTAACTTCGCTCATTTACTAGAGAACTATAATTACACAGACAATTCAATTTCAACACAAGCAAATGCAAAGCCTGTGTATGTTTTTATTGATGATTCTCCAGTACAAGTTGTTAATTGGTCTGACAGAAGAAGATACAGTGGTAGTTCTTATTGCTATTTAGACATGGTAAACGAAAAGATTGTTTTCCCATCTGCACAATCTGGGACTTATAGCTTTGATTATAAGTTTGTCCCAGAAGACTTAACCTTAGCAACATCACCAGTGTTTCCAGCTAGATACCACGACATTATTTCTCATGGTATGGCAGTTGATGACATGATTATTCAATTGTTCCCAAGAGCAAAGAGTTACGCTCAAGAGAATCAGAATAGATTTAATGCTTATCTTTCTAGCATGTCTTTGTGGAACGCTAATTTACAAAATTACTAATATGGATAAAGTAACAAGACTATTTGATAAAGGAACGCATAATCTTATAGACTCAGAGATTATTCCAGATGGTGCTGCTAAAGATAGTAAAAATTTCGTTAATAAAGACGGAAGAGTAGTTTTGGTCGGTGGTCGTAATTACTTCGGTGATGAGGGCGATTTTGGAGCTATAACAGGTCTTCATGTTGGTTATAAGGTTAATGGAGACAAGATTGTTTATAGAAAGGCTGGGACTGATGTTGAGTATTATGGAACAACTGATCTTACTGATAATCTCATACTAAACATGCCAATGAACGAAGGAACTGGAACATCACTTATTGATTATTCTTCAAACTTTTACACAGGAACTGTGTCTGGAGCTACTTGGTCAGGAGATGAATTAGAGTTTAACGGAATTGATGATTATGTAGAAATTGATGACAATCATATATCTGAAAAAGAGTATGATTTTACTGCACTTGACACAGCACCAGTTGGGATGTTTTTCAAACCAGATGGATTATCTGCTTATGTAATAGGATACGGTAGTGATACTGTATATCAACTAACTCTTGGGACAGCTTGGGATATAACGACTGCATCATCTGCTGCAAAGTCAAAAGATGTAAGTGCAGAAGATTCTGATCCATGGGGATTGTTTATAAAATCAGATGGAACAAAAATGTATGTTGGTGGTATTACCAATGATTATATTTATCAATACACAATGAGTACACCGTGGGATATGTCTACTGCTACTTATGATACAGTTTCAGTAGATGTAAGTGCTGCAGGATTAAATCCTACTGGTCTTTGGTTCAAGGATGATGGAACAAAAATGTATGTATTAAGTTCTTCAAGTGATGCTATATACCAATATACACTTTCAACTCCATGGGTAGTATCATCTGCTACTTACGATACTGTTACTGTTAGTTCTAGTGACACAGATCCAAGAGGTGTGTGCTTTAATCCAACTGGAACTTTAATGTATGTTTCTGGAAGGAGTGGCGATGGTTTTAGGATATTTGAGCTATCTACTGCATGGGATTTATCAACTGCTGTTTATGGAGACTATCAATTCATAAGGGTTACAGGGTCAGCAAATTGTTCCATAACTTTAAGTGCAGATGGTTATAATTTTTATGGGACTGATTCTGGTACTGGGAAAATATTACAACGCACAGTCACAACTCCATATAGATTCTGGAACACAGCTTATCAGAATGGATTTAGTTTAAGTGCATGGATAAGACCAGACACAATTGGTGAATCAGCTGGAAGAATTATTGATAAGTCTAACAACTCAAATGTTGCTGGAGGATTTGCTATGTATATGCAAGCTAACAAAGTAGGAATAAAAATAAATGCTGGAACAGAGATAGAATCTGCTACCAATTCTGTGATAATTGGAGATAGTAATTGGTATCATGTAGTATCTACTGTTGATTCTAGTGGAATTGCTACTATGTATGTAAATGGAGTTCAATCGGGAACTCCAGGATTTACAGAAGATGTAAACAACATAAATATAAATAATAATACTCGTATAGGTGGAAGGTCTCTTGTTACGGATAGAACATTTGAAGGTGGAATAAAAGGTGCAGTTATTCACAATAAAGCTCTTTCAGCATTAGAAGTTGCTGGACTATATGCAAACGACTCAGCTACAGATACAGGTATTCAGGCATGGCAAACATCAATTACTGGTTTAGGAGAAGATACAGAGGTTACTTTTGCTAACTATTCATCTCTTGCTGGTTCTTTCACATACATGAACTGTGAAGATGCTTATTATAAGATTATCAACTCCCATCCAGCTGATCCGATTGATGTGTATGATTCTAATAAAAACTTCAAAGGATACATTTTAATAGATAAAGGAAGAACAATACTTTGGAATAGAGATAAAGATAAAACTGGTTTATATGGTTCAAAGATAGATAGTCAAGATTCAACAGTTTACACAGCTGTAACTGGTGAAGAACTTGGAAATTCTGGTTCAACTACATATATAGGGACTCTTGCTTTTAACTCTGGAAACATAATGAGGAGTTGCCATGGAGTTACTTTAACTGGAGTGGTGGCAGCTGGACTTGAAACATTCACAGACGACTTCAATGGAAATCTAACATCAAACTTCGGTGGAACTGGAACTATAAACTACTCAACTGGAGAATATATAGTTAACTTTTCAGATATTACCATTGCTGCTACACAAACAGTGGCAACAATTGAATTTGTTGATAATGGAGCTGGAAGCGATTACATGACAGATTCTGGTAGTGGTTTTATAGCTGCTGGCTTTGCAAGATACCAAAATGTAAAAATAGACGGTTCTGCTTCTAACGATCAAACAATACAGATAAAACAGGCAGTACAAGCTGGACAGCTTACATTTGATACAGGAGTATTTACTAATGAAGCAGCTGGAGCTTCTGTAACAACTACAGCGGTTATTCTTGCTGATTATCAATGGGAGAACTCGGCTTACGGAGGCGTGGCAGACTTTTCAAAGAGTTCACCAAGACAAGCAGCAGAAGGATTCCAATTCCCACAAGACGAAGGAGGTGATGCTATATTGAGTGTTCAAGTTGGACAAGATGGAGCTTACTACTCATTGAAGGAAAACTCTTGTTACAGATTAACGCTAGATGTCACTGATACTGAAGCTGATAATGAGATTTACAGAAAAGATATGGGTCTTCCTTATTTTAGGTCTGCCATCTCAACTAACAGAGGTATCATGTTTGTAAATACTGTTAATCCAACTCAACCAAAAGTAACTATTCTGCAAAAGAATAAAGTAAGCTTAGATGTTGAGCCAGTCGTTTTATTCCCACACTTTAACTTCAATGATTATACATTTGACAATGCAAGTTTTGCATCATATGACAGATGGACTTTAATATTTTGTAAGAGCGCTGGTGCTGTTAACAATGATACAATTTTGATGTGTAACATATCAGAAAAGACAGTAAATGTTGTTAGCTATACAGGAACAATGGCTGTTCAATATGATTCAAGGTTATTAGTTGGTGATTCGCTTACAAAGGCTGTAATTAGTACATTTGATGAATTTGACGACTTAGAGCTGGCCATAGAAGCTTACTGGGAAGGAAAGAGAGACATTCTGGGAACTGAAGACTTAAAGAAGGTAAGGCGAATAAGAGTTAAAGGTTCAATAGACCCAGATCAAAGTGTAAACGTATACATGGATATAGATAGCGAAGGGTATTCACTTGTCGGTGCTATTTCTGGAGATGGTTCTTATGTAAATTACAATGAAGCACAAGCAATCGGAGCAAACTTTATAGGTGAAGATCAGGTTGGTGGAGCTGATGTTGTAAATGCATACGGATATTATGTTGAACTTAAACTTAGATCTGGTAAATTCAGAAACATTAGCATTAAATTCGTGCCGACAGGTATTGGATATTTTGATTTTAATTTAATTAACCTTTGGGACATTATGACATTTGAAAGTCGTATTCCAAAGTCATATAGAACTAAACAATAAATATGAAATTAGGAAACATAGTAGCTGATTTCAGAACAGCATTATCAGCTAAAATAGTAGCTGGTGGTTCAACTGGAACATTACAAAGTATTACAGACGATGACGGAGTATTGCTACCAAACGGAAGATATTTCTTCACTTTAGATGGTGATAACTCACAAAAAGAACACATTTCTTGTACTCTTACAGGAACTGCTTTAACAGATATTAAAAGTGTGTCTAGGCAGGGTGTAGAGACAGCAAATGTAGTTAGAGACCACAGAGTTGGAGCATCAGTTGTTATTACAAACTTTGCTCACATTCTTTATATAAACCAAATGTTAAGTGGTGATCTAGATTTTGATGGTGATGATTTGACTGGTATTAAAAGTATTTCAGTTACAGAAGACCCAGGCGCTGGAGATGTCACAGAATTAGCTACTGTTAATTATGTAAATGGTGTAGCTGTGGCTGGAGCTTCTGACATGAATACAACTACTAAAGGTATTGCAGAAGAGGCCACAGAGGCCGAAATTGACGCTAACACAGCCGCTGGAGCAACAGCTGCTAGATTAGCTGTTAATCCCTCAACACTTGCTACAAGTAAATATGGAGTAAGACTTCCAAGTGCAGCACAAAAGACTTTACTTGATGGAATTACAGCTGACGCAGCTGAGATCAATCAGTTAGACGGAGCAACTATTTCAGCAGCCGAGCTTACAGAAGCTGGAACATTTTTCGGAGCAACTGATATAACTGGAGCGCAAGCCGAAACTCTTACAGACGGAAGTGATGCTGGTGATTTACACTATCATTTAGAAAAAACTGGAGTATTAACACAAAATTTAACAAGTTCTACTACAGTAACAATCGCTCATGGACTAGGAAGAGTACCATCTTTTGTTGGAGTAGAATTGTTGTTCAAAACAGCCCAACGATATGGTGTTCAATCTATTGGAAGTTTTGATGGGACAAATAATTCTTGTATTTATAGTGGTGTTATAAGTGGACCAACCGCCACAACAGGAACAAGCACAACTTATGCTATTAGAGCTTTTGCAGAAGGATACGGAGACTTGTCAGGTGTTATTACTGTTGACGCTACTAACATTACAATCACTTGGACTAGGACAAGTGGTCCAACAGGGACAGCAGCTATAAAATGGAACGCTAAATAAAATATAAAATATGGTAATAAAACGATTAGGGCCAAATAATTGGTATCCAGGTGACAATTATAAGGAAGGAGATCCTTATAACATTAACTCAACATCAATATCTCCAAATCAAAGTACAGTAAGGCCTGGGCCAACTATAGCTTCATCACAACCAAATGCAGTTGGAGTTCCTAACCTAACATCACAGATGATTGAAGCTGTTTCTCAACCAGTTGTTAACCAATCCTTGGCAAATCAATCAGTTGGTCAACCAAATTTAACACCTGCGACTCAAAACAATCCAATAAACATACAACCAGAGCCTGTAGTAAATCAAACCACTTCAAATCCAAACATAACATTAGCAAATGGTCAGGTTATAAGTGGCTTAGATCCTAATTATGAGGCCTACAAGGCGCAACAAATTACTAATCAGCCAAACAATGTTCAAGAACCTCCTACTGTAAGAGATATTTTTGGTTATATACCAGAACAAAACACTGAATTAGATCAAGCTAGAAAAGATTATTTAGCATTGACTCAATCTGAGGGAATGTCTGAGGAGGCAATTAAATCAAAAACAATAGATAGATTTCAATCACAGATTGATGCTTTAGATTCTTATTATGCTGATGTATTAAATAAAGAAAGAATAGCTGGTGAAGGTAGAATGGGAGAAGCAACTGCTATTCAGGCCAGAAGAGGTTTGATTGGTAGTGATTTTGGAGCATCTCAAAAGGGAAAAGTTAGAGAGCAAAACGCTGATGCTATTCAAGCTGTAGAGAATGTTCAACAAGCACAAATACAAAAAATATTATCTGAAGGAAGAGCAGATGTAGTAAAAGAAGCAGAAGCTAAGCTTAAAGCGCAACAAGCGGGTGCTGAAGCTTACATCGCCTTCTTATCTGGTGAATCAGATAGAAAGAACGCTAGAGCAGATAGCACTATTGCAAACTTAATAAACGCTCAGGCTGAACCTACTGATGATGAATTGGTACAGTTAGCTGAAACTTTAGGAACAACACCAGAACAATTAAGAGGTAAATATAATGCTGCTAAGGCCGCTGCTGCTTCAGAAGTTGGTAAGTTAACAGTAGTTGCACCTGGTTCTTCAATCTTTAATGAAAAGGGAGAACTTGTAGGAACAGCTCCAGAAGCTCCAGCAGATCCAACAAAACCAGTTACTGAAAAGGTTGGTGATACATTATTACAATGGAATGTGGCTACTGGAAGTTGGGATAAGGTGTTCACCGATCCAACAGCAGCTGCTGGTCAAAAGATAGTTAAGGTTAACGGAGTTGATTATGTACAGAACGCTGATGGAAGTTTAACTCTTCCTGAAGTACCAGACTATACTCCTGAACAATCTGCTTATTCACAAGAAAGAGCAATAAGAACATTACAAAGTGTTGATGAATTAACACAAAAAGCATTAGACAACCCTGGTATTTTTGGAAGAACAGCTGGCATGCCAGTTCCTGATTGGTTAAGAACAGATGCTTATAGAAACTTTAACTCTGAACTTGATACATTAAAGTCTAATATTGCATTTAATGAATTAACAGCAATGAGAGAAGCCTCAAAGACTGGTGGTGCTTTAGGTCAAGTATCTGATAACGAAGGAAGATTATTGCAATCTGCACTTGGTGCTTTAGCAATGGATCAAAGCCCTAAGAATGTAGTTGATCAATTACAAAAAATCAAAGCTAGTATTAACAGATGGCAAGAAGCTGTTGGAAATTCAGAAAATTCAACAATGACACCAGAATTATTAAAAACATCTTGGGATAGTTTAGGATCAAATGTTGACTATCAAGATGCTGTAAATACATATGGAGAAGATGGTGTTAAGAAGATGATGGAATCGCAAGGAATATCTTTTAAGCCCGAGGCGCAAACCTCGTTAAAAGGCAATGTTGCTAAAGCTGCTAAAGTTCCAGACAAAACAGTTGGAGGTCAATGTGGAAAGTTTGTAAACACTCACAGCGACCTAAGATTGGGTGATTCTTTTGAGAATAAAATGTCTCAGATGGATAAAAGCATTAAGAAACCAGAACCAGGCATGGCCTTCGTGATGCCATATTCTTGGACTGGGCATACTGGAATTATACTAGCAATAAATGGTGACAAGGCTATAGTAAAAGATTCTAATTGGAATCTTGACGAGAGAGTTCTAACTCATGAAATACCAGTTTCAAACATAGCTGGTCTAAAAAGGATATAAATATGGATATAGACATGTTGTTAGTACAAAACGATAAGAATCACAAAAGCGCACAGGCAGCTCTTGATTCTATTGTTGTTCAAGGAGATAAGCTTAATAAGAATATTGAAAAAGCATTTAAGTCTTTAGAAGAAAAGGAAGATTCTAAAGATGACAAGCTTATGAGTGAAGTCTTAAAAGAATTAAAAAAACCACAAAAAATAAATGTTTCATTGAATATCTTATGAGTGAGTTAAATGTACAACTCAATATCAAGGGCGATGAACTTAAAAAAAAGTTAAAGATTAGTGATGGTGTTGATGGAAAAAATGGATTAGATGGTAAAAACGGATATACGCCAATTAAAGGCGTAGACTTTTTTGATGGAAAAGATGGTAGAGATGGACTTGATGGCCTAAACGCTAAAGATATTGATGGAGAATATATAGTAGAATTATTAACCTCTTTGCAAGGAAGCGATAAGTTGCCATATTCAATATTAAGAGATACTCCTTATTTATTAGGTAAGGGGGGCGGGGGAGCTGGACAAACAGAAACAGATCCAATATTCACAGCAAGCGTTGCCTTTGGTATTACGCAAGCCGATATTGACAATTGGAACGATGAACTTGTAAATAATTGGTGGAGTAGAACTGGAACAACAGTAACACCAGCAAACGCTGGAGACGATGTAAATTCAACAGGAAACTATCAGATAGATGGAACTCAGGTATTGAAGACGGTTGGAGATAGTTTATTTGTTGGTGATGGTGGTGGGAGCCTGATTGATTTAACTTCAAAGAATACAATAGTTGGACTTGGGGCTGCACCATTGTTAACAGGAAGTAGAAATAGTGGACTT
>ERZ890953.981-NODE-981-length-15140-cov-5.535035_pt1 | contig 15140 bp, 17 predicted proteins | sample MGYA00521264_ERZ890953 | MGnify/ENA primary metagenome ERZ890953 (study PRJEB32303, sample SAMEA104408629) | aquatic metagenome | biome: Brackish water; feature: Chemocline; material: water | place: Baltic Sea | collected 2014-10-26T21:54:00 | depth 200 m ...
TTCCGTGTGGCGATGATCCTGGGCTTTGTACTGGCGATGCCTTACATCCTGTATCAGGTGTTGGGTTTCTTTACACCGGCCATGACTCGCAAAGAGCGACGCATATTGCTGAGTTCCGTAATTGGGATTGGCTTTTTCTTTGCATTGGGCATTGCTTTCGCAGGGATGGTTATGATTCCTCTGGCGGTGACTTACCTGCAGGGCTTTATGAGCGAACTTGTAGAACAAACCTATTCCATTGATGGCTATATTTCTTTCGTGACTACGATCATGTTCAGCGCTGGCATAATCTTTGAAACACCACTGCTGCTGGCTCTGATCGCTCGTCTGGGGCTGGTCACAACCAAACAGCTTTCTAAAAGTCGGCGTTATGCTCTGGTTGGCATCGCTATTCTGGCGGCGCTTGTTACGCCTACGCCTGATGCTTTCAATATGATGCTGGTTATGATTCCTCTTTTGGTTCTTTACGAGCTGGGGATTGTGTTGGCCTGGTTTGCAGAGCGAGCCCGGCGTAAAGCGCTAATAATGGAAGCAGTTTGAGGTGTTGAAATGAAATTCTTTAACTTGGGCGCCAGTGAAATGATGTTGATCTTTATCTTTGCTATTCTGGCGATTGGTCCCAAAGATACGGTCAAATTATTCAACCGAGGGCGCGAGATACTTACTTCGGTGAAGGCAGCCCTTTCAGACTTGACTTCGGAAGTGGGTAATATTGCCAAAGAAGTTGTTGAAACGCCTGATGAGAAAAATTCCACAAAATAGTGGATTTACATATAAAAGGAGAAGCGAAGCATGAAAAAAATATTCTTAATCTCGATGATGATGCTGGCAGTTTTTATACTGGCAGCCTGTGGCGGGGGTGGGGACAGCGACGAGATCATCATGGATGAGCCTGTTCCAGCTGGCGCGGAAGATGCAATGGTCGTCGAGTTGGAATTCACGGTCGATGAAATCATCCCGAATCAGGTGACCATCCCCGCAGGTCAAGAGGTGCTGTTTGTCATCTATAACAGTGATACAAAAGAGGGTGACCTAAATGAAGACCATAATTTGGTTGCGCCAGATATTGTCTTGAAAGAGATGATCGTTATTCCTGGGCAAACCATTCGGCGTCTGTGGACCGCTTACGATGTTACCGGTGAATATCGTGTTGGCTGCACCATCCACTCGTGGATCGATATGACGATTGTTATCGAATAATAATCTCATTAACTCCATGTAGTTGACATTTTGAAATGAAAGGAGGCATTATCGAAGGTAATAAGAGAAGATGGGGCTCTTTCAACCTCCCATCAAGAAAAGATGCTAATTGAGCATCTAAAAACTGAATTTTGATCGCGGTACCCAATCCCATGAGAGGAGAGGGTCTAAAGGCGAAGCCGGTGACACCTGCACTGCAACAAAAGTAGTGCGATGCTCGTGAAGTCCGGCGCTGTCCCGCAACTGTAAGGCCACAGGCCAAGCCAGGGCGACCACCCGATCTTTGTTTCCATCGATCCTCGCGGAAGGGATGTTGGAACTACTCTCTAATTGATATAGGAGAATGATTATGCCTGAAAATCTAACTAGACGAGAGTTCATTAAAGAACTTGGTAAGTTTGGTGCAGTAGCCAGTCTGGCCCCATTGGCTCTTTCTGGTGAGCAGATGTCTGATAAACCCTTCAGCATCAAGCGCCCAAGCTTTATCAAGGAAGTTGATGAACCGACTACTGAGGTTGATTGGGATCAAGTAAAACGTTACAACGAAACCAACACCAGCCGCCGCGGCTTTGTTAAATATGTTGGACAAGACCGCCTTGATAAGCTCACTGAATTACGCAATAGCAATACCCTAAAATGGCGCAAAGAGGGTCGGCCCGGTTATACCTTGAAAGATTATGCGCTAAACGAGGGTGCTAGCGAGGGTTATGCTGATATGAGCTTCATCGGCAACCAGAAATCGGATACACCTGAAGATTTGGGTGTTCCCCCCTGGACTGGATCTCCAGAAGATGCATCAGCCATGGTTTCTGCTGCATTGCGCGCTTTTGGTGCGGCTACTGTTGGTTTTGTAGAATTAGAGACCAACACCACCGAAAAACTGCTCTACTCTGTTGATCCAGATGGCAAAGAAATGCGCATCGAAGATGCTGACCAACCCGAAGAGGGCGAAGACTATCGCCTGATCCCCAAGAAAGCCCGTTGGGTGGTCTCATACACAGTGCAAATGTCAGCTGAATCTTTCCGCTATGCCCCAACTGTTGGTTATACTCAAACCACTTCCATGGCTTATCGGCGAGCTCGCAATATCCAGGATCGCTTGCAAAACTTCTTGCGTACTTTGGGTTATATGGGCTTGGGTGAATCCTCGACGAACGCAACGGGCATTGCCCCGGCCTTTGCTGTAATGGCTGGTTTGGGTGAGCTTTCCCGCTATAACCGTCTGCTGACCCCCGAATATGGCTCGATGGTACGTGTCTTCAAGCTGGTTACAGATTTGCCGCTTGCCCCCACGAAGCCGATTAACGCGGGCCTGTTGGAATTCTGCAAGAACTGCACCAAGTGCGCCGATCATTGCCCCTCCAAAGCGCTCAGCTTCGAAAAGGAGCCTTATTGGGACGTGAAAGGTGAATGGAATAACCCAGGTCATAAAGCTTGGTTTGAAGATTCCCCCAAATGCCGCAGCTACTGGTACGAAGTTGGTACCGGTTGTGGGATCTGCTTCGGGGTCTGCCCCTTCGCCCATAATAACCTGGCCTCGTATCACAACGTACAAAACTACTTGGCAGCGACTATCCCGGGCTTCGACGGAACCCTCAAGAAGATCGACGACCTGCTCTACACACCCAATACCGAATTTGGTGTTCCACAGAAGAATCCCTCGGATTGGTGGAAGAACAATCTGCCCGAGTATGGTATTGATACGATGCGTTCTGTAAATAAGACGAGCTAGAAAGGAGCTAATTCCATGTCTGTAACTCTATGGTTATTTTTAGGGGTAGTGGTTGGTGTTGGGTTCTTCCTTGCCGCCACCAAAATGAAACTCACGTGGTATGAGTGGGTTCTGGCTGTGCTGGGGACCATCCTGATCCTGTTCGCGATCCAGAATTACGCTGCATCTCAAGCAGAAGTTGAGGCGCGTGCTGCTGGTATGCTGTTGCTCATCTTTGGGCTGCCAGGCGTGATCTTGGCTGCACTTGGCTTCGTCCTTCCCTGGATGAGAGCCAAGAAAGCCGTATAACCGATTTCTTCTCCTCTGGTGGGGATGGGATACTGCTATCCCATCCCCACTGAAATTATTAGGAGTGCGACCCATGCCGTTTTACGAGTATCGTTGTTCCGATTGTTTATTGCAGTTTGAAATACTTCGTAGCATTAGTCAGCGTGATGAAATGACTGAATGCCCCCAATGCCAAGGCACTAATAGTGATCGCATGATTTCGTTGCCGATGGTATTCTCACAAAGTTCTGATGGGCAGATGCGAGCAGTAGCAGGTGCATCTTCAGGTTGTGGCGATTGCACGTCTACATCCTGTGGCAGCTGTGGTTGATAATTATTAGTTTCACCGGTAAATATTTCAAATTATTTTGCGTGAAAGGATAAGGCCCTATGAAAAAGATACGACGATTCATTATTCCTTCCATTATTTTGGTTTTAGCTGTGCTGGTTTTGATTCCTACAGCCGCCTTTGGTAAAGCAGCAAAAAGCACGACACAAGAATTTGTCATTCATGCGAAGGCCTACGAATACACGCCCAGAGTGATCCGTGTGGAGCGCGGCGATACGGTTAAAATAACTTTGATCGCTGACGATGTGACGCATGGCTTTATTTTGGAAACTTATGGGCATGAAATTGAGGCACATCCGCGCCAGGATCCACCTTCGAGTATTGAATTCGTTGCGAATCAAAGTGGTAAATTCCACTTCCGATGTACAACCGTCTGTGGCCCTTTACATCCATTTATGCAAGGACTCTTAATCGTTGAGCCTTATAACAAGCTGCCAATAGCCTGGGTATTGACATTATTTGTCGCTTTTGGCTCTGTTGTTGCAGCGCAACGCTGGGGCAGTGATCCGAAGAAAAACCCGCTGGTCAGCGATCGGAAATTTGATCTCACGCGAATTAAATGGGTCGACTGGTTGGTAAAACAGCGCTGGTTTCAATATGCTCTTTTTGTTCCTAATTCTTTTTTCTTTGCTGTAATTCTACTGGCAGCCTTCTTTGGAACCCCTGTTGGTAATGCCAATTTTGCTATTATTTATGTATGGATTGTATGGTGGGCAGCCCTTAAGTTTATTCTTATCCCTATCGGTGGGCGCTCGTGGTGCATGATGTGCCCATTGCCTCTACCCGGAGAATGGCTGGACCACCGCTCTTTTGTCAAAAAAGGACGTGAAAGACCGCTATCCATAGCCCGCAAAGGTTGGCCCAAGAGCCTAAGTAATGTCTGGCTGATGAATATTGGCTTCTTGGCCGTGGCTCTTTTCAGTGCCATTATCCTTACTCGACCGGTGGCAACGGGCATCGCGCTTAGCTTGTTCATTATTGCTGCAATGATTACTTCTGCCAAGTATGGAAAGCGCGTTTTCTGCCGCTATATCTGCCCGGTCAGTGGCTTTACGGGTATGTACTCAATGGTAGCACCGGTTGAGGTGCGAGTGAAAGATCCAGAAGTTTGTAAACATCATACTGACAAGACCTGTATTACTGGCAATGAAAATGGATATGGTTGCCCCTGGATGGAATACCCCGGCAAACTGGAACGCAATGTCAATTGTGGTATGTGTACGGAGTGTCTTAAAACGTGTACTCAGGATAATATTGCCATCAACATTCGCTCGTTTGGAAGCGATCTCTTTGTGAACAAAGGTCGTGGTGTTGATGAAGTTTATAATGGATTCATCATGCTCGCCTGCGCGCTGATCTACATTGCCGTTTACCTCGGCCCCTGGGGTGTACTTAAGGATATGGCAAACCTTGCCTCTGTTCCCCTCTTCCTACTCTGGACGGTGATATTCTTTTCAACGAATCTGATTATTCTACCGGGATTGTTCTACATAGCGGTTTGGCTGGGGAAAGGTTTAGCGGAAGGCAAAATGACCCCGGCCACTGAAGCTTTCGCGTTCGTGCCGCACTTATGGAGTCGTTTTACTCTCTTTGTTCGCCGTAAACCGCAGGAGAAAAGTAAGCGCTCTACCTCGAAGGCAACTCTTCAGGATGGAAAACTGCCGTCACTAACGCGTCTGTTCACGGATTATGGTTACTCCATCATCCCCCTTGGCCTGACAGGCTGGATCGCGTTCACTGTGGCATTTGCTATGGTAGATATTTCCTACGCTATCCCTTTGCTCTCTGATCCCATGGGTTGGGGTTGGAATCTTTTTGGGACGGCTGATTATGGCTGGGTGATGTATGCGCCACAGCTTATTCCATATTTGCAGACACCGATTTTCCTGGGTGGGCTGGCAGTTTCGATTTACACTGCCTATCGCATTGGTCTCAACCATACCACCGATAAAAAGATGTTGACTCGCAGCCTGGTTCCAGTTGTTATTCTTTTGTCATTATTTACTGCAACCTTCTTCTGGCTGTCTGTTTAAGAAATTTGGTTTTCTCAAAGTTATGGAAGGATGCTGCCAAATGAAACAATTAAAACGCGCAAGTACTTCTGGGATAGCGACGGCTGTTCTAGGTTTTCTTATCGTAATTACTCCAATTATTCTTCCAGTGTGCGAAGGGTTACTTGAATTGGCAAGTGGTAAGCAGGTGCCCATGCGCTGTCATTGGACGGCGCGTGCGGAAATGCTGCTCGGCGTGCTGATATTTATTATCGGGCTGATGATAACATTTCTCAAAAACCCTCAAGAACGTCGCCGTTTGCACCATCTGGTTGCCATGCTTGGTGCAGCAACCATCCTGACTCCCATTTTTATTATCCCTACCTGTATGAACCCAGATATGGCTTGCAATCTAGCTACTAAGCCCGCTCTGATAATTTTGGGTGGAGTAGTTTTATTGGTTGGAATGGCGGGCAGCCGTACACCGAGCATGCCATCGTCCGAATCTACTGAATGAAGGAAATCAATCTCTTAACACTGGCTCTGCAAAACCTACGTCGAAAGCCCTACCGGACTATAGTCATAGGGTTATGTGTTGCCGTTGCGACCGGGTCTTTGTTCGCCGCTACGATTGTATTGCGTGGTGTGCAGCACAGCCTGACGGTTGGACGAGCCCGCCTTGGTGCTGACCTGGTCATTGTTCCCGATGGCTATGAGACGCTTGCACAAGAAGCCTTTATTACTGGTCAACCATCCACGTTCTATATGTCCGATGTGGCTGAAAAAAAAATTTCCACACTTTCAGGTGTAAACCAGACTTCCCCTCAGGTTTTCGTTGAGACTTTAAGTAATGCGAGTTGCTGTATCGGCGAGTTTTTCCTAGTAGGCTTCGACCCTGAAACTGATTTCACCATCTCGCCCTGGTTGACGACACACTTGGATGGCAAAGCACTTGGCCCATTTGATATCATCGTCGGTGACCGCATCTTACTGCGTGAAGGTGAAACGGTCATCTTCTACGGTACGGATTTCAGTGTCGTAGGCGTTCTTGAAAAAACGGGTATGGGCATTGATCGCACGATTTATGTTCCGATGGAAGGCCTGCGCAGCATGATCGCCAATTCTGAAACGCTGGCGGAACAGACCTTGGAAATTTCGCCGAATGATCTCTCTTCTATTATGGTCAGTGTTAAACCTGATGCAGAAATTCTGGATGTGGCTGAACTGATCGAGGCCAATCTGGACGGCGTAAATGTTTTTACTGCAACTCAACTTAATCAGGCAGTAGGAAATCAATTGCAGGGAGTGTTGGGAATCACCTTCGGTGTGACTGCCTCGCTCTGGTTGATGTCGTTGTTTACCATTGGCCTGGTATTCTCGTTGATTGTGAATGAACGCCAACGGGAATTGGGTATCTTACGTGCGATGGGTGCCAAGCGGAAGGTTATCTTCCAGCTGGTAATGGGCGAAGCTGGCCTACTGACTGGTCTAGGTGGTCTGAGTGGTCTCGTTGCTGCAGGGGTTTTGTTGACCGGGTTTTCCCGCTTGATCCAATTGCGTTTGCGCATCCCTTATTTGCTGCCTAATGTGTTTGAGATTATGGGTATTTCCCTTTTGCTTTTGCTTCTGGCTTTATTTACTGGCGCTTTGGCGTCACTGCATCCAGCCTTGTCAAGCAGCAAGATGGAACCTTATGCAGCCATCCGGAAGGGTGAATGATGAGTCGCAATAACGGCAATGATGCGGCTGCGAAACCAGTTATTCGTCTTGATAATATTAGCAAACATTATCAGCAGGGCAGTGAAACTGTCCGCGCGGTAGATGATGTTACCTTGCAAGTATTGCCAGGCGATTTTGCAAGCATCACAGGTCGTTCCGGTTCGGGCAAAACCACGTTGTTAAGCCTGATTGGCGGGCTGACAACTCCCAGCCGTGGAGAAGTAGAAATTTTTGGGGAAGCAATGAGCAGCCTGAATGATGATGCGCTTTCGTTCCTTCGAGCCAACCGCATTGGGTTTGTCTTTCAGTTTGCCAGTCTGATTCCCACACTCACGGCTCAGGATAATGTTCGCTTACCTGGTATGTTTGGTGAAAAACCAGTAAGCCCAAAAGATGCGGCCGACTTGCTCGCCTGGGTTGGGTTATCCGACAAATTACACAATTTCCCTGCTGAGCTTTCCGGCGGACAGCAAACTCGAGTGGCTCTGGCGCGCGCGCTCACAAACCACCCTAGCCTGCTTCTGGCCGATGAACCAACCGGCAATTTGGATGTGGAAACCGAGTCTGAAATCCTGACTTTACTGCGAAACCTGAACCGAGAACGTGGTATGACAATTGTCCTGGTGACACATAATCCTGAACTCGCGCAACATGGCACTCGACATCTTGTCATGCAAAGTGGAAAGTTGACAGAAAATATTATTGTTAATAAAGAGGTTCTTATCCGTGAATAGGCTGTTGCGGCGTGTTTTACTTTTGCTTGTTTTTGGTTTGTTACTCAGCGCCTGTGGGCCGCGTGGACGTTTGCAATGGCGTCATGAAGCCGGAAATGCAGTGGTTGCCATTCCAGCTATTGGCGCAGATGGCACCATCTATGTTGGGACACACGATTCTTTCTTGTATGCCCTGACGCCTGAAGGAAAAGTCAAATGGAGCTATGAAACTGGCAACTGGGTGCATGGTGCGGCAGCGATTGCGCCTGACGGCACCATTTACGCTCCAGCCTATGACAGCAAGCTTTACGCATTCTCTCCAGATGGCGATCTGTTATGGACGTTTAAAGCAGATCGAAAAATCGAGTCGTCCCCTGCTATCGGCGAAGATGGCAGTATCTATTTCGGTGCAGACGATGACTATTTCTATGCGCTCAATCCTGATGGTAGTTTGAAATGGAAACAGAACCTTTCCGGTATCGTAGTCTCGTGCGCAGCAATTGCATCTGATGGTACGATTTATGTTGGTTCAGAAGACGACAACCTATATGCTTTTGATCAGGATGGAAATACGCTGTGGCGTTTTGATGCGGACGGCCCGGTTTATTCTTCTCCGGCGATTGGTGCGGATGGCACGATTTATGTCGGGTCTTCCGATTATTCACTTTACGCCATCAATCCGGATGGTACTGAGAAATGGCATTACGAAACAGAAGCGGAAGTATATTCATCTCCGGCAATTGGACTGGATGGAAGCATCTATGTCGGCTCGATGGATAATCACCTATATGCTATCAACACAGATGGCAGTCTGAATTGGCGTTTTGATACTCGTGATTGGGTGATTTCGTCCCCGGCTGTTGGCGCAGACGGCACAATATACTTTGGCTCTTACAACGAAAATTTTTATGCGCTATCTTCTGAAGGTGAGACGCTCTGGAAATACAAGACTGATAAATACATTACAGGATCACCGGTTTTGACCATGGACGGCATGCTTTACGTAGGTTCAGATGATAATTTTCTCTACGCGTTCAAAACTGATAGCCCTGGTCAGGCAGTAACTTCTTGGCCTGGTATGCGTAGTGATTTGCAAAATACTGGGCGAGTTCAAGAGTGATTTTGAAACAATAGAAACTTTCTATACTGGAGGCTGCAATGAAAAAACTGGAAACCTTTGCAAATTTTCTGATGGTTTTTGTGCTGATAGGTACGGTAGCGGGAATTTTCATTTATGAAAACGTCCTTGAATCACAGCGTGAGTGCATCACTATTCGTTTTCGCCAATATGAGCATGGCAACCCTACACCCAATACCATTAAGTTGAAAACGGGTGAGGAAGTGTGTTTGCGACTCACGAGTGAAGATACAACTCATGGTTTTAATATCCCGGATTATGATATTAATAGTGAGCCGATTCACCCCGGTAAATGGACGTATGTCTACTTTACACCGCAAGAAAGTGGAACGATCAGTTTTGTTTGTAATGTTGTCTGCAGCCCCATGCACTCGCGCGTTCGCGGTAAATTTATTATCGAATAGAAGGTTATTGTTGAATGACTGAGAAACACTCTAGCCGCTTTACGAGGCGGGATTTCCTGCAAATTACCGGTGGATTAACCAGTGCTGGAATGCTGTTCTTATTGTTGCGACCAAAATGGACTTTCAACTCCGTCCACCCTCCCGGTGCTTTGCCGGAGGGCGCTTTTGAGGCAACTTGTATCCGTTGTGGAAGGTGCATCTCTGCTTGCAACCAAAATGCAATTTCACTCGATGAAGAAGGCTTGCCATATATTGATGGCTTGAGTGGCTGGTGCGATTTTTCAATGGATTGTATCGAAGTTTGTCCATCTGGTGCTTTACTGCCACTTGACCCCGCCACTGCAAAAATTGGAACAGCTATTATTGACCGTGACCGCTGTATCGCTTGGCAGTATCCAGCCTGCCGCCTATGCTATGAAAAATGTCTCGATATTCAGCAAGCGATCTGGCTGGATGATGACCTCAGCCCCCACGTAGATGAGGTTTTGTGTACTGGTTGTGCTGCCTGCACAAATATATGTCCCAAGTCGGCTCTCGTAGGGCAAAACAAAAAAAATGGTAAAGCAATCTCTATCATAGGATGATCTCATAGTGGCTACTCCAAATGCTTTGAAATCAAAATTAAAAAAGAAATCAAAATACTTCGGTCGTTTTTGGCCGACCACGCGTGCAGTTACAACAATATTATTCTTCGTATTCATTGGCAGCACTTTGTGGGCTGGATCTTCTTGTTATCTTGACCTGGGCGCATTTGGAATAGCCTGTCCCTTAGGTGCAGCACAGGTGATGGCCGCAACAGGAACATTCATCTCTGCATTGGCAATTGGCTCACTGATCAGCTTATTATTGATCGTTGCATTCGGGCGCGCTTTTTGTAGCTGGATCTGTCCTGGGCGTTGGATATTTAATCGGGGCCCAAAAACCAGAACAAAATCATGGAAGTATAAAGCTTGGGTTCAGCGGGCAATTATCGGTGGGGTGGTTGGTGCAGCCTGGCTTTGTCATACCCCGGTATTTTGCGTGATCTGTCCGGTGGGCGTTGCTTGCCGGGGAGCGATTGCAGCCGGGACAGCTGGAAGCCTAGCCCCGACAGTGGCATGGATGGGGGTGCTGGTTGGAGCTGAGTGGGCCAGCGGTTTATCCTGGTGTCGGGATTTGTGTCCACTTGGGGCGCTATTTACTCGTCTAAGTCGTCTAAATCCATTTATCAAGGTGAAGAAAAATCCTGAGATTTGTAAACCTTGTAATGTTTGTGAAAAAGTTTGTATTGAAGATCTGAATTTGTCTTCCAGTGTAGACTTTTCATCTTGCACAAAATGTTTTGAGTGTGAAGCGGCTTGTCCTCGAGGGGCGGTTGAAATAAAACTTTCCCAAATTGAGATTCTTAGAAAGGGATGATAATGCGATGAATAGTATCTGGAAATTTCTTCTCGCGCTGATCTTAGCTTCCATCTTATCAGCTTGCGGAAACGAAAAGGATGATGTGATTCCAACACCTACAGTTATTTTGGAAGATACTCAACCGGATGTGTTGAAAATCGACAAACCCTTTCAGCCACCAAATCTACCCGGAGATAGTACAAGGCTTGTAAGAGCTTCAGCGGGTTGCTCACCCTGCCATACTGGCCTCGATAACGGCGAGGGGATTGACTATTCATTCGATACCAATTGGCGAAGTTCCATGATGGCACACAGCGGCAAAGATCCCTATTGGTTAGCTACCATGAGCAGCGAAATCAACCAACACAATCAACACAAAGCTCTGATTGAAGATAAATGCTCCACTTGCCACATGCCTCTGGCGCATTTTGATTCCAAGGTGAATGAGTATCCTATTGAAGTATTGGGGGACGGCTTTCTCGACCCAACGCATCCGCTGCATGATTTAGCGGCTGACGGTGTTTCCTGCACTTTATGCCACCAGATCAAAGCAGATAATCTGGGCCAGAAAACAAGCTTTAGCGGAGGGTATGTAATCAACACTGAGATGCTCACCCGTATCGCATACGGCTCACATTCTGTTCCACCAGAGCCAGAGCTGATCATGGTCACTCGCAGTGGCTTTGTACCAAGATATTCTGAACACATTTTAGAATCTGCGCTGTGTGCTACGTGTCACACTCTGTATACACCCTACTTGGATGCCCAAGGTGAAATCGCTGGCTATTTTCCAGAGCAGACAGTTTTCCAAGAGTGGGAGAACAGTGCTTACAATGGCACTCAATCCTGCCAGGAATGCCATATGCCAAAAGTAGTTGGATATGTGGCTGCCTCTACAGAGTGGGGACCACTATCAAGATTCACCCGTTTGCATTCTTTCGCCGGGGCAAATCTTTTCATGCTGCGTTTACTCAAGGCTAATGCACAATCAGTAAACCTAACTGCTGAAGATGCACAAATGCAGGCTACTATCGAACGAGTTACAGAGCAATTGCAAACCAATTCCGCCGAACTGACCTTGGATATACTCTCTATTGAAGAAGGAATGCTCACTGCCGAAGTGGCTATCCACCCCCTCACGGGGCACAAGTTCCCCAGTGGTTATCCTTCGCGTCGTGCCTGGCTTCACCTGACCATAACAGATGAAGCCGACAATATCTTGTTCGAATCTGGAGCCGTGGAAGCTAATGGTCTGATTATTGGGAACGACAACGATGCCGATCCCACTCAATACGAACCGCACTACGCTCAGATTGCCACCCCCGACCAAGTACAGATCTACGAGTCAATTATGTTGGACATAGAAGATCAGGTGACAACCGGTTTGTTGTTAGGGGCTACCTATGCTAAAGATAATCGCTTGCTACCTGATGGTTTCGATATAACGACTGCTAGCCCGGATATTGCTCCTTACGGTGTAGCTGGCAAAGACCCTGATTTCAGTGCTAATGGCGATACAGTAGTGTACGAAATCGTCCTTCAACAAACCACCAGCGTATTGACTGTCTCTGTGGAACTGCTTTACCAGTCGATTGGCTATCGTTGGATCGAAAATCTACGTGGCTACGACACCTCTGAAACCAGGCAGTTTTTTTCCTTGTATGAGACAGTCGATAATCTGCCGGTGGTTGTTGCCGAGGTTATGCAAACAATCACACCTTAGCTCATTTATACTCTAAACATGATTGTTAGAAAAACCCTGAGATTTGTAAACATTTTTAATGTTTGTGAAAAAATGTATTGAAGATCTGAGTTTATCTTCCAATGTTGACTTTTCAGTTTGCACAAAATACTTTGAGTGTGAAGATGTTTTTCCTCGCCAGGCAATTGAAATCAAATTAACTTAGCTCCTATAGCAGATGTAACTTTACTAGGCCTCCTCATTTTCAATAATGAGGAGGCCTTTCTGTTTTATCGAAGAATAAAATTATGGGTAATTATATTATTTTGCGTAATAACATCAAAAGAAAGGTTTTGGGAAAAAGGAAGATGAAACATATATGGTTTGTTTTGTAACAAATAATGTAGTACAAAAGACTACAAATTACCTGCGTTTTCCTGATACCACTATATGCCTAATCTTGCTAAGATAAAGAAATATTGTTTTGAGCTCTGTACTTCCTCCTGAAAATAGAATTGAGGTTTCTATGAGCAATAAGTTGGATAAATTGCTGACGGGCACAATATTTGTGTTGTCAGGCGTTTTATACGTATATTTTCTGGGTGGATTCGTTAGCCCGAAGTTGAACGATAGTGCACATGCCATTGGCATGTTGAACGCAAAAGGTGGGGTTGCTTTTCATCCAGTTGAGTATGCGCTGGACGAGGCACTTTTTGGTCAGTTTTCTCTTTTGCTGACAGCCAAGGTGTTGCCGCCTGTTTCAGGAGATCTGGTAGTCAAGCTGACCGGGCCAGAAGAATTGCAATATGTGGTTTCGAGCCGCTATCCGCCGGGTCTGCCGATCATGAACCGCTTAGACCGTTGGTATACCTTTGAAAACTCAATCTTCAAGGATGTGACAACTGGGAGTGATCTGGTCATTGTTGTGAAAATAAAGCCACCAAAATCTTCTGGGGATTATGCGCTCACTATTAATGATAATTCGACTGGTCAACTTTATTACACTATGCCTGTCGCATTCCTTGATGAAGGAGCACTTGCCAGTGATGAAGACTGTCATGAGTAAAAAGACAAGGCAAATCATTTTATGAAAAATATACAGGAAATGAAATTCGTTAAAAAACTCAAAAAATTGGATAAAAAACAACGTCTTCGATATGGTTTGATGGTTGTTGGAATCCTGGCCTTTGCACCACCTGTTGGGTTTATTGCTCAACTGTTTGGCAGTGCCACAATTTGTGGCAATCTTTGTCCGCGTATGGCGATCGGTACAGCCTTTACGCGGGAATTGTTCATGCGAACAGCAGGAGTTGCGCTTCTGTTTATCTGGTTGGGAATTACGTTTTTCTATGGTAGATGGATGTGCAGCCATATTTGCCCGGCTGGCAACCTGACCGAATTTGGAAGCAAATTAATCCCTAAACGTTTCAAAATTGACTATTGCAAGATACTGGATGCACCTCTCTTTCGCTACGGCTTTCTGGGCGCTTACGTTCTTTTGCCGGTGGTCGGTGTATCTTCAATTTGCTGTTCTTTTTGCAGCTTCAGCGTCATCCCCGAGACTTTTGGTGCGCTCTTCACGCCGCGCCTGGCTGATATGTTGATGTCAGGGACTCGTCTTTTCTCTGTTTTGTTGTTTGTTTTTGTACTGGGTATTTTCGCCAGGGATGGACGTGGGCACTGTCATCTGGTTTGTCCGGTTGGCGCACTAGATTCAATCGTGAATGTGCTTGGAGCGAAATTACCCTTCACTTTGCGTGAACGCGTCAACCAGACAGATTGTTCAGGTTGTGGATTCTGCGCCACAAATTGCCCCGCATCTGCAATTAAGGTGGATAAAACTGCTGTTGAAAAGGTCAAAATAGATCATCGCAGATGCTATCAATGTAGATCGTGCGAATCAGATTGCCCTAAAAATGCTATTTATTATGGGAAGTTATCCAAACAAAAGGAATCTTGGAATGATAAAGAAACTGAGCAAATTCTCGTCTTGGATTAGGCATAAAAGCCATTCGCTTACATTAGGTTTGGTTCTGGGCTCAGGTGCGTTAATTCTGGGCCAGAGTTGTGCACCTACCGGACAGTGACTGAGTTGCGGCGCCTGCGTGTCCAGGCTACCAATTCTTGCTGTTCCAATAATGGCTGATGGTGTAATTACTTTGATGGGAAAAATAAATCACGAAAAAAACTCATAAGCTTGCTTATGCTAATCAAGCGAATAAATTCAGTATTATTCATTATTTGTCAGAAATATGATTACAAAATTAGTGTCTCAACCTGACAATTTTCCGACCGAAATGTTGTAGAATAAGATTAGAAATACGTACATTATCAATTTATCACAATCCAGGTACCTTACCCCCCGGATGGGAAGGTTTAATGGCGAAGCCGGTGACTCTAACGAGAAGTCCGGCGCTGTCGCGCAACTGTAAGTTCCTTTAGGAACAAGCCAGGACGCCCGCCTTGATTGGTTTCCACAAATCTCGCAGAAAGGAGGTGGAACGTCTCGGATTGTTAATCGAGCTCACACGCCTCCCCTGCCCAAAAAGCAGGGGATTTTGATTCT
>ERZ890953.984-NODE-984-length-15121-cov-8.935285_pt1 | contig 15121 bp, 11 predicted proteins | sample MGYA00521264_ERZ890953 | MGnify/ENA primary metagenome ERZ890953 (study PRJEB32303, sample SAMEA104408629) | aquatic metagenome | biome: Brackish water; feature: Chemocline; material: water | place: Baltic Sea | collected 2014-10-26T21:54:00 | depth 200 m ...
GGTTGTCGACGGTGTCGGTGTCCGGCTTCTCCGGGTCGGAGCGGCAGGCGGACAGGGCGATCAGGACGGCGGCGAGGACGAGGGGGCGCATGGGTTCTCCCGGGGCTTGGCCTCGGAATGGTAGCATCCCCTGGGGGGCCCTGCGGCCAGCGCTACAGCTCCCGGTACACCTGCAGCAGGATTGGGTCGTGCTCGACCTTGGCCGCGGCTGTGTCGTAGGTGGACTGCAGGTCGTCGATCCACTCACCCAGGTCGTCCGCCAGGAAGACGTCGAACAGATCGTCGCCCGTCAGCGCGGCGGCATCGCTCTGGTGCAGGTACTCGAAGTGCTCCCCGCGCCAGCGGTGGAAGAGTACGGCCAACTGGCCTTGGTCGTCGGTGCGTAGGAAGCTGGCCCAGCGGTTCTGGTCCCAGGTGCTGTCCAGGCTGCCCCGGACCTCGATGGCCATGTCGTCGGCGGTGTCGAAGCTGCCGTCGGCCCCTGCGCTGGTGACCGTGTAGACGGCCACATAGTCGCCGTCGACGTCGCTGCCCTCGCGTCGCTCGAGCTTCAGGGCGTTGCGCCAGCCGTCGTAGCCGTAGGTGGCCAGGGCGTGGGCCATGCCTTGGGTGGGCGCCGAGGTGGGCAGGCCGACCTCGAGCTGGATGTGCTCGAGGGCGTCGGCGTCGAAGTCCACGTTGGCCAGGCCGTCGGCGATGATGCCGTAGAGGATGGCCTGGGTGGCGGCCTGGGGGTCGGCGAAGGCCTGCAGCTCCACACCCTCCCATGGGGCGGGCAGGGCCTTCTCGTCGGCACCCGGATCACCGCAGCTGACATGGCCCACGGCCAGCAAGGCCGCGATGGCCCCCGCGGCCATGGCGGTGTGAGGCTTCAGGCCGAGCTGGCGCTGCAGCAGGGCGAACCCCATGGCTCCCACGGCGGCGGCGCCCGCGGTGGCCCAGAGGCTGGGGCCTCCCGCGGCGACAGCGGCGGCCAGGCTGCTGCCCCCGCTGCTCGCGGCCGCCGCGGCGCTGTCGCCCTGGAGCTGCAGAGCCTGGACCATGTCCAGCTGCAGGGTGGGGCCGTCGCCGTACAGCACCATGTCGGGCCACAGCGTGCGGGGGTAGGCCGAGATGTAGCCGGCGTGCAGGAACTGATCGACGCTGTCCATCAGTGCGGATGCCAGGATGCGCATGGGAACTCCTCCGTGCCTTGGTGGAGTATGCCCGCTTCTGCACCCGCTGGCGAGGCGGGGTTCAGGGTCCGGAAGCTCCCGCCCGAGGAACACCGTCCGCGGCGAAGCCCAGCATCGCTGGATGGACCGTGCCGGTCTCCGCACCGGCCGCGGTGGCCCACAGCAGGTGGGGGCCGAAGAGCTCGGGGGGGCCGAACCACTGCTCCAGCTGTGCGCTCAGCAGGCCCAGCTCCGCCGGGTCGCACAGCTCGCTGTGCAGTACGATCCACTGGATGCCTTGCTCCCGCAGCTTGGCGATGCGCAGCCTTGGCTCGAGCTTGGGGATTCCTTGGCGCAGCAGGCTGGCGTGGGGCTCCCGCTCGAGGCTGGGGGCGGCCAGCACGGTGAACGCGGGGACGCTGATCAAGGTGGATGTGTCGAAGCGCGGGTCCACCCGGTTGGGGATCGGCCGCGCCGAGGCCGCCTGGTAGAGCAGGTAGCGGGAGGCCCCCATGGTGGCCCCCAGCTCGACCGGGAGGTCCAGCACGGCGTTCACCGGGTGGTCGTCGTCGCCCTCTGGGGGGCGGGCGGCGATGGCGCGGTGGGCCGCCCACTCTGGCTCGGGGGCCAGGGCCAGGGGCCACGGGGAGGGGCCCACCAGCAGGCCGTCGGCAGCCACCACCAGCACGGCCACGGGCGCGGCCCAGCGGGGAAGGCGCGAAGCCCCCACCGCCGCCAGGGCGGCCACGGTTGCCAGCAGGGGCAGGCAGAGCCGCTGGAAGTGGGTGGTGGCCACGGCGGGCAGGATCAGGTCCAGCAGCCGGGTGGGCAGCGGCAGGCGCGCGCCCGAGGCCAGGGTGACCCAGGCGCCGTCCCACCACAGCCAGGGTCCCAGGGCCAGCACGCCCACCACCAGGGCTGCGGCCAGCACGCGCCAGCGGCGGGAAGCCAGCGCCAGGCCCAGGGCCGCGAGGCCCAGGTAGGCCGAGTGCCTGAAGGCCTCGCCACGGGAGGCCAGGTCCACGGACTGGAAGTCGCCTGGCCACAGGAAGCTGCGCGGATCCACGGCGTTGTGGGCCATCAAGAACTCGCGGCCTCTGTCGTCGAGGGAGGCCCGGGCGATGATGGCCATGGGATCCATCATGGTGTGGTGGATGACCAGCCCCACCGGGATCAGCAGCAGCGCTGCCACCCCCGCGGCGAGCAGCCCTCCGCCGAGGCGCGCCCGCCAGGACTTGGGGCGCAGCAAGACGAACCAGCCAGCCACCACGACGCCCACAGCCAGGCCATAGTAGTAGGACGCCACCCCTGTGAAGCCCAGGGCCAGGCCCGCCACCAGCCAGGCCCGCAGGCTGTCCCGCTGCAGGGCCCTCCAGCAGGCCAGCAGCGCCAGCAGGGGCCAGCCGATGCCGGCAGCCTCGCTGACGCCGTTGTGGATCTCCGAGATCAAGTAGGGAGAGCAGGCCATAGCCGCCGAGGCCACCCAGGAGGCGCGGGGGGACGCACCCATGGCCATGGCGAGCCGTCGGATGGACCACGAGGCCAGCAGGACGTTGCCCAGGATCAGCAGGTTCCAGGCCACGACCACACCCAGCAAGGGCACGATGGGCGCCGCCAGCAGGGCTCCCACCGGGTCGATGTACCAGAGAAGCCCCCCGCGGGGGGCCATGAGCAGGTCGGTGTGGAGGGGAAGCTGCGCGGTGGACAGGCAGTGCCAGAACCACCACGGGCCCCAGGCGTGGTTCCAGAGGTCCACGTCCGGATGGCCCACCAGGTGGGTGGGCAGGCCGAGGGCGAGGGGCGCGGTGGCCACCAGGGCGATGGTCAGGTGGGCGCCTGCCGCGGCCAGCCGGCCCCGCCAAGGACGGCTGGGGCCTGGCTCACCCTGCGCGGACACGCTGTGCTACTCGACGGCCTCGGCGGGCGCCTCGGGCGCGGCGGGGGCATCATCCACCGCAGGCTCGGGGACCGGGGCGGCGTCGATGGGGGCGCCGGGCCCGATCACGGGCTTGCCGTCGGGGCCGATCTCCTGGCCTTCGGGCGGGTCGCCCAGGACCGCGTCCAGGGACAGCACGACGCCCGTGACGTCGGTGGAGCCGACGGTGAAGGGCTCCTGGGTGCCGCCGCCCAGCTCGCCGGGGTTGGGTCCGTTCATCTCTTCGTCGAAGTAGGCCGTGAGGTTGACCTTGCCCAGGTCGGCAGGGACCCGGATCTGGAACTCGCCCAGGCCCTCGAGGTCCTGCACATGGACCATCTGGTTCATGGGGGTGTCCTCGGGGCCGGTGAGCACCGAGACCTCGAGGCGCAGGGTGCCGACGGGCTCGATCTCGGCCTTCTGGACCACGGTGCCGGAGATCAGCACACCCTCGCCGTCGCCCAGGACGAAGCCTGGGGGATCGATGCGGCCGAAGGCCGGGGGGGTGTCACCTTCTTGGATGATGCCCTCGCCCGGCTCGCCCTCGACGGCCGGAGCCTCGGGGTTGGGGGGGGCCACGACATCGCCGGGTGCGGGCGTTGTGGCGGGGTCGCTGGAGCCGCAGCCCAGGACGAAGATGGGGGCGAGCAGGATGGTGCGCGTGAAGCTCATGTTCCGATTCTCCGGAGACGGGTAGGCGGGGAGGCAGGTCGGGCAACGATAGCACACTGGCAGTCTTCGGTCCGCCCCCCCTGTGGTGGTCGCGTTGGTGGCCGAGTCGGCCCTGACCTGGCCGTTAGTCGGCCAGCCCGGCCTCCCGGGCGCAGCCTTCGATGGCGGCCGCCACCACCTCGTGGCCCCGGGCCGACCAGTGGCCGTCCAGCAGCAGATAGGGGTGCGCGCCGTGGGTGGTCGCCGCGCGCAGGCTGGGGGTGAGATCGCAGCTCGCCAGCCCTTGCTGCTCGAGCAGCTGGAGCAGCGCCAGACGGGGTGCATCGGGGTCGGCGTCCTCGAGGCCCACCATGCGCAGGGTGGGGCCTGCCCGCCGCTCGTCCACGGCGAACACGGGGGGAGCCAGGGCCACCATCAGGGTGTCGCCCCGGCTGTTGGCCTCGTCCCTGAGTGCCGCGAGGGCTCGGCCGGTCTCGCTGAGGTGCTGCTGGAGCCGCTGCTGGCCCTCCCCGGCGAAGATCCCCAGCTCCTCGGCCAGGCGCTGCCGCTCGCTGGCGTCGGGGTCCCGCAGGGCCAGGCGAGCCGCGGCCAGCTGGCCGTAGCCGTAGAGGTAGCTGTGGGTGATGAGCCAGCGCACCAGGGCGCTGGATCGCGCGGGCTCTGGTGGCGCAGCTGGCGCTCGCTGCGAGCCCTGCAGAGCGGCCGCCCGGGCGTTGTCTGCCAGGTCGTTGCCCAGGAAGAACGTGAGCAGCACACGGTCGGACCCGGCGTCGTCGTCCACCAGGCGGTAGCGCTCGAGGGCCTGCCAGGTGGAGTAGCCGTCGACCCCGCAGTTGAGCACGTCCTGGCCCAGGGCCTGCCCCAGCAGCACGGGAAAGCTGCGCTCCTCGGGGACCTGCAGGGCGATGGTGAAGGAGTCGCCCAGCGCCACCCAGCGGTGGCCCGTGCCCGCAGGCTCTGGCCCTCGGCACCCCAGGCTGTTGATGCGCACGGGCACCGCCTGGCCCACGGAGCGCACCACCCCCTCGAAGCCTGGCGTGGGCTCGGATCTCAGGCGGGGGTGGGGGCGGTACAGGCCTTGGGGGACGCCCAGGGAGGCGATGGGGAGTAAGAAGTCGCCCCCCACCGGCGGCTCCACGAGCCGGGCCACGCCCTCGGCGGCCAGGATGCCCAGCCCCAGCCCTGCCATGACCAGCAGCCCCCGGGCCAGGATGCCTCGGCGGCCGGGACCGGGGCTCACGTTCCTGCCCCCTCGTCGTCCTGCGCGCAGCGGAAGCCGCTGGTCTTGCGCCGGATCTCGGTGAGGAAGGCGTTGCGCTCGCCCTCGGTGGTCATGGACACGTCGAAGAAGTAGGACCCGCCGCGGACGGCGACGTACAGGCCTGGCGGGGGGCTGTGGGCGTCCAGATCGCCCGCGGGGCCGTCGCCCTGGTAGGCGTCCCAGGACTCGGTCCGGATGTCGGCCGTCCACTCCCAGGCGTTGCCGTACATGTCCTGCAGGCCGTCAGGGGTGGCGCCGGCGGGGAAGCTCCCCACCGGAGCGGTGCGCTCGAAGCCGTCGCTGGCGTCGAAGTTGGGCTGCTGAAACCGCCCGTGGTTGAGCCGTGCGGGATCGTAGTCCGGGCCCCAGGGGTATTGCCGCGGGGCCGAGGCGGGGCCCAGGGCGGCCAGCTGCCACTCCGCCTCGGTGGGCAGGCGCTTGTGGGCCCAGGCGCAGTACTCCGCCGCGTCGTACCAGCTGGTCAGCACCACGGGGTGCTCGCCGGTGCCGGCGGGGTAGTGCCCGCCCTTCCAGCTCCAGCCATCCTCGGCCCAGGCCTCCTCCACCGATGGGGGTCGGTAGCCGGTGGCGTCCAGGAAGAGCTGGTAGGCGGCCCGGGTGACCTCGGTGCGGTCGAGCCAGAAGCCGGAGACCCGCAGCTCGCGGGCCATGGGGGCCTGGGGCACCGGCACCGGCGAGTGGGGCTGGCCGGGCTGGGCGATCCGACCCAGCAGGACCCGGTCGCCGGGAATCCGCACCATACCCTCGGGACCTGCAGCCATCTGCGGCGCGCCCGAGCAGGCCGCCAGGAGCGCGACGGCGCCTGGGGTCAGCCGTCGTAGGCGCATCGGAACCCCGCGGTGAGTCGGACCTGCTCGGGCCGCGCCGGCTCCCGGTGCTGGCAGCCGCAGTAGGAGGGCAGGTTCATGTAGGAGCCGCCCCGCAGGACCTTCCAGGGGGTCTCGCGGGTCTCCAGGGGGTCCCGGACGTCTCCTGAGTCGTAGGCGTCGGCCCGGTAGCTGTCGGCAGTCCACTCCCAGACATTGCCCGCGGTGTGCAGTAGCCCCAGGGGCGAGGCCAGGTGCGGGGCTTGCTGGTCGACGGGCTGGGTCTGCACGCTCTGGACCGCGCTCAGCTTGCCGCCGGTGAACCACGCAGGCCCTTCGGGCTCGTCGTCGCCCCAGGGGAAGCGCGCGCCGTCGGGGCCGCAGGCCGCCCGCTCCCACTCGGCCTCGGTGGGCAGGCGTCCGCCGGCCCAGGCGCAGTAGGCCTGGGCTTCGTACCAGGTCACGGCGACCACGGGGTGCGCGTCGCCCCGTCCGCTGCGGCGCAGGGTGGCGCCGGCGCCCTGGGGGTGCCCGTCGCGCCAGGCTCGGCCTGCGGCCGACCACCAGCGTTCATCGTCCCAGCCTGCGGCGACGAAGCGCGCGAAGGCGCCCACGCTGACCTCGGTGGGGTCCAGGCCGTAGGCCGACAGATCCACCTGGCGCTGCCAGCGGGCGTCAGCGGAGGTGGACCCCCCCTGGGTGAAGGAGCCGGCGGGCACGGACACCCGCTCCCCCGCCTGGGCCACCAGTAGCAGGACCAGGGGCAGCAGGGGGCTCATGGGACAGCCTCACCGGCGGGGCTGGGGAGCTTCAGCAGCTCCGGCCGTGCGGTGAGAGCGTCGGCCAGCGCGCGGGCCATGACCGTGGCGCCCGCGGCGCTGGGGTGGACCGGATCCACGAAGAGGCGCTGGGGATCGCCCTGCTGGGCGGCCAGGGCCATGGCCTCGGGCATGGAGAACAGCGGCAGCTGGTGGGTGCGGGCGAAGTCGGCCATGGCCTGGCGGTAGGGCATCCACGCCAGGTGCTCACCTTCGGCAGGGAGCGGGCGGTGGTCGACGGTCCACAGGCCGGCGTCCCACTCCTGGGCCAGGGGCGCCAGGGCCATGGAGGCGCCGTGGGCGCGGCTGGCCTCGAGCATGGCCGCGAGGTTGGACTCGTAGCGTCCCAGGGGCACCCGGCTGAGCTCCACCCAGCGGTCCATGCGCTCGAGCTTGCTGGTGTCGCGGGGGATGCCGGGCACCAGCACCCGGTTGCGGGTGCCTGTTAGCCCCGCGTACCAGCGTGCCCAGGCGCTCCAGAGGGAGCAGTACAGGCGCGAGCTGCGCAGCAGCCTGTGGGCGAGGCGCCGGTCCGGGTCCACCAGGGACAGGGCCACATGATCCTGGAAGGCGTCGATGTTGCAGTCGGAGAAGATGGTAGAGACCAGGACCAGATCCGGCTCGTAGCTCCAGCCGAGATCTTCCAGCAGCCGGCCCGCCTGCTCGCTGCTGTAGCCGGGCACCCCCAGGTTCACGACCTCGATGGACCAGCCCGGGAAGCGTTGCTGCAGCAGGATCTCGAGCTGTTCCTGCCAGGTGCTGCCGTCGGGCACTCCCCAGCCGAACACGCCGCTGTCGCCGATGGTGACGATCCGCCGCTCCCGTGGACCCTTGGGGCCGGGCATCAGGGAGTCGCGTACGCCGTGGGCGTTCACCCGCGCCATGCCTTCGCCCATGGGCACCTGGTAGCCGGGGACCAGCTGCCACAGGAAGCGGGTGCTGGCCTGCATCTCCATCCAGTCGTCGGCCCGAGGCAGGGGGGCCACGCAGCGCCCCGCGTCCACCAGCCGCGCGCCCAGCTCCCAGGCTGTCCACAGCAGCAGCAGGGGGATCAGGGCCCAGATGATGCGGCGGGCGGGGGGGAGAGGGCGGGGCATGGCAGGAGGGTATCGCAGATGGCTCAGGGGGATGTGGTGGGAGGCAGCTGCAGGCGGTCGGCGAGCAGGCTCGCCATGCGCTGGTGGGCCAGGGCGCTGGGGTGTCGATCCCCCGGCAGTACGTAGCGCTGGGCGGGCTCCAGGCTGTCCAGGGCGTCGTCGATGCGCACCACCTGAAGGCCGGCGCGCTCGGCGGCCCCGGCCACCTCGTCGAGGATGTCCTCGCCGCGATCGTCCTGGCCGGCGATCAGCACGGGCAGCACCACCACCGCGCAGGGGGTGTCGCGCTCGGCGCAGGCCTGGGCCAGGCCCTCGAGGCGTGGCTGGACGCCCTGGCCAGAGCGCATGTCCTGGCGCAGCTCGTCCAGGTAGGAGCGGCCCTCGAGGCGGAAGCTGGGCGCAGGCTGCAGCAGCTCCCGGGCCAGCTTGCGGCGCTCCACCACTCGGCACAGGGCGTTGGCGGCGAAGCTGATGCGCCGGATGCCCGCCTCGCCGCTGGCCCAGGTGGGGGCGGCGAGCAGCATGGGGCGGTCCTGATCCACCGCCATGCTGCGCTGGGCGGTGGAGACGTCGTTGACGTAGAACATCCACAGCACCAGGTCGGGCTTCAGGGCCCAGCCGTGGGCCTGCAGCCAGGCCAGCTCGTGGGGGAGGTTCCAGGAGGGCACGCTGGCGTTGAGCACCTGCACGGGCCTGCGGGCCGCCAGGGCGCCTTCGAGCTGAGCGGGCAGCGCCTGGGCCACGTCCACGCCCTGGCCGAAGCTCACCGAGTCGCCCAGGGCCAGCACCCGGAGGGTGTCTCCCGGGGGCGTGAGTTCGGGCCCGCGCAGGCCCAGGGAGTTGGTGTGCACGGGTACGCCCAGGATCTCGTCGCCCGTCAGGGCGTCGCGGTAGACCTGGCGTCCGCTGTAGTTGGGCAGCAGGGCGAGCTGGTAGGCCTGATCCGGCGCCGCCACGAAGGGTGAGCTGGGCTCCCAGGACATGAGCAGGTCTTCGTACACAACGGGGTCCCCGCGGCCAGCCAGGCGGAAGCCCAGCTCCACCCCGCCCAGGCACAGCAGCAGCACGGCGGCCGAGAGCAGCGCGCGGGGGGCGAGGCCGCGGGGCTTGGTCATGGCCCCTCCGGCCTTGGCCCTTGGCCAGGCCCCTGGCCGGTCACCTTGCCGGGCCCTGGGGGACCCAGCCCGGGGATCAGCTCTCGCCTGCGCTGGGAGCTGGAGTTGATGGCCGGCGGCAGGTCTGCGGGCGGATCCACCAGCAGGCCCTGGACCTCGAGCTCCGCGACCAACAGCCTGGCCAGCAGGTCATGGCCCACCTGGCTCAAGTGACAGTCATCCAGGAACACCTGGGAGCCTGGCTGAGTGTGCAGGGCGTCGGCCCCGTCCACGTAGCTGACGCCAGAGGTGGTGGCGGCCAGCTGAGCGAGCATCGCGTTGTAGGCGTCCATGGGCGCGGGGTCCGGCGCCAGGCCCTCGCTCACCAGGATCACCCGGCCCCCACGATCGGTGACCTTGCCAGCGATCCATGCCAGGTTCTCGCGGGCATGTTCCACGGGCACCGCCACCCGCTGGTCGTGGGGTCGCAAGCCGACCACGGCGTAGCGCAGGCCCTGGTACAGCCGGCTGCGGTTGAGGATCGAGCTGCTGGCGGCCAGGGCGCCACCCTCGAGCCAGCGCGCGTAGAGCTGGGCGTAGGGGACGGGGGCGGGGGTGAGCAGGTCGTTGTGGCCTACATAGAGCACGAGGATGTCCGGCTGGAGGCGCTCGAAGGCCCCCTGGGCCAGGTAGTGGCGGATGTGCCAGGTGGTCCAGCCCCCGACGCCCTGGTTGAGGACCTGGAGGGAGGGGCCGATGTAGGCCGCCAGTCGGGCGGGGTAGAACTCGTCCAGGTCGTCGTTCTGCCAGGCTCCGCCGGTGGTGCTGCCGCCCATGGCCACCAGCCTGGGCCGTCCGTCTGCGGCCGCGATGGCCACGGGGTAGCCGCGGTCGGGGTAGGTGGTGTGCTCGGCCTGGTCGATTCTGGCGAAGTCGTCCTTGGCCATGATCAGGCTGCCCATGATGTCGCTGGCTCCTGGCAGGGCCACGCTGGCGTCCCATGCGTGGTCCGCCGGGGTGTGGCGCAGCCAGCCCTCGGCCCCCACCAGCAGCGCTGCGCTGGCCAACAGGCAGATCGTGTTGTACCAGCGCAGGCAGGCCGCGTTGGCGTTGGCCCAGACCAGCAGGCTCCACGCTGCCCCCAGGGCCACGGCCCAGGCCAGGGCGCCGGGGCCCGGACCGCCGAGGGCGGCTGAGAGCGCGGCGACCGCCGCCAGCCAGAGCCCCGTGGCGATCCATGCGCGCAAGCTCCAGGGACCCGTGGCCCAGGGCAAGCCCTGCAGGGCGCGGCCCAGGTGGTGGGTGGCCTTGGCGCCCATGCCCAGCAGCGAGGGCGCGAGCAGCGGAAGCCAGCGCACCGGCAGCCAGGTGGCCCGGACCGTCTCGGCCCACAGGGCGGGCTCCCGGCCCGCCAGCAGACCCGCCGCCAGCAGGGGTAGGCTGGTGAGGGCCACGAGGGAGGCCCGGGCTCCCGAGGCCAGCTCGAGCAGCGCCAGCAGCAGCGCCGCTGCCGCACCCAGGGCCCAGGCCAGGGGGCGGGCCAGGGGGAGCTCGGGGGAGGCGCTGGCGCCGTCGAGGGCTAGGCTCGAGATGTGGATGCGCAGCAACCCGGGCCGCAGGGTGGGCTCCCAGGGCGGAGGGAAGCCGAGATCGCAGGTGACCGAGGTCGCGCCCAGCCGGATCTCGAGATCCCGGAGCAGGGGGCGGATCTCCAGCTCCACAGGCGCATCCCCGGGGGGCTGCAGGTCGGCGGCACAGGACAGCTCGGACTGGACGCTGCCGCGCTTCACCAGCAGCCTGGTGGAGGGCGCGCCCACTCGCTCGAGCAGGAGCGTGGCGCTGTCCATGCCGCCAGCGGGGCTGAGCAGGATCTCGGCCTGGCCCCCTGCCGGCACCTCGATGGTCAGGGCCAGGAGGCGGTCGCCGCGGCTGCGGGCCTGAGGGTCGGGGTGGAACCCCCTCCAGTGGCCCACGCTCCATGCGCCCGGGCGATGGCCGAGGGTTCCCGCCAGGTCGGTGAGCTGGTACGGAACCCGTGGGTCTTCCAGGGTCCAGCCCGGTGGGGTGGACTCGGCCTGGATGGACACCAGCGCCCACCACCCCGCCTCGCCGCAGAGCGCACCACCCAGCGTGGCCAGGAGCATGGCCAGCAGCGCGGGCCGTCCGAGCAGGCGAGCGAACACCCCTGGGGGGGCGGTGGGGGCCTGGGGTTGGGTGGAGCTGGACACGCGAAACCCTATTTCGTCCGCCCAGTGGGCTCCAGCGCCCGGGTGCCGTGGAGATCGGATCGGTGAGCCCGCGCTCAGCTCCGCTGGGTTCCAGGGCGCTGTTCGCCCCGCGCGGGTTCCGCCTTGGGGGGATCGGTTAGTCCAGCTTCCATGCAGCGACCCGTCCGAGCCCTGTGGCGCAGGCTGGGCCTGGTGCTGGCGGGCTCGCTCATCGGGCTCCTGGCGGCCGAGGTCCTGGCTCGGCTCGTGCAACCAACGGGCAACGCCCACCTGGTGTTCAACGCCACCGACGCCGAGCCCCGCGGTCTGTGGAGCATCGATCGGCGCCTGGGCCTGGAGCTGACGCCGGGCTTCGAGGGCGTGTACGCCATCCCGGGTCGCCGGGTGCCTCTGCACATCAACCGCCTGGGCATGCGCGGGCCCGATCCCGGAGAGCTGGCCGTCACCCCGCGCTGGCTCGCCCTGGGCGACTCCTTCACCCTGGCGCTGCAGGTCCCCGAGGAGCAGCACTTCCTGCAGCTGTTGTCCGATGGTCTTGGCGTGAAGGTCCACAACGGCGGCATCGCGGGGGACTGCACCTGGCAGAGCGCTATGCGCTGGGATCACTGGTCCCACGAGCTGCGACCCAGCACGGTGTTGCTGGTCTACTTCCTGGGTAACGACCTGACCGACAACGCCGCCTTCGACCGCGGCCGCATCGACGGGGCTCTGTCCGCCGGTCCCCAGCCGGTGATGGAGTACGAACCTCGGCCTCCTTGGCCTGTGCAGGCCTTGCTCGAGCGATCCTTCCTGCTGGCTCACCTGCGGGTGTTCCTGCGCCTGCGCGAGCATTCGGGCAGCAGCGAGCAGCCCCTGCGCGTGGCTCAGTGGCGGCGCGAGCTCGAGGCCCACAGCGCCACCGGCCGAGAGCTCATCCAGCAGGCCCTGCCCGCCAACCGGGATGCCTTGGCCTGGCTGCGAGACTTGACCCGGGGCGCGGGCCAGCACCTCGTGGTGGCGCTGGCGCCGCCGGTGATCGCCGTGGACCAGGCTCGCCTGGCGCCGACCTTCGAGCTGGCGGGCCTGTCTCCCGCTGGCGCGGACGTGGATGCGCCCGCCCGCGCCGTGCTCGGCCTGCTCGACTCGCTGGCCATCCCCGCCTGCGACCTCACACCGGCCTTGCGGGGTGCGCAGGAGCGGGGGGTCGAGAGCTATCTGGTCTACGACGGGCACTGGTCGTCCGAGGGTCACGCCGTGGTGGCAGAGGCCCTGCAGGGCTGCCTGGCCGGGGTCGCTCCATGACGGCGGCACCCGTCCCCTCGTGGCGCAGCTGGCTCACGGTCGCGGGCATCGCTCTGCTGCTGGCGGTGCTGCTCACCTTGCCGGTGGCGGCCGGGCCGGGACAGCGGATCATAGGAGCCGATCGCTCGGACGTCTGGGCCCACCTGTGGGGCTACTGGCGCACCGAGCAGGCGCTGCTGGTGCACGGGCGCTTCCCCTTGGCCGAGACCGCCCTGAACCATCCCTTTGGCGGTGATCTCTACCACGTCGATCTGCTCAACAGCCTGCTGGCCCTGCCGCTGGCCCTGATCGTGGGCCGCACCGCGGCCTTCAACCTGCTGGTCTGGGTGCAACTGGTGCTGGCCGCCACCATCACTTGGCGCCTGGCCCGCGAGCTCACCCAGCGTGAGATCCCGGCCCTGATGGCTGGGCTGGCCTACGCCTTCTCGCCCTATGTGCTGGGCTTCGCGGTGGCGTCAGGGGTGAGCGAGCGGTTGAATGTGGCCTGGATACCGCTCTTTTTGTGGGCCATGCTGCGGCTGGCGCGCGGGGATGGGCTGCGCTGGGCGGCCGTGGGCGCCGGCGCCTTCCTGCTGGCGGTGCTGGGGTGCTGGAAGTTCGGGCTCTTCGTCTACCTGCTGGCCTTCGCGTTCTCCCTCTTTCTGCTCGCGCGCCCGCTGTTCCTGGTCCGCTGGCATCCGTCGGAGCTGACCGGAGGGCTCGGGCGGACCTACCGGGACCTGCTGCTGCGCCGGCTGCTCCCGCTGGCCCTGGCCTGCGCGGTGATCGTCGCTCCGCTGGCCCTGCTCGCTGCGGGTTCCTCCCACGATGAAGGCGGCATGCTGCCCCGCTCCACGCCCTTCTTGTGGGATGGCCACGCCGACCTGGGAGCCCCCGAAGGGCGGGTGCTCCACGAGACCGACCTGTTCACCGCGGTGGACCTGGTGCGCCCGTTCGGGGTGGCCAAGGTCACCCTGGAGAAGGACTGGCTGTTCCAGAGCGTCTACGGCGGCCTGGTGTTGGGCCTGCTGGCCCTGGGCTCCCTGGTGGCCCGCAGGCGCTACGCGCGCTTTTTTCTGCCGGCGGCCTGCCTGTTCGGGCTGCTGGCCCTGGGGCCCTACCTGGATCTGTGGCCCGGGCTGAACCTGGGCACCTCGCCGCTGTTCTTCTTCGTCGCTCGGATCGTGCCGTTCTTCACCGCGATGCACACCCCCTGGGAGTACGCGCTCTTGGCCGCGCTGTGCCTGGCGTTGGCCGGGGCCATCGGGCTGGACGCCTTGCTGGGGCGGCTGGGTTCCTGGCCGGCCCGTGGGGTGGGGGTCGCCCTGGTGGTCGCGGTGCTGGTGGATCTCACCCTGGGGGGGCGCGTGCCCCTGCCCATTCCCAGCGCCACCGTCGAGGTGCCGCCCCTGTATGCCGAGCTGGCCGTGGAGCAGGGCCGCTTCGCGATCCTGGACTACCCCATGCGGCGTCCGGGGACGCGGCTGGTGCCCGAGCGCTACTACCTCTACCAGACGGTCCACCAGCGGCCGATCCCCTACGGGATCAACGCCTGCTGGCTCGAGACCCTGCCCTTCTGGCACCAGCTTGGGCAGCTGGCGGACGGTCAGCGCGCCAGCTTCGAGCCCAGCCCGCGTGAGCTGCTCGATGCGCGCAGCGAGCTGGCCGCCATGGGAGTGCGCTACCTGGTACTCCACAGCGAGATCGCCAGCGACGAGCAGCTCCCGGGGCTGCTGGCCTTCCTGGCCAGCTGGCTGGGGCCTCCCGAGCGTTCGGAGGGCCCGCTGGTGGTCTACCGGGTGCCCGGAGCGGTGGAGATCGCCGCTCCCTGACGATCAGGTGTTGTCGGAGCCGTCGCAGTTGGAGTCCACGCCGTCGCCCCGGGTCTCGGTGGCCGCGGGGTTGATGGCGGTGTCGGCGTCGTCGCAGTCGGTGCCGAGATCGACGCCCGTGGGAGCCGAGTCGCCGCCCCAGCCGTCGCCGTCGGCGTCGCAGCGGCACAGGGTGGGGTCGGCCTCGTTGTAGGCGGCGCCGGGGTAGCAGCCGGGGTCGGCGTCGTTGCAGTCGGTGCCACCCGAGGCCACGGAGTCGTAGCCGTCGCCGTCGGTGTCGGTCTTGGTGGACACGGTGCAGGTGTAGTTGCCGATGCCCGGGGTGCCGTAGTCGCCGTCGCCGAAGGTGGTGGTGGCGTCACACCAGTTGGAGCCGTCGTCGTTCAGGGTGGCGTCCGGCCAGTTCCAGGGGTCCAGGGACAGGGAGGCACCAGACATGTCGGGGAAGGTGGCGCCGTCGTCGTAGGCCACCTCGTCGATGATCAGGGACGCGGCCGTGAGGATGATGTCGTCGTAGCCGTTGTCCAGGGTCATGCCGGTGTACTCGAAGTCCACATCGGCGCCGCCGTTCAGGGTGGAGTCGTCCTCGAGACCGAAGACGGCGTGGCCGTAGCTCTTGACCACCAGGGCCCCGGAGACGGTGAAGACCTCGCCGCTGGAGTCGCTCACCACCAGCCCATCGAGGTCGACGGTGGAGGTGGTGTTGTTGAGCACCTCGAACCACTCGCCCATGCTGTCCAGCACGGCGTCGGGGTCCTTCATGATCTCGGTGATCACCAGATCGCCCACCACGAGATCCGCGATGGTGAGGTCCGCGTCCGCGTCTGTGTCCGCATCGGCGTCCGCGTCGGCGTCAGCGTCCGCGTCGGCGTCAGCGTCCGCATCGGCGTCAGCGTCCGCATCGGCGTCGCTGTCTGCGTCGGCGTCTGCGTCGCTGTCTGCGTCCGCATCGGCGTCGCTGTC
>ERZ890953.986-NODE-986-length-15072-cov-4.778118_pt1 | contig 15072 bp, 14 predicted proteins | sample MGYA00521264_ERZ890953 | MGnify/ENA primary metagenome ERZ890953 (study PRJEB32303, sample SAMEA104408629) | aquatic metagenome | biome: Brackish water; feature: Chemocline; material: water | place: Baltic Sea | collected 2014-10-26T21:54:00 | depth 200 m ...
CCCCATATATTCCGGCGGGAACACCTGCACGGTAGTTTTTTCAGTGGAGTCAACTATTTCTTTAAAAACACAAAAACATCAACATCACACAAGGGGTTGAATTTCTAAATTGTAGATATTCAAACGCGAAGGATTTTCATTGGGCAACATGCCGTAGGCCAGTTTTCCATTGGGTGGAAAGGCGGCAAATTGATTATCCATCCAAAGCACAAACCCCAAAGGTGCCAGTGGCGCAACCGGGGTTTCGAAAATCTCAATATCGTCGATAGCAAAACATACACGATCCGTATGCCAATGAAGCTCATAGGTGTGTCGCTGAGTGGTATCAAGGGGCAGCAAGGCAGTATCTTGTTGAATCAATCGCCGAGCCAGGCGTCTTAGCCAGCGTGCCGTGGGTTTCAGCGCCAGCAACGGCAGCGCAGGAATTCCCAATCCTAGCAAAGCGGGCGACCATTGGGGTGAGCGGAATGTCGCTGCTAACAAACCCCTGGCGGGCAAGTCATCGCGCAGCGAGAGATAGTTATGCTGTGATGCATAGAAAAACCAGGCAGCGTTCGGCAAGGCGGGGAAGCGTCGTTTTCCACCGCCAAAGCCAAATGACAGGCTGAAGGGATCATTCCAAAAGCCAAAGCCCCAGGTACCGGGAATATCTTGAGCGGATACTTTGGCGCTGAGGCGCAGTCGCAATGGCGGTTGCCAAAGGAATTCCGCGCGGTCAAGCTGACTGTAATCGTCAATTTGCGCCAGGCGGTAGCTTCCCTCCGGGCCAGGGGGAAGCCTCAGTTTCCAAGTTTCAGTCTGAGATGAAGTTACACTGGCATCCGGGGTGAAATTTGGCGTCAGGTCCATGGGCGTGACCCCCTTAGCTGGATTCCAGAATGTGCGTCAAAATTGTCGCTCCGCTGCCGCCGATATTTTGCGCCATGCCTATTTTAGCGCCTGCCACCTGAGTTCCATCAGCCTGACCGCGCAACTGCTGAACGACCTCAACGATCTGATACATGCCAGTGGCACCAACCGGATGCCCGCGGGCTTTCAGCCCCCCCCGAGTTGTGATGGGAATACGCCCACCAATTAGAATTTCGCCCTCCAGCCCCAGCCGCGGCCCTTGACCGCGTTCGGCAAATCCGCTGGCCTCCAACGAGAGCGCCGCCATAATTGAAAATGCGTCGTGCAGTTCAAAGAGATCCAAATCCTTCGGGCCAACACCAGCCTGACGGTAGGCCTGTTTTGCCGATTTCTCTGCTGCCGAGAGCCATAAAGGCTCTCGGCGGTCGTGTACGGCGAGCGTATCGGTTGCGGCTCCTGAGCCAATTACGCTGATGATTGGTTGTTGTCCGCGCAGCATTTCTGCGGGCACAATTACAACAGCAGCGGCGCCATCGCCAATCGCCGAAGAATCCATCAGGTTGATTGGGTCGGATACCATGGGAGCTTTGATATATTTTTCTTTGTTTAGCGGAATGTGCAAACGGGCATTGGGGTTACTCAACGCATTGGTGTGGGAATTGATCGAAAAAGGCGCAAAATCGGCGTGCTGCCAGCCGTATTCGTGCAGATAACGGCGCATGATCAGGGCGTTGAGGCTGATAAACGACAACCCATGAATGACCTCATAATCAGCGTCGGCAGCGGTGGCCAGCGCGGCGGTGGTATCATCGGGATGCGAGTCGGTCATTTTCTCGGCCCCCATCACGACGGCGCTGTTGATTTCACCCGAAGCCACAGCCATTACCCCCATGCGGAAAGCCGCTGCTCCGGATGCACAGGCCGCTTCGACCTTGAAGGCTTCAATCCCTCGCAGCCCAACCCAGTCGGCAATCCAGGCGCCAATATGTTCTTGCCGTTCAAGCAGGCCAGAAAGCATATTGCCGACATATAAGGCATCCACAGTAGGGGTATTCGCATCGCTCAGAGCGGCGAATACCGCTTCCCCTGCCAGTAGTAACAGCGATTTTTCCCAATGTTCCGCAACCGGGGTCTGCCCGATCCCAATGATAGCTACTTTGCGCATAATAATCCTACGAGATAATTCTGTGTCTGGCTAGCTGATAAATATTTCCAATGAAATCCACGAGATTTTAGGATGATTATCCCTTATTCGTCTTGCAAAAGCTATCAATTCTCGTGGTCAAGCGGCACAACGCGCTGGCGTAGAGCGAAGATCGCGGCCTGAGTGCGGTCGGCGAGCTGCAATTTGCTGAAGATATTGCTGACGTGGGTTTTGACGGTTTTTTCGCTGACGACAAGCGACTCGGCGATTTGGCGATTATCGTTCCCCTGGGCGATGAGCTTCAGCACTTCCAGCTCGCGGTTGGTGAGGCTTTCTAATGAGGGCGCATCCCCGGAGATTTCCTCCATAAGGCGTTTGGCAATGCGCGGGTGCAGGCGGGCTTCATGGCGGGCGGCGGCCCGCACAGCATCGAGTACTTCATCGGGGAGCGAACTTTTGAGCAGGTAGCTCAACGCCCCGGCCTTAATCGCCGGGAAAACCAGCGCATCTTCGTGATGGCTGGTGAGTACCACTACCTGCGTATGCGGGCTGATTTCTCGGATGGCCCGCGTGGCTTCGACGCCGTCCATGCCGGGCATCACCAAATCCATCAGGACAACATCGGGCAGGGTTCGTTGAATCTGCTCGATGGCAGTGGCGCCATCTTCGGCTTCACCCACCACTTCGAGGTCGTCCTGAACCTCCAACAATTGGCGCAAGCCCTGGCGCACAATCGGGTGGTCATCCACGATCAGTACACTAATCTTATCCGTCAGCATATTTGCTTTTTCCCATATCGGTCACGCGACCAGAGCGGGCATGTCGGGACCAAAGAATCCCAGACGATCATTATCTTGCAAGACGACGGTCAAATCCCAGCCCTGGCAATTTTCTTCGCATACTTGCTGGTAACCCAGGAATTGCGCCATTTTTGTGCGTGAGGTGAGCAATTTGGAATTGATGAAAATGGTGTAGAGTTCATTCGGGTTGATGCCGAGGCGGATGAGCAGCATTTGCAGGGTTTCGTTTTCGATGGACTCAATTTCGATGATACTGTTACCCGATGGGCTGGGGTTGGGCGCATAACGGCGCAATTTTCCGTACAGGTGAATTTTTATCATGGTTTTATGCTCCTTCCTGCTTGCGGAAATTATGGCTGCGCAGGCGTTTGTTTGAGCCTTTATGAGAAAACCGGTTACTCATATTTGAGTATTATTTTGCCCGCTGGTTTTTTTTCTTCGCCAGGAAGGATGCCTAACGTCGCGGTAAAGGCCCCTTTGTGGATGCGCAAGCGGGAAAAATGGATGTTCACCTGGTTGGGATAGGGGATAAATTCGCTGATTTCCCATTCGTGATGCGGCAGCTCGCGGTAGTAAAAAGCTTGCAGCGCACCGATATCACTCTTGCCGTCATAGGCTTGCCAGCTTCCATTTTCTTGAGCATCAGGCACCAGTGTGGCGGGGTCAACCGGTTTGTAGGCGGGTGGCAGGGGAAAACCGGCTTCGTTGGTAGTCAAATTGTTGATGTGCTCGACGAAGCGCAAGCTGGCAATAATTTGCGTGGCCTGTGGCTCAAAATCTGCCCGCTCCTGTTTAAGATGCGACACTAAAAAGTGGAGAATGAGCGTATCGCGTGCCAGGATGCCCGCCCACAAGCGGCGCTCCTGACGTTTGGGGAGTTGAATTTCGGCTTCAAACCCGTTGGCGGCGCCCATACTGAAAGGGGCCGAGCCGAGTTTTTTTGCGCCCAGCATGATGGCAAGTTTGGTAATATGCTGGTTCCAGAGCGGGGCAATCGGTTCACGGTGTCCATTCCATTCGCCGCGCACGAGCAGGTGTGCAGCCAGTTCACCGGTGTCATCTGTCTCGAAGGCCAGGGCATTTTTAGCGAATCCGTCGGCATCGGCGTTGGATTGATGCGCCCAACCATCGGGGTACGTCAACTCGAAGCCCCATAGCAGATGTTGGAAAATTGCCATCTGGTTTATCCCCCCGCCACAGCCGGGATATAGGCAATACGATCGCCATTGGCGATGATCTCATTGAGTTCAGTTTGCAAGCCATTGCGCATTATAATTTTGACTTCCGCCGCGGGCAGTTCAAGCTGATCTCGCAACTCGGCGAAGTTTGTCCCTTCGGGAAGTTCGAGAATCTTCGGTTCGCCGATGCCAAGTTCGGGCAGATATTTTCGGAGGGTTGCAAAAACACGAACTTCAACTTTCATAGGGCACCTCTAAAATGGTTCGATGGTTTATGTGAGATGGAAGAGAGGGTCCAAGTACTATTCCAATACACATTGCCCCTATATTATACGTGACTCCGCTGCAAAAAGACATTTTCACCGCAGAGTGCGCAGAGAACGCCGAGATTTTTTTTGACGATTTCGCAGAATAATGGCTTCTTTTCTGCTAATTTCGCACTTTTTAAACTCTGCGCTCTCCGCGTTCTCAGCGGTGAAGGGTTTTTGCAGTAGAGTCATACGTTAAACGCAATTGCTCAGGCGAATGCTTTCTTTTGGGTCCACTTTGGATCGAAGCTTATCGATATTGTTAAACAAAAAGATGCTCACGCGTTTTTGCGTGAGCATCTTTGCAAAATCTTGATTTATGCTTCTTCGTGCACCCAGGCGTAAACTTGATCTAAATCTTCGTTGCTCATGGTCCACTTGACGTTGTGCGGCGGCAGTTCCTCGTCCCGCATGAATTCGGGCAGACGATCATCGGCAGAAGTAAAGCCAGCCGCCTCGTTGAAAAGACGCTCCATCTTGAGAATCTCTTTGCCTATTGAAATCACATCATCGCCAGTCATCTCAATCCCGGTCACGCCTGCAACCGATTCCGCCATACCTGCCCAACCTTCCGCAATATCGAGGATCGGGAAGGCGATGAAGAGGCAGTAGCCGGTGCTGTCGATAAAGGCCGTCGCCGCCTGGAAGGTGAGCGAAAGCCCGGCTTTATCGGTATTGTCGAGCGGATCCACTTTGCCGCCCACGCCTGCAATTTCAGGGGCGATAGTGTAGCCGGAGGTGTGGTCTGCGCCCATTGGAGTGGTGGCATAGGTCACGCCGATGCCTTTGATGGCACGCGGCTCATAGGCGGGCATGGCCTGCCCCTTAACGGTGGGAACCCGGAAGACGCCCAAGGCCTTGGCCGTGGCTTCGGTACCCTGACCCATAATGCGCCCCATGGGAGTCCCCTGGCGGATATCGTCAAAGGTTTTTAGTGCGCCTGCTTTGTCACCAAATTCAAGATAGCCGCCTTCCATCGCAATTGCAATTGCGTTTCCGGCTTCGATGGTATCCAGGCCGATGTCGTTGCATTCCCAGGTGGCCTGGGCAATATATTCGATATCGTCAATGCCGCAGTTGGCACCCAGCGACCAGGAGGTCTCATATTCGATGACGGAAACAAAGGCGGTACCGTCTTCGTGCGGGTAAATGCTGGAGCATTGCATAATGCAGCCGGGATGGCAGGCGTGATGCTTGGTGCCAACGCCGCCGCGTGCTTCAATATTTTCCACAACGGCCTCGCCTGAGATCTTCGCCGCGCCTTCAAATTGACCGGAGCTAAAACCACGCGTGGGCAAGCCGCCCGCTTCGTTGATGATATTCATCAAAACGTTGGTGCCAAATGTCCACAATCCACCGTCTTTCTTGGTCAGGTCGTGGGCCTGGATGGCGGCAGTGAGTTTCTTACGCCCTTCGGTGAAGAGTTCTTTATTGGCAAGCTCCACCCCGGGGCCGCCGGTGTCGTCTACAACCATCACTTTGACGCCGCGTGCACCCATCACCGCACCGAGTCCGCCGCGCCCGGCGTAACGGCCGGGTTCATTTTCGGGATCGTTGACGGAAACACCGGCGTTGGAGAGTTTCATTTCACCAACCGGTCCAATACCAATCACAGCGGGTTTGTTGGAATATTTCGCCCACATGAGTTTATCAACTTCGTACATGCCCTTGCCCACCAAATCGGCGGCATCTTCAAATTGGACGCCGTCCTTATTGATGAAAATTTCATACCATTTGCCGTCTTTGGGCATGCCCTCAAGAATGATGGCAGCGAGGCCAAGTTTGGCAATTTTTTGGCTGGAAAGGCCGCCGGAATTGGCTTCTTTAATGCCGCCCGTCAGGGGACTCTTGCCGCCGAAGGAGGTACGCCCGCTGCTGGGCGCTGCCGGACTGCCAGAAACCCAACCTGGTGCGATGACGAGTTTATTATTTGGCCCTAGGGGGTGGCAGGTGGGATCAACCTCATCAAAGACGATGGCGGAGGTCAGCCCACGCCCACCCCAGCGCACCCATTTTTCAGGGATCGGCTCATAGGTAGCTTTGAGCGCACTCATATTGATACGAAGAATTTTTTTGGCCACTGTACTCTCCTTTTTTGTGGTAATTAGGCTAACTTAATAGACATTATGCATCGTGCCGTGTTCTCGCAAGGTTTCGGTGAGGGTTTCCGACATTCGGATTCCATCCCGGTATTGGTACGGCCACATGTGCTGAAGAGAGAAGATGCCTACACGGTCGCCATCTTTCAATGGCTCATCCAAAGATGCCAAAAGACCGGGCATATCACAAAGGACTGCGTTAATAAACAAATAGCTTTTTTGATCGTAGGGAATCCCAAAATAATCCATCAAATCCCGTATGGAGGCATTGTCTTTGAGTTCAACGCTTTTTTGGGCAATATATTTTCCTCCCGCATACTGCGCAAGAGGGCCATAAAGTGAGGTGTTGACTTGAATGGAATTCATGAAGTGTGCCTGCACCTGTACAGTTTATTTGACGAATAAACTATAGCACTAAATGCAAAGAACTTCAAGAATGGGGTCTTTAGGAACTGCCGTGAGAAATCTGGACAACTACTACGGGGATTCCCAGAGACCCCAAGAATGATCAAAATGGGTACCCACAGTTGTCGTAAAATCGCTACTCGTCATCGCTGCTTACGGTTACGCCGATGCAACACCCTTGCCCGGGTGTACTTTTTATTTCAAATTTGGCCCGAATCTCATCAGCCCGTGCCCGCATACCGTGCAGCCCCAGCGAGCCGAAATCGTCCATCTCGGCAAGGTTAAACCCGATACCATCATCCTCAATTTGCAATCGAATCTCGTCGGACGCATAGATCAGCACAATCTTCACTTGCTTTGCCTGGGCGTGTTTGGCGATATTATTTAAGGCTTCCTGGGAAATGCGGAAAAGGGCCTGTTCCACGCTCAGGGGGAGTTCGCGTTCCCCTTGCACGCGCAGCGAAACTGGAATTTGGTGTTGATCCTGCCATTTGGCAGTCAACTGCCCCAAAGCGGAGGCCAATCCCCGGTCGCCCAACGAAGCGGGACGCAACTGTTTTATGATCGCATCCATTTCGAGATGAATATCGCGCGCCTGCTGTTCGAGTTGCGCCAGCCGCTCCGTGGCCCGGTTGGTATCTTTGCTCAGTAACTGGCGGATCGAATTGGCGGTCAGGCTGAGGGCGAAAATTTGCTGTTTGACAGCATCGTGTAACTCACGCGCCAATCGGCTGCGCTCTTCCACAGCGGCCAGGGCACGCGCTTCTTCGGCAAGCATGGCGTTTCGCTCGGCCAGTGAACGTAAATCGTGCATCTGTGTGCCAATCTGGTCGGCCATGTGATTGAATTGTTCGCTCACCTGGGTAATTTCATCATCTCCCTCGATGTTTATGCGGCTACTTAAATCGCCAGCGGCCAATGCCGAACTGGCCTGACTCAGGCGGAGCAAGCGGCGGCTGAACGTATGCGCCAGACGCCTGCCAATAAAACCTGAAACGATGACCGCAATCAGCCCTGAGCCGAGAATCACCACCGCCAGAGCGGCCAGCGTTTCACCGGAGGTGTAGGGTGCGCCTATGCCTCCGATGCGATAGTACACCCAACCGAGATGAATACCATCCAAGGCGATGATGGCTGCCTGCCCGATATGGTCTTCCCCGACGACGGCGTAGGCTACCAGATCATCGGTATTGGCCTGGGGGGTAGCACGCGCAAAGAGTTCGACATCCCACCCCGGGAGTTGGCTTAGGTCGGGCGATTTCCCTGGGGGGTAGCGCCAGGTATCGTTACTGGCAATCACGCCCCCCGCCGCATCCAGAATGATGATCCAGTCTTCATAGTATAGGCTGTTCTCATCCCAAAACTCGGCAATCGGAACAAATCCCACATCCTCAATATATCGTTCGGCAAATGCAGTGGTCAGGGGGGCGTCATCGAGTTCCCAGGCGATTTCATCGGCAATTGCCCAGGCTTCATCACCGGCCCACTGTGCGGGGAGATCGGTTTGCAGGTAGACGAGGTAGCCCGCTGCAATCAACGCCGCCAAAATGACGACAGAGATCAGTGTTACGGCGAGATGCGAGCGGGTGAGTTTGGTTTGCATAGTTTAGGGAGCGTGCCCTCACCCTGATTCTCGCTACGCTCGAATCTATCCCTCTCCCATTTTGGGAGAGGGACGGGCATGAGCAAAGCGAAGGCCAGGGTGAGGGCGGTATTTACTTCAACAAACTTTCGACAACTTGCGCCATTTCGTCCACGCCGATATTGCCTTCCACGACGATGAACTGGTCGCCGAGGAGGTAGGTGGCGTAGCTGAAGGGGCCGTATTCGTCGCTGGCATCTTCGATGATGACTTCCACGCCGTTGAAATCGTACCATTCATCATCGAAAGGCTCCCAATCGGCGTCGGTGAGGTACTCATCGAGCGAGGTGTAAGGGTTATTGGCAGCGCTGACGGATATATAATCATCATCGCCGGGGCCGTAGAAATCAACCACACTGGCGGATCTGCCGTCGGGAACATACCAGATGGCATCTTCGCCATAGTCATCGGCGGTCATCATATAGGCTTCGTAGAATTCATAGCCCGTGGGCAGATAGCCAGGGATAAAGTCGGCGGGGGCTTCAATGGCCGGGTTGTTGCCGGATTCATCCGCCCAATATTCATCCGGGTCCATGAGTTCTTCGACTGCGGGGGCAGAAAAATTGGCAGCCGATAGAGTTTCAACAGCGGTTTGAGCGCTGCCTGCGGAGCTCACCTCCACGCTGTATTCGCTGAAATAGCAGTCGTATTCGTCTACGGCCTGATCAGGGTTGATTGCAATCAGGTAGAGATGCTCGAAGGCGCTGGCATCTGCGCTGGCCTGTGTGCCATTGAACTCGAAGACACTCGCCTGTTTGCCGGAAATACCGACCAGCAGCGGAGTGAAATATTCATCGTCAACGGCGATTGTGACCACGCCCTCGGCGAGAATTTCGATATAGTCAGCAGCCATCTGCCCGACACCATCGAGGGGCGTAAATGTGCCGGTGCTGGCTTCCCCTTCCAGACGCAGCACGGGGTAGGTATCGCCTTCTTCAAAGTCGCGTGTGAGTAAAGCAATGGTGTAGCTGCGCAGGGTTTCTTCCAGCGATGTCCCCGCGGCGTTGAGTGCGGCTTCTATGGCATCATAACCGTCCAGCGTGGTGGCCTGCTCCCAGATGGCACGTACGGTGGCGTGGCCATATTGCTCGGAGATGTAGCGCAGGAAAATCCATTCACCATACCAGTGATTTTCGTCTTCGACGCGCGCTTCGCCGCCGTAGGCCAGTTGGCAAGAGTCGGGCGATTTGAATACCGCATAGGCGTCTTCGATGCCATCATTGATGTCATCATAGACTTCGTCTTGCATCCAGGTGGATGTGGCTTCCCACAGCCAATCGGCGGGTTCTTCGCCGTCGTAACCAAATTGCAGGGCGTGGTTGAACTCGTGGGCCACGGTTGAACGCATCATATCGAGGATGGTGTAATCTGCCGTGACGAGGTCTTCGGTGTCGGCGTAGTCGTTGTCGAGAACCATAAATGATGCCGAAGCACGCTCTTTGAGGGCTGAGGTGGTGCGAGCATTGCGAGCATTGCGAGTGTCGCCCACCTGACCTGCACCCCGGTAGCGTGAATCTTCGCCGCCTTCTACGTAGCCAAATGTGCCATCCCAGAGAATTTCTTGCAAATAGACATCATAACGGTCATCGCCGCCGATGCCCTCATCGGGTGGCGGGGCAGCCCAGCCAAATTGCTCAATCTCGACCTGCCAGACATGCTCCAGCGCCTGGGCGACTTCATCGACATAGCTGGCCGATGCGGCCGCATCTTGCCCATCAAAGGTATAGTGCAGCCGGAAATGTTCGGTATCGAGAGTTTCTTCACTTCCACTCAATACCGGACGACCTTCATCGTCATACTCGTAATCGCCCGCGTCATCGGGGCCTTGTCGCTTGTCGGATGCGTTATCGGCGGCAACTGGTACAGCAGGCCCGTTCTCGATACCCAGGGCGCGGGTGACGGTTACACAGGCCAGGCTGCTAAAAAGTGCCAGTAAGGTGGTTAGGATGGTAATGATTTTCATTTTTGTGAACATGAGAGCCTCCTGGGCGAAATGTAGAATGCAGAGTGCAGAATGATGAATGTAAATTCTGAATTCAGCATTTATCATTCTGCAGTTCATTTGCCCCAAGCATACCTGTAAAAGTGGGTGGGGGCATCGGCCCCGGGGCGGAACTTCGCCTCGGACTTTGGGCTGAGAGAAAAAATAATCGCAGTGAGCGCAAAATACGCGGAGAAAAGAGAAATGTATCAAAACTCTGCGTTCGCCCGTGCCCTTTAGGGTACCGCGTACTCTGCGGTGAAAACCCTGCAACTACTTAATCACCATCGCCAGCAGATTCCCCACAACGAACAAAATTAGCCAACCCCAGGTCAGCGCGTCAGCGGCGCTACGGGATGAGAATATCATCCCCGCCGCGGGAATCACCATCAGCAGAAAAGCCGTCAGGTGGAATTCAAATTTGTGTTTTCGTATCCAAGTTAACATGTGTTCTTCTCAGAGAAAACTCCGTGGTCTTTGTGTCTCTGTGGTTTTTCTATTCTTAAACAACAACATCCTTAAAGTAGAATGCCCCGGGGAAATCATCGGCGACTTTTTTGGCTTTGCCGCTCCAGCTTTCAATGTCGATGCGTAGAACAGCTGTAACCTTCAAATCGGTGTCGGTGGCTGTTTCATAATCCACATCGGGAGTTAGGTGCGGATAGTATTTTTTACAAAGCAGCAACAGGCCGTGTTTGGCTTCATCCACACTTTCTACCACGTGCACACGCCCAAAAGCGACCACCCCGGAGAATTCGGTGCTGAACTCCATGGCGCGTTCGTCGGGCAGCAGGCGACCTGCTTCGCTGGCCGAAAAGCAAATTTTGGGGGCTTCGTTGACATTCTCAAAAGTGCGGCCTTTCTTCGCACCGTGCATATAAATAGCGTGCTTGTCGGCATCGTAGACAAAGTTGCGTGTGACCAGAAAAGGTTGGTCGCCCTGGACAGTTGCCATTGTGCCAAACTCGGCGCGTGCTAAAAATGCCTTGATCCAGGCATCGTCTGTAGCGCGATCTTTGCGCCGAATTTTGGTGTAGTCTTCAGTTGTTCCCATAGTTTCTCCTTGATACAAAAAGGCTAATCACAAGGACACAAAGGCACAAAAAATACTGGCTCTTTGGGAATTGCCACGAGAAACCCCAAAATGCGGATAACTACCACGGGAATTCCTATAGAACCAAAATAATTTGTGTCTTTGCGCCTTCGTGGTGAATTAAAATGCAGCAATCCCAATCACCGCCAACAGACTCATCAGGGTAATCAGCAGGCCGGTATAGACCAGCATTTTACGCATAATTTCGCCTTCCCGTCCGGCCATGCCGCCGGTGCTGGCTCCTACAACAATTTTCGTCGGTGCAATCACCGAGCCGAGCGCCGCACCGGAGGTTTGTGCAGCAAGAATAATCGCCACACTCAAGCCCAGCAATTCGGCGGTGCGCATTTGCAGGGCGGCGAATACCACATTTGAGTTGGTGTTGCTGCCGGTCATAAAAGCGCCCAGCGCCCCAATCCACGGGGCAACTGCCGGGAAAGCCGCACCCACACCTTCGGCGAGTCCGTTGGCCAGGGTTTCGGTCATTCCGGCGTGCTGCATCACTACGGCCATCGCCACCATCGAAGCAATCCCCACGCTGGAGGACATCACCTTCTTGATCGTCCCACCGATAATTGTTTTAACGGCCCCAGGGCGATACCATCCGGCTCGCTTATAGATCAAAAAAGCACAAATCGATGCGTATAACAAGATCATTCCGGCGTGACGGAAGATAGGAATATCGCGCCCGCCCTCCGCCGGGGTGGTGAACCCCAGGGATGTACTCACCGCACCAAAATCCAAATGCAGACGCAGGCCACCGAGGGCGTTTCGGATAGCGGGGATGAGTTGAATCCCCAGGGTGATAGCAATCAAGGCAATATAACCTGAGATAGCGATACCGACTGTGCGCATATCTAACTCACCGTTATTTTCTTGCTCCCCATGAAAACGACGCGCCAGCGGCCAGGCTACCAGCAACCCGGCGAGACTGCCCAGAAATGAGCCGATATTCCACAAACCGGCGGTGGCGGCGAGGTATTGCCCGGTACCCATGAAGATGCCAAACACCAGCACGGGCAGCGCCAGCCGTCGCACAGATGCCATACCCCCGGCGGCGTGAGCCACGAGAAAGCCGACTCCGATTCCAGCAATGCCTAAAAAGAGTGCCGCGTCGCCAGCTAAAAAAGGCCAGTCGAGGCCGGTGGCGGCCATCATGGCATTGAAGGAAGACCCCAGCGAGCCGAAGGTGACCGCCCAGGAATGTCCTACCGAGGGGATGACGACAGCGGAGAGTGGGGGGAATCCCAATCCGACCAGAATCGGAGCGATCACCGCTACCGGCACGCCGAATCCGCCCACGCCTTGCAAGAAGGATGCGAAGACCCAACCGATGAGCAAGGCTTGCATGCCGCGGTCGGCGGTGAGGTGAGGCAGCGCCTGTCCGATAATTTTGATCGCTCCGGCTTCATCGACAATGCGGAAGAGCAGAAAGGCTGCCCAGATCACCAACAGCACATCAATCGTCAGCAGCAGGGCTTTGGCGTGGGCTACCGCGAGCAATTGTGCTCCGGAACCAAAGGCGAAAATGGCAATAATCAATGCCGAGAGATACCCGGCGGCTCCGGCACGGGATGCGCCCCAACGCAGGCCGACCATCAGGGCGAGGATGATAGCGATAGGTGTGAAAGCGAGGAGAAAGTTCATGTTTTTCCCGTTGGAATGTTCGCAGGTTTGAAGGTTGTCAAGTTGAATATTAACACCCGCTACCCTATTAATCCTTTAAACTTGGTAACTTGTCACGCGTATAGAGCCAAATGAGCGCTGCGCCAAGCGCCAGCCCTGGCAGCACAATCAACCCGGCTTCGGGGCCGAATGCGCCGCCGGTGATGAGGATGGGACCATCGACGGTGATGTAGGTCAGGTTGAAAATATCCAGTCCACTGACGGGAAAGCCGAAAACCACGCCCTCGAAATAATTCCAACCGATATGCAAGCCGATCGAAAGCCACAATTGACCAGTACGAGCATACCCGTAGGCCAGAAAAACGCCCGCCAAAAAGATGCCCAACGCGCTAACCCAGGTGGCATTGGGGTTTCCCAGATGCAGTAGCCCGAATACGGCAGAGGAAATGATAATGCCCCAGGTGAGGTTGATGCCGCTGGCAATGGTTTGAAGATGATAGCCGCGGCTGAGCAGTTCTTCGTTCCAGCCCACCAAGATGAAAACCACGAAGATGCCCAGGGCATTGCGCAGAACCGCCGTCGCCGACATATAATCCCAGGCGAACCCTTCGAGCGTAATCCAGCCGAAGGCGCTCTCCAGGGCGAAGATCAGCCCCATCATAAGTCCGGCGATGCCAATCCCGGTCAGAATATGCATCAGGGCACGCTTGTCAATTTTCACGCCCAAACTACCGAAACTGCGACGGTCAAGAAATCGCCGCGCCAGGTAAATGGATAGCGTGAAAGCAATCAGTTGGGCAATTTGTGTCACCAGCAATTGATTTCCCACCAGACTGAAAAGCGAGGGCAACAAGAGCAGGCCCATACTCAGGCCAATACTGATAATCGCCATAAGAATGGTTTGCAGCAACAGCCGCCATCCGGCGCGCAGGCGCGGCTCATTGGGGGATGTGAAAATGCGGGCGAAGATATTACGTTTTTTCATAGATTTCCTTTCGTGGAACCAGGCGGTTTTTGATGCCCCTGAGTGTACCAGAAAATCAAAACACCCAGAGTATTTTCTCTGGGTGTTAGCCGTAGACTATGCTATTTGGCTTTACGTGAGAATAACCTGCGCCATGTACGAAAGTATTTTCCTTCGCCTGTTTTTTGGCGGCCTCGTGACCAGATGATCACACCTAACGTTGTTGAGCCAATCCCAAAGAGCAGCAAACGCAACAGGCTTTGCCCTGCTTGGAGCGAGAGCCAAAACAAAATCAGAGCGAAGATGCCCAAGATGATAAAAAAAATACCAATTTGTTTCTGCATACGGAACGAAAATTGGCCATTAGGGATCAGGGAACATATCCCTAATGGCGCAGTACTAGTGCTGATTAGTCAATCGTGGTCTGGATTTGCTCGTGCATGTACATCTGTACGTAATAGTGCCCGCCAGCGTTCTTCCCGCTGGAGCCGGAGCCTTTCCAGCCACCAAAGGGTTGGTATCCCGGCCATGCGCCGGTAGTGGCACCTTGCGGACGATTGGCGTAGTTGACGCCTGCCTGGGTGTTATCGAAGAACCATTGCGCTTCTTCTTTGGAGCCGTAGAAACCCGAGGTCAGCCCGTAATCGACATCGTTGGCGAGTTGCATGGCTTCATCTAGATTGGCAACTTTGTGGATCATTGTGATGGGCAGGAACATTTCCTGTTTCCAGAGACGGTGCTCAATGGGCACATCGGTGACAATGGTCGGCTGGCAGAAATAGCCTTCGGCGAATTCACCCTCGGTGAGAATTTCTCCACCGGTGAGGATCGTTCCAGCTTCTTTGAGTTCCTTGGTGAAATTCTGGTAATCGCGATATGCCGAAGCATTGACCACCGGCCCCAGGTAGACGGATCGATCGGTGGGATTACCGATGTTCAGCTTTTGGGTGAGTTCCACGACGCGGGCGACGACCTGCTCGTAG
>ERZ890953.988-NODE-988-length-15071-cov-4.690264_pt1 | contig 15071 bp, 12 predicted proteins | sample MGYA00521264_ERZ890953 | MGnify/ENA primary metagenome ERZ890953 (study PRJEB32303, sample SAMEA104408629) | aquatic metagenome | biome: Brackish water; feature: Chemocline; material: water | place: Baltic Sea | collected 2014-10-26T21:54:00 | depth 200 m ...
ACCCCCATATATTCCGGCGGATATCTCCGTCATCGGCTTTTTGCAGTAGAGTCATAGATGCAAAACCGAAAAACAGGGAGACGCATCCGCGCCTGGTTTGTTTTTCGGCATTAGTTTTTGAACAGTGCTACGTACAGATCACACAGAAAACCCAGGTTTCCTTGGCAAAATTGACTTTCTTCCAAGGGGGGCGTTTCCTGCGTCAATAGAATATTGTACGGTTCCACCACGCCCTGCAAGCCCACAAAAGGAGCGTGCAGACCGGTATCCTTGAGCGGAATCCTGACACCGACTTCAAGATGCACCGGCACAGTTTTATCAACAGGAACCGTAATATCCAGCTTGATGGGCAGGCTGGTTCCGGCAGGGAGCACAATATCTGCCGGAGCATTAATACTGAGCACCCCGGCGGCAATCGAAACCTGTGCTCCGTGAATGAAGGTCGGTTCGGTCAGCGTTACGCGGGTTGATGCCGAGACCGGTAAATCAAATTGAACTGGAATTGTATCATCAACCACTACAGTGGTTTCAATCACAGCTTCATCCATAGCCGCAAAATTTTCACTCAGACCCGTCAATAATTGGCTGGAAATGACATCTTTCAACCCAGTTACTTGCTGACTGAGCGCAACCAGCAAAACCAGCAGTACAATATTCACGACAAAAGAAAACACACTCATGACTGTCCAAAATGCGGGCAGCAGTTTACCTTGCCATAAAAAGCGCCTGAAGATTGTCCTGGCAAAAATACGGGCGGCGGCTTTCGCTTTTTCGGGGTCGCGGGTTGCGTATGTCATCACATTCTCTCCTGCCTGAACAACACATGGATTAAAAACAGCTCAGGTTTGCACCCTCACAAGAAGAGTTCATCAAAAGCGCAAAAACTTACCGTAGCAAGTTCTCCAGTTTCTGCGCTTTTACTCCGCCGGTGGCAGAGCAGATTGATTTATTTTTTTAGACTATAGCACATTGGATTACTTTAGGCTACCTCTACAAATTGTGAAGTATTACACAATATTTTTTTAAGAAATTTATAACATAATTTGTCCAAATTAGAATGTATAATGACGTTATCATGTTTTTTTACAATCTATGACTCCACTGCAAAAAGACATTTTCACCGCAGAGTGCGCAGAGAACGCCGAGATTTTTTGGACGATTTCGCAGAAAAATGGCTTCTTTTTTGCTAATTTCGTACTTTTAAAACTCTGCGCTCTCCGCGTTCTCGGCGGTGAAGGGTTTTTGCAGTAGAGTCATCTATCGTTAAGCAAAGGAGGCTTTACGATGCACAAACCCCAATATGCTGTTGCAGTGGTTGGCGCTGGTCCAGCCGGGCTGTATGCCGCCAAGAAATTGGCGCAAGCAGGCGCACAGGTAGTCATCTTCAATCGAGATATCAAACCTGGCGGACTGGCCGAATATGGCATTTACTACGACAAATATCGCATGAAACAAGGCCTTCGCAAACAATTTGCCAGCATCATGACCGAGGAACAAATCAGCTATTTTGGTAATATTCGCATTGGCGAAGATGGTGATTTCACCATCAAAGATTTACAAACGCTAGATTTTCAAGCAATTCTGGTCACAGCAGGCGCGCAGGGCACAAAATGGCTCGGTCTGCCCGGCGAGGAACTGCACGGTGTGTACCACGCCAAAGACCTGGTTTACCACTACAACAAACTGCCCCCCTTCAGCCAGCAAGAATTTGAAATCGGCAACCGCGTGGCGCTGATCGGGGTTGGGAATGTGATGATGGATATTGCCCATTGGGTGATTCGCGACAAAAAAGTAACGGAAGTCATCGCCGTGGCGCGACGCGGCCCTGCAGAAGTTAAATTTACCAAGAAAGAGATGCAGAATATCGGCAATAATCTGGATGTGGCGGCGCTGGACGCAGAGTTGGCGCGCGTGACCGAGCGGATGCTTGCCGTCGAACAGAATCCACAAGAAGCGCGCGAGTTCATCCTTTCGGGGCTAGTAAAAGCTCTCGATCCAGTCTCAGAATCACGCTTCCGCTTCGAGTTTCTCTCCTCTCCGGCGAAGATACTTGGCAATGCGCAAGGCCAGGTCAACGGGCTGGAAATTGAAGATACCGAATTGATTCTGCGTAATGGCGATACCAAAGCGAAAAACACTGGCACCAGCCGCGTGCTCGATGTCGATACTGTGGTTTTCTGCATTGGGGATAAAGTGGATGAATCCTTCGGGCTACCGGTGCAGTGGAATGCCTTCGTCAAACACGAAGCTCCACGCTTTCCCGTGGATGGGCTTTCCTATGAGGTTTACGATCCGCAAAACAACCAGCCAATTGAAGGAATTTTTGTAGCCGGATGGTCACGCGAGGCCAGCAGCGGATTGGTAGGGTATGCCCGCAAAGATGGCGAATGTGGAGCGGAGGCGGTATGGCAATATTTACAAACCCTTGCGCCGGGGAGCAGTGTGCTGGCAGCTGTTGAAGCAAAAGTTTCCCAATTACCACACGCTGTCGTTCGCAAAGCGCAAGTGGAGAAACTGACAGTTATCGAACTGGCTCACGCCGAAGCCGAGGGACTGGAAGATTTTAAATTTGATAATAATGAGGCTATGCTGGCGGCTCTTGAGTCGGGAACATCGGCAGCTTGATTTCGATAACCGTATCACAAAAAAGTGGGTGTGGAAAATGCCACACCCACTTTTTTTATGGTACTCTCATTTTATAAAGGCGATGCCGAGCTTTTACTCTTCAATATCCATGTAAATTTTGGGGTTTTCGGGTTCATTTTTCTTTCGAGGTGAAATGATCATCAGCAAAAAGCCAATGGCAATCACAAATTCTCCCAATACAACACCCACGGCCTGCATCTCACCAAAATAGGGGATCACGGGCCAGGGCTGCGAACCAAACCCAAAGACATCTGCCATGCCCGAGGTAATCGCCACCACATAGCCCGTACTGACCAAACGCAAACCGATATCTTCGGCGATGGTGCGTTCCCGGTAATCCCATTTGCTCACCAGGCTAATATAGCCCCCCAAACAGATGAACGCCAAACCAATCAGGAATACACCAATTTGCACGAAGCCCACTACCGGACTACGGTCTGCGCCTATAATATTAGGCTCCACGCCCAATAAAAAAAGAAGGAAGCCGAAAATCACCAGCCCCAACCCCCCACGAGTTCGACGTGTGCCGTTTTTGGGTTTTCTATCCAAGCTGATCATCCTTTTTATGGCAAGCTGCGCCCCAAAAACTTGAGCCAGTTTTGGCCCAACACAGCCTGAATATCGAGTTCAGTATACCCCTTATCTTCCAATATCGTAGCTATTTTTTGCAAGTCGGCAACTGTGTCGATGCCCTCCGGAGTGCTTTGCACGCCAAAGCCGCCATCGAAATCACTGCCGATCCCCGCGTGGAAAGCGTCTCCGGCGATCTGGCAAATATGGTCAATCTGTGCGACCACCATATCCAGGGTCACCCAATGCCGTCCATCGCTGACTTTCCACCCGGGGAGCAAAAAACGATTAAACGGCACCACGCCAATGATCGCGTCGCGCTCAATCAGCCCCTGGACCACGCGCTCGCTGAGAAAACGATTGCTGTCCAGGCCTTCGAGCAGGGCAGCGGCATTGGCATGCGATGCAAGAATAGAGCCAGGGTAAACGTCCAAAGCCTGCAAGGCTGCTTTTTCATCCATGTGGCTGAGATCTAAACTGAAGCCGAAATCGGCCATGGCTTCGAGCAAGGCAAACCCCTCACTCGTCAGTGGGCCGGGTTCGCCGGTGCCGCCGCAAAAACGCGTTCCTGCCCAGGCCGGGCCAATGATTCGCACGCCGCGCCGCCACCATTCTTCCAGTTCGGTGGGGTTGCCTACAGCTTCGGCGCCCTCCATCAGAATGACCAAACCCACCGCTGGGGTGGCAGTTTCGAGTTGCCACTCCGAGAGATGAACGCGCAAGTCGGCCTGTGTTTGAATCAGGCGAAATTTATCGGGATGTGTCTCCGTCAGACGATGGTAAGCATCAAGCTGCACCGAATAGCGCCGCTGAGCTTCGGGCGTGGTGGCATAACTCTGTGAATCCCATTCGCCCATGGTACGGCGCGCGGGAGATGCAAAAAGGGTAGAAAAAATAACCGACACGCGCCCCTGTTGATATTCGGGCCAACCGAGCAAGGTATCGCCGTTATGCTGCGGTGTTTGGCTATTCGCTTCCAAACGCCTGGTGTCCAGCGCCGAGCGAGTGTAATCGCGGCCAAAGCTCAGTATATTCCAGGCCAGATCTTGGTGAGCGTCTACAATCATCATAGTTTAGGTAAACTCGTCAATGAGTTAGCAATCAGACGGTCAATTTTTCCCATGGGGTAATCATCAAACGTCGTTGGAAGTACCCATTCTAGGGCGGCGTGGTCGAGAGGGTGAGGCTCGCCAGCCAGCAGGGTACAGTCGAATGCATGCAAAGTAATTTTGAAATGGCTGTAAGCATGATCGTACACTCCGAGGGGAGTGCCGATATCGACGTTTACACCCAATTCTTCGCAGATTTCACGCTTCAGGCAATCGGGCAAACTTTCGCCGGGTTCCTGCTTGCCACCGGGGAATTCCCACAGGCCACCCAGCAATCCTTCGTTGTGGCGCCGGGCAATGAGAATCTGCCCGTTACGCTGAATAACCGCCGCGGTAACCGTATAATGCGGCACAGGTGGTTTTTGTTTTTTTACCGGGCGCTGTTCCTGAACACCCAATGCAAACGCCAGGCACGCATCGTTGATCGGGCATGAAGCACACTTGGGGGTACGCGGCGTGCAAATCCGTGCCCCCAATTCCATGAGGGACTGATTATAATCTCCGGCCTCCCCAGGGGGCAGGTATTCGCTGAGCAACCCCCAAAGGTGTTTCTCGCCTTCCGTCGAACGCGCCACCTCGGTGATATTAAATAGGCGCGCCATCACACGGCGAATATTGCCATCCAACGCGGGGGCATCCAATCCGAAACAAATCGAAGCAATCGCCCCGGCTGTATAGCGCCCAATGCCGGGAAGTTTTTGCAATTCAGCAAGATCCGCGGGGAGCTTGCCATCATATTGTGCAACGACTATTCTCGCGGCGCGTTGCAAGTTGCGGGCGCGGCTGTAATAGCCCATCCCTTCCCACTGTTGGAGCACAGCTTGCTGATCGGCTTTGGCCAGACTTTGAACGGAGGGAAAGCGAGCCAGCCAGCGTTCAAAATATGGAATCACGGTCTCCACGCGGGTTTGTTGCAGCATAATTTCCGAAATCCAAACCACGTAGGGGTCGGGATGACCGCGCCAGGGAAGCTGACGGGCATGGCTGCGATACCAATTGAGCAGGTTTTGCACAAAGAGAGCATTCATGATACGAGTAGCAACAAAAAACAGGGGGATATGGGCGCTCACGCGTCCACATCCCCCTGTTTTCGATATTCGCTACATTTGGAAGCCGGGGCGTGCGGCGACTGTTTTTACTTCGAAATCTTCTACATAATCCAGCAAACGCAAGGTGAGCTGATCCCATTCTTGCGAATGCATCGCTTGACGCATCGCTTCGAGTGTATCAGTTTTCATCGTCACCAGAATTTGAGGTTGATCGCCAAAGACAGTCACCCAGGCATCTGTGGCTTTCAGGCCAATTTGCTGCATCTCGGGGATAAATTCGCGCACAACGAATTCGAAATACTCTTGCTCGCGCCCGGTAAGGATATTCCACGACATCAACAACTTAACCGCCATTCTTTGCTCCAGTTGTGCCTTTGTGATCTACGCTTTTTATGGGGTTCATACCGCGTAGGCTAGGCCTGATACGACAACACCACAACTTGCGTCTCATCGGGAACAGAAGAGGTGGTGATCGAGAGTTCGTCTTCAGGTGTGATATCGCCCAGCCCCATTTCCTTCAGGAATTTGCTCAGGGGGTCGAGTGTGAGCTTGGATTGAGGCATGCTATATTGCATGGGGATGACGATACCCGGCTCCAGCAGGCTGATGACTTCGGCGGCTTTGGCGGCATTGAGCATATTTTCGCCGCCCACGGGTACCAGAGCCACGTTCACGGTTCCCAGTGCCTCCACTTGCGACTGGCTGGGGACGTGTTTCAGTCCCCCCAGGTGGGCAACCGACACGCCTTCAAAATCAAATACATAGAGTGTATTGCGGAGTTCATTTTTTTCGCGCTGTTTGCCGTTGGTGCGCACCGCTGTGATGAAGACATCGCCAATTTCGTATTCGCCCGGGCCTTGCAGCACGCGCTGTTTTGATTTCACCGCCGCGACATTATTGTAGGCGGGAGCGTCCTGACAGACCGTAACAATATGCCCGCGCAGGTTTAGTGGCTGGTAGCCAACAACATGATCATCATACGGGTCGGTGACCACGGTAGCCAGCCCGCGGGCCGATAGTCGAAAACATGAATGTCCATGCCAGGTAATTTTCATAAATTCTCCAAAACAAATTTGATTTGCATCCGATTATACTGCATTTTGAAAACAGGACGCATACTTCAAGTGCGTCCCATCGGAGCAACATTCCATGATAAGATTTCGCCCATGAAACGCTTTTTCATCTTGATGATACTTTCCCTTATGCTGACTGCCTGCGGGGCCGCGCTCGAAGTGGTTCCTACTTTGACAGCTTCACCTGCCCCCACGGCGAATGCCACGCCCGAGCCAACCTTGACCCCCACGGATGAACCCACATCCACGCCAGAACCCAGCCCCACACCCGCGCCCCCACCTGAAATCCAGTACGCAATCTCCGCCGAATTGGATTTCAGCACTCGTTGGCTGAAAGTATCTCAAACGATTACTATCCCCAACCTGTCACATGAATCCATTACCAATCTACTATTGGTTATTCAGCCGCGCTGGTACGACAAAGCTTTTCAAATGAACAACCTGACATGGGATGATGGGCAACCAATTGAAGGGTATTATTTTGATGAAACCAGCCTGATTATTCCGCTGGCAGAACCGCTGGCCCCCAACCAGGCCCGTCGCCTGACGATTGACTACGAAATTTATCTGCCGCAAATTATTCAGTCGGACGATTACGGCCCGATCCCCTTCGGGTATACCCTGCGACAGATCAATCTGGTAGATTGGTATCCATTTGTGCCTGACTACAAAGACGGCGAGGGCTGGGTGGTGCACCCCACCTGGTATTACGGCGAGCATCTGGTGTACCCGGTGGCGAATTATGATGTGTCCCTGAAGGTGGTCAATGCGCCAGCGGTAACGTTGGTAGGCAGCAGCGCCCTCGATACGGGCAATGCCGATGTGCATCTTTATCATCTCGAAGATGGGCGCAACTTTGTAGCTTCGATCAGCGCATCGTATATGCTGCTTGAAGAGCAGGTTGGCGATGTGCTGGCGCAGGCTTATATTTTTCCGCAGCACCAGGTCGCGGGGAAGGCCGCCTTCGATGCCATGATCGATTCCCTGGAACTCTATAATGAGCTTTATGGCCCCTACCCACACCCCAGTCTGACCCTTGTCGAGGCGGATTTTCTGCACGATATGGAATACCAGAGTCTGATCTTCATCAGCAATGGATTTTTCAACACATATGATGGAACCGCCGAAACTTATCTGGTGACAATTACCACACACGAGACCGCGCATCAGTGGTTTTTCGGGCAGGTAGGCAACGATCCATTTTTGGAACCGTGGCTGGATGAAGCCTTTTGCACCTATAGCGAGCGTTTGTTTTATGAAAATTTATACCCCGACTCGCAAGATTGGTGGTGGTATGCGCGGGTGAACTATTATGTGCCATCTGGCCCTATAGACGGCGCTCTGCCCTATAATGGCGATTATCGTACCTATCGCGATGCTGTCTACCTGCAAGGCGCAAAATTTCTGGAAGATGTACGCATTTCAATTGGCGATGAGGCGTTCTTTGCTTTCGTGAAGGATTATGTAGACACCTATCGTAACAAAATCACTACGCGAGAAGATTTCTTCAACACCCTGGCGCGCCACACCGATAAAGATATCAGTGCCTTGATAGCATTGTATTTTCTGAATCCATAGGACTTTTCACCACGGAGATGCAATCACTCAAAGTTTTTTGGTGTCTTCGTGCCGTTATGGTGAATTTTGTAGCGTCACCTTTATCTCTGTTCTCAGCCGGGTGAGTTAATGGAAAAACAACTCCTCAAAACTTATGGCAGTGGATGCGCCCGTAATATCGCCTTCCAGATTGTCAGCGTTGTGCTGACATTTGGGATATTCATTATCCCGGCGCTGATTGCAGCACTGTGGGGTGGTGATACCGATACAAATTTCGCGATTTTCATGGGAATACTACTATTCATCCTGCTGGCAGATATTGCCGGTGCGGTGATATGGGGCCTGAACAGCATCCGAAAACGTGCGGCTTATCTGGATGATGTTTTTTCTCTTTGGGAGATGGAAGGTGCAGCCTACCTGCAAAGCGGGCGCCAATATCACGGCGAAATCAACCGGCGACAGGTGGAAATATATTTTCATCGTGGGCCGACGCTCGAAATTCAGATTGCCGCGCCATTGCACACTCGGGCAGCGGTTGTTTTCAAGAGCGAGATCGGCAAACTCCCTGCCAGCCTGGGGGATTACGAAAATGTGCCGCTCAACGATCCGCTATTCCACAACCTGAGCATTTACGCCCTGGATGCCAACTGGATGAAAAATCTCCTGAACGACAACAGCCCGATGCGTCAGGCCATCCTACAGTTGATGCGCGTCGCAGGAGCCTACGAGATGCGCCAGATTCTGATTCTACCCGAGGCGCTGAAGATAAATATCCGCCGCGTGAGCATGGATCAACTCAACCGCGAAAATATGAATATCTGGATGGATGCACTGCACGCGGTGCTCCATGCCATCGAAGCCGCCCCGAGACCGCAGGAAATTACCATCGCCATCCCTGTCGAGGCTGCTAATCCGAGCAAACGAAAATCATTGGCATGGTTATCAGCTGGGATCGGTTGTAACATTCTTCTGGCGCTGGCGGTCTGTGCAGGGTTGGTTGCATTCATCGTTGTAATAGCATCAAGGGTGAAACCATAGAATTTACATTTTTCCAGACGGATAGGTTCAATCAAAGTAGGACTTACGCAACTCGATAAAAAATATCCCGAAAATAGGGGTGTGTGTGGGCGAAGCCCACACACCCCTATTTTCGGGCATTCTCTTGTACAAGTGCGTAAGTCCTACAAAGATGAAATTATTGCGCGAACTGCAACTGGAATACAATTTAATTGCACAGTGAAGATATCCATTTTCACGAAAACCGTTTATAATGGATAAAATCTATCCAAATTCCCTTTTAGGAGAACTATTGCATGCATACATTCAAATTTCACAAATGGCGTCAGCGATCCGCTGTGCTGCTGCTGGTTTTGTTAGCGCTCGTTATTTCAGCGTTGATCATCGCCCGCCCGGCATTGGCTCAAGACGATGATCCTTATATCGAAATTATCAACGAAACCGATACAACGCTGTGCGCCTTTGGCGCCGTCCCCGCGGGCGAAAGTGAAGTCACCGCAGAGCACATCTTCGCCGAGGTAGAACTTGAACCCGGTGATGATTTTTGGGACTATTATGATCTGGTCGGCACGTTTACGCTGGTCGCCGCCGACTGTGAAGATTCTACCATCGTAGCCGTGGCCGAAAATGTGGAATTAGGCCAGGTTGGGGTGACATGGTATGTCGGTGACAGCGTAGAGTATGATGGCGAGGTCGTGGTGCAGGATTCTGCCAGTGGGGCAGGATCAGCCTCCGGCGCGTCCGCAGCCCCCGGCGCCGATGCTGCCGATAGCGGCTTCCGTCCCGAAGATAATGGCTTCAGCTTTGAGAATTACGGCAACGATTCCATCTCTGCCAATCTCACCGCTACCGAATTACAGCGCATGTTCGGCGATATGGTCTGCGCCAGCATGGCCGGGGGTGAGTGCGTACTCACACCGCCCGCACAACGCTGGATGACCGAAATCAACAATTACATGGATGGCGGTCACTGCGAAGGCATGGCTGTGCTGAGCATGTTAATGTACGACCAAATTATCGAAGCTTCGCAATTTGGCGGCGAGACAGCCCACGATCTTTCGCTGGCCGATGAAGCCTTGCAGCGCGAGATTGCCTACTGGTGGACCACTCAGGCGACACTGCCTGCTTCCTCCATTAAATTAAACGAATCGCCCAACGCTATTTTGGATGTGTTGATTCAAACCTTCAATGAGGGCGAAAACGCTGCTGAAAAATGGGTCATGGGTATTTATATGGCCGATTTCAGCGGTGGGCACGCTATTACGCCCTACGCAGTCGAAGATCAGGGCGGCGGCATTTTCCATGTATTAGTGTACGACAACAACTGGCCCGATATGGGGCGCGTGCTGGTGATTGATCAAAACGCAAACTCCTGGTCATATCAGGCTTCAACCAACCCCGATGAACCCGAATCGCTTTACGAAGGCGATGCCAGCACTGGCACATTGGAAATTGTCGGCATCACCAGCCGCCTGGAACAGCAGTTTTGCGATTTCTGCTCGGGCGATAGCAATGCCAGCTTAGGCCGCGGCCGCGGGCTGGCCGCTCCGGCGCAAGAGTTCAATCAGATTTGGCTCACGGGTCAGGCTGATTTGCTGATTACGACCACGGACGGCAAACGCATCGGCTTTTTGGATGGCGAGTTCATCAACGAGATCGAAGGCGCCCGCGGCGATAACATGAAATTCGGCGTGGATATTTGGGATATCAACAACGAGCCGGTCTACTTCATCCCGCTGGGGATTGAGTTCACCATCACCGTGGATGCTGCCCGCGCCACAGAAGGCATCACCTCGGATGTGGCCATGATCGGCCCTGGCTATAACCTGGTTGTGGCCGACCTCTATCTAGATCCCGGTGCGAAAGATGTCATCACGATCTCCCCGGATGGCAAACGTCTGGCTTACAGCACCGAATATAACGACGCCCCCGATATGATCTTCGGCATCGAAACTCCTGCCGCCGATTACGAATTCATCGTAGCGGCTCTGGATATCGAATCGGGCGCTGAATTCGTAGTCGAGTTGGACCTTGAAAACGGCACGCTGAGCATTAATACCGACAACACCACCGAATATGGCACCTACGAGATCGTCATGGATCGCATCGATGATGATGGTGAATCCTGGTTCAACAACAACGACCTCTATATGGAACCCGGCGACACCGCCTACTTGAAATTCCTCGAGTGGGAAGGCCCCGGCACCAGCATGTTCATCGACATTGACTACGGCTCCGATGGCACCATCGACGAAACGATTGAGTTGGTTGACGAGTACGTGGCAGAATAGAAAATAGCTTTCGCAAAAAATTACGGCAAAACAGCCCCCAATTTTAGATTGGGGGCTGTTTTGTTTCTAAACCAAATCCCAAAGCCATCTAAACAAATTCTAAACATCTTTGAAGTAGGATTTAAAGCAGATAAACAGGTATCAGTCATCAGGAGCGCTCCATGACCACTGCACCCCAATCCACCCCTCGTAAAGAAACCTTGCTAGCCGTCCTCGGCTTGGGCGCTATTCTCACCCTGGGCGCGTTTTTGCGTTTCTACCAGCTTGGCGCCTACAGCATTGGCAACTCCTACTACGCCGCTACGGTCAAATCCATGCTCATGTCGTGGCACAATTTCTTCTACGCCACTTTCGAGCCGGGCGGCTCTGTCACGGTAGACAAACCCCCGCTGGGGTTCTGGGTGCAGGCGGTTTCGGCCTATTTCTTTGGCGTGAATGGCTTTGCTCTGGCGCTGCCGCAGGCGTTGGCCGGGCTGGGTTCGATTAGCGTACTCTACCATCTGGTGCGTAAATATTTTGGCGTGTGGATCGGTCTCGTCGCCGCCCTCGTCCTGGCAGTCACACCCATCACCATTGCCACCGAGCGCAACAACACCATTGACGGCCTGTTAGTCTTTGTGCTGCTACTGGCAGCCTGGGCATTTCTTATGGCCGCCGAAAATGGCAAAACACGCTATCTGCTTTTCGGCGCGCTGCTGGTGGGTTTGGGTTTTAACATCAAAATGCTACAAGCCTACATGGTGCTGCCCGCCTTCTACGCGCTCTACTTTTTCAGCGCCCGCAAACCCTGGTGGGGGCGCATTTTACAACTTGGCGCAGCCACAATGCTATTACTGACTGTCTCCTTTGCCTGGGTCGCCGCGGTTGATCTCACCGATCCCGCCGAGCGGCCTTTCATCGGCTCCAGCGAGAACAATACTGTGCTCGAATTGATTATCGGGCATAATGGCCTCAGCCGCTTGGGATTGAATGACCGCGGCCGCGGTGGAGATGGCCCCCGCGTGGCCGATGGTCCTGCTCCCGGAGCAGGGCAGGCGAACCCGGCCCCAGGTGGAGGCGTGCCCTCCGATGGGAATCCGGCCCCCGGCGCGAATCCAGCGAACAACCGCCAGCCGCCTCCCGAAGCCCTGGCAGCCTGCAATGGATTGAGCGCCGGTGAAGCCTGCACAGTAGCGCTACGCAACAACACCATCGATGGTATGTGCAACACTTTCCCACAGGGCGATCTGGTCTGTGTGCCCGAGGGGCGCACCCCGCCGAGTAATTCCCAAAACCCTAACGTGCTCAACCCCCAACCTTCAACCCCCAACCTTCAACCCGGCGGCGGCATGAACAACAGCGAGACCGGTTCGGCGGGTGTGCTGCGCTTATTTCAGGAGCCGCTCATTACCGAGGCAAGCTGGCTGCTGATGTTGGTGATGCTCGGCCTGCCAGTAGTATTAGTTCTGATCGGTTGGGCCTGGCCTTTGAGTGGAAAACATCTCAGCATCGTGCTTTGGGCGGGCTGGCTGCTGCCGGTGATGGCCTATTTCAGCTTCACGACTGGGTTGTTCCACCGCTACTATCTAATGATGCTGGGGCCGCCGCTGGCTGCCCTGGTTGGAATCACCTTTTGGGCGTTGGCAAAACACTGGGCGCAGAATCACACCTCCACCTGGATCGTGAGCACCCTGCTCACCGGGTTGACGATCCTCTTCGAGATTTTTACCATGCGCTCTTATCCAGAATACGCCGCGGGCGTTGCCATTTCCACAATCACTCTCTGGCTGGCGGGTATGGGCGTGCTGATGTTGAAGCCGCTGGCAAAACTACGTAAAGTAGGGCTGGGGCTGGTTTTGGCAGCCTTGCTCGTCGCGCCGCTGACCTGGTCGGCGCTGACGGTGCTCAACACCAACCCCAACGTGGCCCTGCCCACAGCGGGCGTGGGCGACGCCGATCATACGCGGGCTTCGATGATGACGCCCAATGAAGAACTGCTCAATGAATACGGGCAGGCAGTGCTGGCCTACACGCAGGCAAACACCGACCCTGAGAGCTACCTATTGGCGACCAATAACGCCCGCGGCGCGGCACCCTATATTTTAGAGACCGGTCGCCCGGTGCTGACTTTTGGCGGTTTCAGCGGCGGCGATACTGTGGTGGATTTGGCAGGCCTGATCGAGATGATCGATGGCGGCGAGTTGCGCTTCATTCTGGGAACCCCGCAAAACAAGCCGGAGATAAGCGAGTGGATGCGGACGAATTGCTCCGTGGTAGAGTTGGAAACCTCGGGGATCTCGGAGACACCCGATGCCTTAGGGCAACCCGCTCCACGCAATCAACAACCCGAGGTGCTATATGACTGCGGAAAGTAAATCGCTGCCCTCCCTCCGTCTGTCGCTACACTCCAGACCTCCCTCTCCCCGCAGGAAAGGGGCCGAGGGTGAGGGTATTCAGCTAACCATCATCCAGGCACTCAAATACGCGCTCGTCGGCGTATCGAACACCATCATTGACGCGGCGACTTACTACGCTCTGACACGCGCGCTAGGGCTGGCCTCGCTGCCCATTTTGGCGAAGAGCATAGCTTACGCCATCGGTATGATCAATAGTTTCTATTGGAACCGCACCTGGACCTTCAAATCGCAGAGTAACCCCTGGCGCGCCGCCCTGCTCTTCACGCTGACGCATGTTGCCGCCTTGGGCATCAACACCGGGGTGATGGCATTGGGACTAAGTGGATTTCATCTCGGTGAAGCCATCGCACTCATCCTGGCAACTAGTGCGGTCTTCGCTTGGAATTTTATCTTGAATAAGCAGCTTGTTTTCAAATCAGCGTGATCCACCGCACACCAGAGACGTGTCTACGGCCAGGCGCGAAGAGTATGAAGACAACTCCATATTCATGTTGATGGGTATATATGAGTAACCATTCCAATTCGCGGGGGTTTTTTCAAGAAACCTGTGTAACAACCTACCAAAACTTCGCCTTTATACCGACAAGAAATTCACCGCAGAGTACGCGGAAATTTTTTATCCGTGCTCTGCGGTAAATAGCATGCTCTGTTTGTAAAGTATTGGCTCCCTCAAGGAGTTCAGCGATCCCGATATAGATTTCACAAGAGTGAGAATTTCACCACTAGACACGAAGGCGCAAAAAACGTTTTTTTCTTTGTGCCTTTGAGCCTTCGTGGTAAAAATAGAGTTAGTTCTTTCACAACTTGACCAGCAGGTCATTGCAAATCAGTAAACCAATGGAGGTTACAGCATGTCAGAGGATCATAACTACGAAGGTGATGTTTATTTCCCCGCGGATGACATCGTGGCCGCTGCCAATGTGCAGGATTACGATGCCTGGTATCAGTATTCGATCGATGACCCGGAGGGGTTTTGGGGCGAGCGCGCCGAGGAATTGGAATGGTACCAGAAGTGGGATAAAGTTCTGGATGACAGTAATGCGCCATTCTTCAAGTGGTTTGTCGGTGGGAAAACCAATATTGTTCACAACGCTATTGACCGTCACGTAAATACCTGGCGGCGCAACAAATTGGCCCTGATCTGGGAAGGCGAGCCGGGCGATGTGCGTACTTTTTCGTATCATGCCCTTAATCGCGAAGTCAGCCGCATGGCAAATATTCTCAAGAGCATGGGCGTGCATAAAGGCGATATTGTCACTATTTATATGCCGCGCATCCCAGAGCAGGTATTCGCTATGCTGGCCTGCGCAAAAATTGGAGCCGCGCACAGCGTGGTTTATGGCGGCTTTAGCGTGGAAGCCCT
>ERZ890953.989-NODE-989-length-15062-cov-15.046778_pt1 | contig 15062 bp, 18 predicted proteins | sample MGYA00521264_ERZ890953 | MGnify/ENA primary metagenome ERZ890953 (study PRJEB32303, sample SAMEA104408629) | aquatic metagenome | biome: Brackish water; feature: Chemocline; material: water | place: Baltic Sea | collected 2014-10-26T21:54:00 | depth 200 m ...
AAAATAGCGTTATAAGCGCTCATTTTAGGTCCTCTCACGACTATAATGCCGAGTGAATGCATCAGGTTGTAATACTCAATCTCGTTGTTTATGGCAACGACTTTATTTGCCCCATGCTCTTTGAGTTCCATCGATTTCACAATGTTATATTCATCATTCGCCGTAGCGACTATAATCATATCGGCGTGAGAGAGTCCCTCCTCTTCATATAAAGTTTTTGAAGAATATATCGAATTGATTACAGTGGCCACCCCTCCGAGTTTTTCTTCCGCAAGTTCACACAATTTTATGTCTTTTTCTATGATTTTGACTTCTATGTCGTTTTCTATAAGAATAGTCGCAATTGCAATTCCCAAGGCTGAAGCTCCGTACACAACGCATCTCTGAATTTTTGTAGGAGTGTCCGTATCCAATATGGATAAAATTTTTCTTACGTCTTCATCGGTTCCAAATAAATAGACAAGGTCATTAGGATAAATTGTCTCATTTTTTTTGGAATATAAAAAAATTTTCCTCTTTCAACTCCAACTATGGCAACGTTTTCATAGTTTGGAGTAAAGGGTTTAACGTTGTTTGAAACACGAACGGAGATAAGTTTAAAGTCCGTATATTTAAATGATTTTACATTGTTTGATTTTGGATATTGTATCAAAGTGCCTATTGTCTGCGAAGTAATTCTAAGAGGGAAAATTGTTTTATCAATCCCTATCTTTTCTTTTATAGACGTTTTCGCAAAGAATTTATTTTTTAATCGAATAAATTTTCTTTTTATTTTAATGGTGTCATTTGCGATAATGATCGATATTATGTTCGCTTCATCCGTATCTGTAACGGCTATAAACAAATCTATGTTTTTATCTATGATTTTTTTATATGTGGAGGGGTCTTCTATATCGCCTCGTATGGTTAAAATATCCAAACTTTCTTGCAATCTTTCGAGTGCTTCCACGTTTCTGTCAATTACAATAACGTTATGTCCGACGCTAAGAGTTCTAGCAAGATTGAAACCTACTGTTCCAGCTCCAGCTATTAAGATGTCCATTTTGCGTCTATTTGTTCCAAAAGTTTTGTTTGTTTTTTAGCTTCGTCCAATCGTTTTCTATTTATAGAAAACGCGTCTAAGCCCAAAACAAAAAATAGTGAAACGATAATAAAAATGATAGTGAGAAAAATAGAGAAGCCAACGCCAAGGAAGAGAAACGTTTTAAAAATAATCAAAGAGCCAAAGAACATAACAGCCCATGACGCGCCTAGCAAAAAGCTTATTATTCTATCGAATATATCTTTTTGCATAGTTTAAGAAGCCTAGTGTTCTTCAATAGCGACGGCACCACCGAGGTAAACGTAAGTTAGCATCATGAAAATGAACGCTTGTAAAAACGCCATAAAAGTTAAAAGCGCAAACGGAATCATCGGTAAAACCCAAGGAGCAAGCATTAAAATTACCATTAAGAACATATCGTCACCTTTAACGTTTCCGAAAAGACGAAAGCTTAAAGAGACTAATCGAGAAAAGTGAGAGACTATTTCAATTGGAAACATTAACCAATATAACCACCAAACTGGACCTAAAAAATGTTTAAAGTATTTAAAAAGACCTTGACGGCGGATACCTTCAAAGTTGTAATAAACAAAAACAACAAGAGCTAGAGTTAGAGGCATTTCCAAAAATCCCGTCGGAGCTTCAAAACCTGGAATAACGCCAATTAAGTTGGCTATACCAACAAAAAGACCGATAGTGGCTACCAGAGGAAGATAACGACGAGCGGCTTCGGCGCCCATAACGTCCGTTCCCATCTTCAAAACACCGCCGATATAAGCTTCCATAAGGTTTTGAGTGCCTTTTGGAACTAATTGCAAGTTTGACATAGCGGATTTAACTAACGCTAAAGCAACACCCGCGGATAATAGCATGTGCACTACGAAAATAAAAGTCTTATCATGAGTAATAAGTCCGAAAAATGTAAATAATTCTGGCATAGAATAACTCCCTTTCTAAAATAAATTACGGAATTATATTCAAAGTTGCATTAAACTATAATAAATCTAAGCAACTTATCTTGCGAATTCTACGGCTCTACTCTCTCTAATAACATTGACTTTAATGTCACCGGGGTACTGAACTCTCTCTTCTATCTCTTTTGCGATTTCTCTCGCCAATAAAACAGATTCGTCGTCATTAATTAGCGTAGCGTTTACTATGACTCTTACTTCACGACCCGCGTTTATCGCGTAAGCTTGTCTAACTCCCGTATGAGAAGAAGCTATGTCTTCTATCTCCGTCACGCGTTTTAAGAAACTCTCCAAAACCTCCCGTCTAGCGCCGGGACGAGCGGCCGAAAGCGCGTCTGCCGCGCAAACCGCGCCACACTCCACGCTATTAATCTCTTGTTGTCCATGATGAGCGTATATCGCGTTAATAACGACGCTACTTTCATTGTAACGGTTACAGATTTCCGCTCCTAAATCAACATGGTTGCCATCATGATCATGAGTGAGAGCTTTGCCTATGTCATGCAAGAGACCGGCCCTCTTGGCAAGTATTGGATCACCACCCATTTCAGAGGCCATAATGCCGGCTAAATGAGCGACCTCCAATGTATGAGCTAGAGCGTTTTGCCCATAACTAGCTCTATATCTTAGGCGGCCAATAAGTTTCATAAGTTCTGGATGCATGACTCCTATGTTCATATCCGCGATAAGTTCTTCACCCTCCGCTAATATTCCAGCTTCAAATTCATCTGAAACTTTTTTGTATATTTCTTCTATTCGAGCGGGTTGAATTCTTCCATCTTCTATAAGCAGTTGCAACGTTTTAGTGGCGATGGATCGTCGATAAAGATTAAAACTACTCACTAAAATGGCGTTTGGAGTATCGTCTATGACTATGTCTACTCCTAAAAGAGTTTCTAGGGCTTTTATGTTGCGGCCCTCTTTGCCAATTATGCGACCTTTTAATTCGTCATTTTCTAAATGAACCAGATTTGTCAATCTCTCAGACGCGAATTCTCCAGCAAAACGGCTTGTAGCTTGAGCCAAAATAAAGTTTGCTTTTTTCTCGCCCTCTTCTTTTGCTTCATTTTCATAGCGTCTCACTATATGCGATATTTCCGCGCGAGACTTCTCTTCAACATTTTGAAGTAAAAGAGTTTTCGCTTCTTCGGTAGTCATTCCAGCGCTATGCTCAATAGAGTGCATGGCTTCATCTAATTTTTGTTCATATCGTTCTTTTAGCGTATTTAAAGATTTTTCATTTCTCTCAAAATTAAGCTTTGCCGATTTTATAACGCTATTGTCAGATTGAATTTTTTTCTCCTCAATCTCTCTATATCGCTTAAAACTCTCTTCATCTCTGATTAAGTTGTCTTCTCTTTGATGTAAATCGGCTTTCGCTCTCTCTTTGGCGCTTTCATATTGGTTTTTCGCTTGAAGTTCTATCTCTTTAGATTTAATGTGGGCGCGTTCCAATAGAGTTTGAGCTTCATTTTCAATAGCTTTCGCTTTGGCTTTTGCTTGTTGAACGTATACTTCAAAATTTGCGGCAGTGATTTTTTTCGAAATGAAGAACCCTACGACACCACTAAACGTGGCTATAGAGCCACCTAGTAGCAGTTCATTTAACATCATTTATTTCCTTTTTATAACTCTTTTACTCTTAGTAAGCTTTAAAGTTGGCGTTAATAGTAAATCACAAGTGATGTCATAATCATCACATAACAACTCTTTCGTGTAACAAAATTCTTCTTGTAAAAAAATAGTGTAAGGTCTCTTTTTTAATTTTTCAAAGAAACGATCATACATTCCTCTTCCAAAACCTATTCTTTGTAAGTTACCATCAACGCCAACAACGGGCACTATCGCTATATCAACTTTATTAATATTTCTATGTGTATTTCCAGCTTCTAAAATACCAAATTTTTTTTTCTTAAGTGGTAATCTAAATGGTACCATTTTAAAACTTTCACCTTCCATAAACGGAATATATACATCGCAAACCTGTCTCATTTTAAAGAGAGTTTTTTTTATATTTGGTTCCATTGGCAGTGGGTAATAAAATAAAATTTTAGAATTTTTTATATTTTTCAACTCCAAGATAAGTTGCTTATTTAACAAATAATTCTTATATAATTTATTATGATTGGAACTGTTTTTAAGTCTTTCTAAACATTTTTTTCTAAATGCCGTCTTTGTAAGAGTCATATTAAATCTTTGTGGCTATAATTTCACACATTTTACATTAAAACACATTTAAAGGTACCTAAACGTCATGCTAAAAAACACAATTTTATCAAGCTTATTAGTATTTTCACTATTTTTGCAAGCTTGCTCAAAAGAAAAAAAAGAATCAAACAACGAAAGTTTAACCGCTAGCAACATTGCAAAAGCGAATAGCGTTATGAGTAAAAATGAATACGTCCTCACCGGTCTTGATGGCAAACTTTACACCGTAACGAAAGAGCTGAACGGCTATAGCGTGGCTGGGACAAAAGGAAAAGTCGTAATTTTTGACATATTTGCGACTTGGTGCCCACCTTGTAGAGCGACCGCGCCACACTTAAACTCTTTGCAAAAAAAATATAAAGACGACTTGCTCGTCATAGGCGTCACGATAGAAAGCGATCTTCCAAATGATAAACTCAAAGAGTTTAGAAATCAATACGAAGCTCAATACGCGCTCGTAAATTCTGATCAAAACCGTAGATTGGTTAATTCAATCACTTCAAGCTTAAACCTTGGTGAACAGTACCCAATCCCAATCATGGTTTTGTACAAAGATGGCGAAATCATTAAACATTACCTTGGACTCGTTGAAGAAGAATTTGTTGAGAGCGACATAAAGCTAGCGTTAGGAAAATAGATGACAGATTGGTTTAAAGAGTCACTCAGCAAAACAGTTGAAGCGATTAAAACGGTTGCTCCAAAAAAGAAAATATACTTTACGAAAGATGAACTAGAAGCGATACTTCTTGAAGCCGACGTTGAATACGCTTTAGTGGAAATAATTTTAGAACAAACTTATCAAGAGAAAATCGACCGTGAGATCCTTCGTTCAAAACTTTTGGCGACGCTCGCTTGGACAAAGTATAAAGAGCCTGAGTATACGGCTCCTTTTGTAGAGCTTATCGTAGGCGTGAATGGCGCTGGAAAAACAACAACGATTTCAAAGTTGGCTCAGAGATATAAGAGCGAAGGGAAAAAGGTAATACTTGGGGCTGGGGACACTTTTAGAGCCGCCGCGATTGAACAACTCACATTATGGTCAAAAAGACTTGAAATCCCAATCATCGCGTCTAAACAAGGTCATGATTCGTCAGCTGTGGCGTATGACACCATAGACTCCGCCAAGTCAAAAGGATTTGACAACGTTATCATAGACACCGCGGGACGTCTACACACTCAAACAAACCTTGCAAATGAGCTTAAAAAGATAAAACTAATCTGTAACAAATCTCATAATGGCGCTCCACATAGAACAATCCTCATAATTGATGGGACGCAAGGAAACTCGGCTATCGTTCAAGCGAAAGCTTTTAAAGAGATGATAGGAATAGACGGAGTAATCATAACAAAGTTGGATGGAACGCCTAAAGGCGGTAGCGTGTTTAGCATCGCCTACGCATTAGAAATACCTATTCTTTACATAGGAATAGGAGAGCAACCTGAGGATTTAATTCCATTTAACAAATATGAATTTGTCGATGGCTTGCTTGATTCTCTATTTTTGGACCAAGAAGAAGCGATGATTTCAAAGGCTCAAACCGCTAAACCAGAAGTGATTGCAGTTGAGGAAAAAATCAAAGAAGTGATTACGACTCATGACGAAGAGGCTTTAAGAAAATTTTTAAAAGATGAAAGACTTCTCGTGGTTAAAAAAATCTCTAGCAATAAAATATTAGTGAATTACGCTAATACTCCCGTAGATACGCACATAGAATATAAAAACAATAAATGGTCATACTCTAATTAATGTTTGTGAATCTGTATCCGACTGAATATATGCTTTCTAAGAAATAATCTGGCAATTTTTTTCTTAGTTTAGATACCAATTTTCTAATATTTGAAGCGTCCACGCTTTCATTAATGGATTTGTAATAATTAACGATTTCTTCATTTGAATATATTTTGCCAACTTCCGTAGAAAGAAAATTCATAAATAATATCTCATATTTCGTTAAATATACATTTTTACCATTATCATGCAAAGACATGTTTTTTCTATCATAAACGCAAGCGCCTCCACATTTAACCAAGTCTTGAGGATCTGGAAGTTTACTCTTGTTTCCTTGAACGATTGACTTAGAAGATACTAACAAAACTCTTAACAGTTCTTCAAAATTTATAGGCTTTTTAATAAACTGTTCTATTCCTAAATTAATTAAAGGTAGCAAATATCCAGATTCGTCATGCGCCGATATAACTATTATTTTTTGAAGTGGATTTATTTTATATATCTGCCTAGTAAGTTCAACTCCATCCATTATTGGCATTCTTATGTCTGTTAACACTATATGAAAAGATTGCGCCGCGTTAATTTTCTCTTTGTATAGAGTCAACGCCTCTACCCCATTTTTGACGCAATCAACATGGCCAAAAAAATTTTTTAATATGTCGCCAATATTTTCTCTTAAGTCGTCATAATCTTCTACCAAAAGTATCGATAAGTTTTTCGCATATATAAGCAGCTCTTGAGAGTTTTTCATTTTTTCACTTTATTTTCTGATCTTATAGGCAAGTATATCTAAGTATTAGTTATTTATTCAATAAATATTGATACAATTTCTAAAATTAATATCCAAAAAGAGAAAAAATGATTGTTATTGTAAATGGTGAAATAAAAGAATTTGATGATAATATAACATTATTCGTTTTATTAGAAAAATTGTCTTTGGTTGGAAAAGTTATGGCTGCGGCGGTAAATATGGAAATTGTCAAGCAAGACAACTGGGAAAATCATATTTTGAATAATCAAGACAAAGTTGAATTACTTGATTTTGTTGGTGGTGGTTGATTAAAAAGTTTCTATCGCTACAACCGCTATGGCGTACTCTCCATCATGAGTAATTGACGCGCTTACGCTCTTTACGTTGAATTTCTCAATAATTTTTGAAGACAATTCGATGATCGGAGCCCCTTTTTTAGTTTTTGAAATTTTTATGTCGTAAAAGCCGCACTCAGTTCCGATTCCAACGCCTAGAGCCTTAGAACATGCCTCTTTTACCGCCCAAAAACCCGCTGCGGTTTTATGATTTTTAACAAGATCCATCTCTTCGCCAACGAGAAATTTTTGAAGACCCTTATCTCCAAATCGCTCCATCAAACGATGCATGCGAGACGTTTTAATTAAATCTATCCCTATCATTTATCGTATGACAAATTTTGAATCTCTTAGTAACATAAACTTGTTCCTTTTCTCTATATTTTCAAATATTATAGCTAAAATAGCCATTATTTTTGTAGTTTCGCTTTTAGCGTCACTAACTTTTTTTTCTAAGTTTATTTGGATAAAAATTAGTATTAAGTCGTTTTTGGTAAAATGTTACCATATTTTTACGGAGCGCTAAAACTTGCCTTTAAACCTACAAACGCATACAGAACATTTCACTAACCCACTCTATTTGGAAAGTGGTCGTATTTTAGAACCTTACGACATTACTTATGAAACTTATGGGTACTTAAATGATGACAAAAGCAACGTGATTGTAGTCACTCACGCTTTGACTGGTTCACATCATGCGGCTGGAATCTATGAAGGTGAAAATAAAGCTGGTTGGTGGGATGGAATCATCGGTCCCAATAAAGCGATAGACACTAACAAATATTTTGTAATTTGCACAAACGTCATAGGTAGCTGTTTTGGTTCAACAGGTCCCATGAGCTCTCACCACGCTCATGATCAGCCCTATCGTTACAAATTTCCCGTCGTCAGCATAAAAGACATGGTAAAAGCGCAACGCATTTTGTTTGACAGACTTGACATACATAGAGTGGAAGCTATCATTGGCGGTTCCATGGGCGGCATGCAAGCGCTTCAATTCGCCGTTCACTATCCAAACTTTGCGAACAAAATCATATCATTAGCGGCCACGCACGCCACGCAAGCTTGGGCCATCGCTTTTAACAAAGTGGCGCAAGAGGCGATACTCAAAGACCCAGATTTTAAACAAGGTTATTATGACCCTGAAATTCTCAAAGAGCAGGGATTGACGGGTATGGCGATTGGTCGCATGGCTGGGCATATAAGCTTTTTGTCCCATGAGTCTATGAGAGAGAAGTTTGGTCGAGAGTACAAGCTTACAGATGGACTTTACGAACTTTTTGGAAAATTTCAAGTTGAATCTTACTTAGAGTATAATGGATACAATTTTTCGAAATGGTTTGACCCTTTGACATATCTTTACATAACGAAAGCCATCAACATTTATGACTTGAGTCGTGGATTTGATTCGCTCCATGAAGCGCTTAAAAAAATAACCGCGGAGTTGCATCTTATAAGTTTTAAAAACGACGTGTTGTTTAAAAACTTTGAGATGAAAGAGATTTCCGACGTTCTTGTTGAAATTGGAAACAAAAATCATACGTACATGGACGTTGACAGCGATTATGGGCATGACGCGTTTCTCGTAGAACTTGATAAATTTGAATATTACATAAAGGAAGCATTAAATGGCTAAAGACAACTTTGAAGAGAAACTAGAGAGCGCTAAAGTAATTTTAGAAACGCTAATGAAGCCAGAAATCACCCTTGCAGACAGCGTAAAAGCTTATGAAAAAGGAATGAAAGAGCTAAGCGCGGCGCAAAAAATGCTAGAAGAGGCCACCATTAAAATACAAGAGATTAAGAACTCATAGATGAGAGCCGCTGTTCTTCAACTCAACTCACAAGGCATGAGTTCGACAAAACTATACAACTACATACGAGTGGCTCACAAAAAGAACGTAAAAATTCTACTTATCGGAGAGTACGTTCTCAACCCTTTTTTCAACGAACTCAAAACCATGTCCATCAGCATGATTGAGGAACAAGCCAATCATCAGATAAAAATTTTAAAAGAGTTGTCGTCGACATACGACATGACGATAGTCGCGCCCCTCATAATAGTCGACAAAAAAGAAGTTTACAAAACAACCGCGAAATTCGCGCCCTCTTCCACTTCTTACTACAACCAACAAATTCTCATAAACTACGCTCATTGGAACGAAGAAAAGTTTTTCGCGAATGAGATGAGCGCTCTGCAAACGCCCATGATTTTTAAGATCAACGGTTTCAAGTTTGCCATCATGAACGGTTTTGAGCTCCATTTTGACGAACTCTTCGCGACCTTGTCTAAAAAAAACATAGACTGCGTTTTGGTGCCAAGCGTTTCGACCTTCGAATCATTCGACAGATGGAAAGCGCTCATAAGCACGCGGGCGTTTACGCACAACTGCTACGTTTTAAGAGCCAACAGAATTGGCGAATATCAAGACAAAGATTTCAACTGGAAATTTTACGGCGACTCCGTCTTAGCCTCGCCAGACGGTGAAATACTTGAGCATTTGGGAAATACGGAAGAACTCATGATAGTGGACATGAGCCATGCGGAAGTAATTCACGCCCGTCGCGCTTGGGGTTTTAAAGAGGCTATCAACAAAAGATACAAGGAATAAAAATGTTAAAATATTTTCATCGTCAAGTGCAGTTATGGGGTGAGGAGACGCAAACTCTTCTTCAAAACAAAAGAATCGCCATAGTTGGCGCCGGCGGGCTTGGTTCCTCTTTGGCGTTCGCTCTCGGAGCTAGTGGGATTGGCGAAATTCACATAATTGATTTTGATGAAGTGAGTCTTCACAACATCCATCGTCAGATCGCTTTTAAGATGGGTGACGAAGGCAAAAACAAAGCTCTTGTAAACGCGGAACTTATTATGCAAAGATGCCCATTTACAAAGGCTATAGCTTATGAGTGTAACTTCCAAGAGTGGACTCAGAAGAACGTTGAAGTCGACCTAATCATAGACGCGACGGACAATCTTGCAACTCGTGGAGACATCAACGCCTACGCAAAAAGCGTCGCCACTCCTTGGGTATATGGAAGCGTTGAGGCTTTTCATGGTCAGGTATGTTTTATAGACGAGTCATCATTCACTGACGCTTTTAAAATCATCAAAAAGACGCCAGCGGGAATCGCCGCGCCAATCGTCATGCATATCGCTTCGCTTCAAGCAAATCTGGCGCTTAGGCATTTGGCTGGTTTAAGCGTTAAAAAAGACACTCTTTACTACCTCTTTTTTAACTCGGAGGGAGAGTTGATCACCCAAAAATTTGGTTTGCCTAAATCTTAAAGTCGTCATGAGCTTAGAGTTTAGATATATATTGCGCTAAAGCTCTAATCTCATCATCATTAAATTTTGAGATTTGAGCCTTCATGACTCCTTTCATAGAACCGCCATAACTGCCGTCTTTGTAGCCATTCAACGCCAAAAGCGTAGTTTCAACGTTTTTAAAAGCTCTTCTTTTACCGATGACGACTTAGAACCATCGCTACTGTCCAGTTTCACAATGTTTTGCCAGAAAATTGTTTAACTGGCTTGCAAACTGATGAGCGTCTTTTGCGCAAAAAGGCTTAGGCCCTCTTGTCATCTCACCACTCTCTCTTATCTTGTCCATGAGATTTCTCATGGCGAGGTACTGCTTGATGTTGTCGACGCTATAAAGTTCTCCCCTATGATCTATGGCATGCGAGTTTTTGCTTATCACTCTATCCGCGAGCGGGATGTCCGCCGTTATGACCAAATCACCCTCTTGCGCCATCTCTACTATCTTGTGATCGGCCTCGTCCGCTCCAGCGTCCACTATAAGATAGGTGACGTGAGTCGACTTTCCAATGCTTACTTTTTTGTTCGCAATTACGTAAGTTTTGATTTTTAAGCGCTCTATTGAGCGAAGCAGTATTGGTTTTAGAAGATTGGGAAACGCGTCGCCGTCTACAAATATTTTAAGCATTGATCAACTCCAGTTTTTTGCTTCTCTTTAGCTTCTTTATCTCTATCTCGCGTTTTGCAGCGCTGCTTCTATCTTTGGACGACTCTGAGTATACAAGCTTGACTGGTCTTCGAACCTTCGTGTATTTTGCGCCTTTGTTCGAGTTGTTGTGTTCATCCAATCTGCGTTGAACGTCAGTGGATATTCCAGTATACAACGTATCGTCGTTACATTGCAATATATAGATAAAATAGGACATGTTCACTCCACGATTATAAAGAAATTGTACTATAATATTACCACAAAAAAGATTTTGCAACATTAGGATTTTACGATGGAAGAGTGCCGCGTTCTCATAGTTGAAGATGACGAAATTACGTCGCTAAATCTTGAACTCTCACTAAAAAAAAATGGCTATGACATTATATATCTTTGCGACAACATTACTCAAGCTAAAAATCATGTCTCTATTTATCGTCCAGACATTGTAATAATAGACATTTCGCTACAAGAGAAGAATGATGGAATCGAACTTGCCGCTTTTATAAGAAACGAGCACTCCCTTCCATTTATATTTCTTACGTCATATAGTGATGAGGACATAATATCTCAGGCAAAATTAACAGAGCCTTATGGCTATATTCTCAAACCTTTTGACCCACCTTCGCTTCATGCGACTATACAGATGGCTCTTTTTAAATATAAACTTGAAGAGGAGAGGAAAGAAGACCTTAAATCACTTAAAATTGATAAGTTAAATTTAGAAAAACTTCTGTTTTCCAAAGCCTCATCAAATAAACCCATCGTAAAATTTGGTTTCAAGTACCATATTGACATTAGTATATGCGAGTCTTTTTACAATGGAAAAAAATTAGGGCTTACTAAAAAAGAGAACTCTTTTTTAAGACTTCTCGTCGCTCAACTTGGCCTTGTGGTTAGCTTTGAGCAAGTCATAGACTATATTTGGGAAGAAAAAGGCGCTACTCAAAACAGCGTGAGAACGTTAGTTTGGCGACTAAGAAGTAAACTAGAAAATGACATTATAAAAAACGCTTCTGGAATTGGTTACTACATAGAAGAGTGATAGATTTAGTCTATTCTAATCTCTTCTAAAATTTTCTGAATCTTTACAAACGCGGATTCATAATCAAAATCGCTCTTTTCCTCCGAAGCCATCTTTTCCATTTGAGTTGAAATATTTTGCAAAGACTCCATTCTAAAGTTCGCGCTTGAGCCTTTTATGGAATGAGAAGATAATGCGATGCTTCTATAATCCCTAGTCGCTATTGAATGTTTCAACTTAGGAATAAGCTTTCGCGACTTGGTAATAAACAAACGAAGAAGCATAATTAACTCTTCATGAGTAAGCATCAACTCTTTATGCAACCGTTGCGCGTCTAAGCCAACTATTGTGCGAGGAGTATCATCCACTTTTTTGTTTTCTGCGATGACTGTTTCTCGTTTTAAATAAATTCCAAACAAATGTTCAAGATCTTTTATGACGATGGGCTTTCCCAAAAACGCGTCAAAACCTTTACTGAAGACTATCGCTCTTTCACCCTTTGCCACGTTCGCGGTCAAGGCGGATATGGGTGTGTGCTTTAAACCTTTCTTCTGTTCATGCTTCAAAATCATTTCAACGGATTTATAACCATCCATGACAGGCATCTGTTCATCCATAAATACCAAGTCGTAACTATTCTTTTTAAACAAATTGTACGCCTCTTCTCCATTATTCGCCAAATCGAAGCTAAGCCCATATTTTGAAAACAAAATTTTTATCAATTCTTGATTTGCTCTATCATCCTCCGCCACCAAAACATGACCTGCAAATTTTTTTGATATATGAGAGTATACGCTAGATAAATTTTTTGGAAACAATAATTCTAACAACACTCTGTTGATTTTTGAGTAATACAGAGGAAAGCACATGCTCGCTATGTGCTTTTGCTCTTCATAATCGTCACTCGACATGCTCATTAGCGCTATGTACTTTTTGTCGGAATTAATAACGGCGTTTTTAAATTCAGAATCACTCTCTTCATTAACGAAAAGAGTTATATCCGCGTCAGAATTTATATTATCAACCATTTCAATATTAAAACCAAAAGAATCCGCATATTTAAGAAACGCTTCATGAGTGAATTTAACTCTTTTATTTTTAGCGTACAATGCAAACTTTAGATCTTTTAATCCTTCTATGTTTTCAAAATATTTACTTTCATGGATATAGATTTCCACTGGTATTTCCATCCAAAACATACTGCCAACTCCCAGCGTTGAGACTACGTCGACATAACCATTCATATGATCCGCTAATTGAGAGCAGATGGACAATCCAAGTCCCGTTCCCTCATAATCCTTATGTTCGCTATATCTAGTTTGCGTAAAAGCCGTAAAAATGTTTTTTAAATCTTCGGGGCTAATTCCTATGCCGTTATCTTCAACGCTAATTCTTAATTTTTTATCTTCACAACTCATGTTTACGGAAATAATGCCGTTTAGTTCTGTAAATTTAATGGCGTTACTTAAAAAATTAGATAGAATTTGTTTTATTCTTAATGAATCCGCATATAGCTCTTTAGAAATTTTTGGATCCAAATAAGCTAAGATCGTGATGTTTTTTTCACTTGCGCTCGCGACGAACAACTCCAATATTTTGCTTATTTCGTCATGAATGTAGAACGTGCTTGGAATGATCACAAACTCGCCACTCCGAAGTTTTGAAAAATCCAAAATGTCGTCTATTATGCTCAAAAGATTTTTTCCACTGTTATGGATAATATCGAGATAACTTTTATGTTTGCTTGAAATATCTTCTTCCATAAGTATGTTGACAAAGCCAAGCATGGCGTTTAGCGGCGTTCGTATTTCATGTGAAGTGTTATACAAGAAGTGATCCTTCGCTTCTACCGCCACTAGAGCCTCTTGTCTCGCGTCTATAAGTTTTTGAAAAGTATTGTCGGTGTAAAATTTTAAAATTCCTCTAAAATTTTGATCAAAAACATGGGAAAGCTCGTTAAAAGATTCTCTAGCGCTCAGTCCGGTGTCATATGAAAAATCAAGCATTGAACGACGAAATCGACTACAGATTTCAAATAATTCATCTGCGCTTATTTCTCTATGTTTTAAATAAGCGAGCAAATTTTCCATAATCGGACAAGAACCGGTCTCCCTTTCATTGGATATTACGTCCATAAAATAGTCAAAAACTCCATTGGCGTATTTATCTAAAAAATATATTTCATCTATGTTGTGTAGTTCAAGTATAACTTTAACGGAGTCGCAAGAGACCCATCTTCGCAAAATCATATCTTTTGACTCTATAAAAGTCACTTTAATGGATATTAAAGCGCTGGTGTTGTTGTTCATATGAAATAAGCCACCAGCATTATTGCTGTTAATTTCACCAAAGAAATTACCGTAGTTCCGACTATGTTTCCAAGTTGGCAACTAGAACATGAAGTATACAGTTTGCCTTCATATTGGGCGTAAAAGAAATACACGACGTTTAACGCGAGTATGACCAAAGACGAGTATAGTTGATAATTCCAAATGGAGGAGAGCGTTTCCTCTGCGTCTATAAACAGTGAAACGATGATGGAAAGAAACAAAAGAATCATCGAGACGTTTATAAACTTTAAAATATAATCTCTTTTAAAAGTTGTAGGACAATAATCGCCAACGCCCACGTCCGAGCCAAATTCCAGCTTGGATTCAAACTTTTCTCTCTCCTCTTTTGACATCTTTTGTAAAAATGTCGCGCCAAAAGTATAGTCGAGTTTTCTCTGCAACGTTCTAGCCAATTCACCACTAAATTTCATTGAAGCGTCGTTTGAGTCTCTATCTTGATAGACGATGCTAATATTTTCAAATCTCACGATTTCAGCGCTAAATCCTGGAAAGTAGGACGTGCTCTCGACGCCTGGCGATTTTCCGCTATGAGAGATAAGTCTGGGGTTTATCATCTCCACAAAAGAGCCCTCTTCATCTTTAAAAACGACGACGTTATAGTAACTGCCGATTTGAAAGGCGCTAAGGGCTACAAAATTGTTTTCGTTGATACTATCTTTGAGATCATCTATCAAAGAAAACAACTC
>ERZ890953.991-NODE-991-length-15036-cov-9.797143_pt1 | contig 15036 bp, 12 predicted proteins | sample MGYA00521264_ERZ890953 | MGnify/ENA primary metagenome ERZ890953 (study PRJEB32303, sample SAMEA104408629) | aquatic metagenome | biome: Brackish water; feature: Chemocline; material: water | place: Baltic Sea | collected 2014-10-26T21:54:00 | depth 200 m ...
AGATTCGCTCAAACGATATACTGATTTCCGGTGATGATAACCGACGATTACGTCAGGTGGGTATCTCGGGAAATATTCTATATACTCCTGGACATTGTATTGATCACATTGCGCTGATATTGGATTCTGGAGAAGCCTTCTGTGGGGATGTTGCTGCAAATATGTTGCGTTGGGCAGGGACAAAATATTGTACGGTCTTCATGACAGATATGGATGCAGCTTATCAAAGTTGGGATCATATGCTTGATGCTGGTGCAAAACGGATTTACCCTGCGCATGGCAAGCCGTTTTCGGCTGAAAAATTGTGTCAAAATCGAGGCCTGATTTGCAATCAAGACCTTGTGAAATTCTTTTGAATTGGGAGTGAAAGATCAATGAAAATCAACAAACTTATTAAAACGTTCTTGCTTGCATCTGGTGCTTTGGTCGTCTGGGAGATTACCATCACTTGGTGGGAGAAAAATAAGTTCGAGTTGGGCACCACTTATTGGCAAACATATTTTGATTCTCCCACCGTAGAAAAATCTGAGCAGAATCGCCAGGTCTTTTCGATTGAATCCACTGGGGTTCGCATCCATATAGATGTTTTTCCAGGTCCAAAGCCTGATGCTCCAGTGGTTATCTTCAACCATGGGGCCGCAGGCTATTGTCGTTTATTTGTGGCTTTGGCCCAGCGTTTTAATGACCGGGGATATACGGTCGTTTTGCCAGATCAAAAAGGACAGGGCTTATCGGGAGGACGGCGTGGCGATTACAGTATTGCTGAATGTACTCAAAACATCGTCGATGTGGCGAAATGGGCCAAAACCCGTTTTCCTGGCCTGGTCCTTATGGCAGGGGGCAGCGTTGGCGGTGGGTTGACTTATTACGCTGCTGCTGCAGGGGCACCGGTTGATGCTATCGCTTGCCTGAATCTCTTCGATTTTGGCAATGGATTGGATGGACTGCAAATTTCCAGATTGGCACCAGTTGCCAAATATCCCCAACTGGCTGCATTGTTGCGGGCTTGTTTTGAATTATTGAAGCCCTTATATTGGCTGCGGGTACCCTTCAATTTGTTTGGTGCTTTTGATAAGTTGATGGATGCCCGAGATACTGTTTTTCAGGCCCAATGGGATGCAGACCCAGTTCCTCCTCGCCTGATCAGTCTCCGGGCATTGGCTAGCAACCTGAATACCAGTCCCGCAGTTCCTTTTGAAGCCAATCAAATTCCTACTCTGGTCATTAATCAAGCATTGGATCAGATGGTGGCGATCAGCATCACCCGGCAGAATTATGAACGGCTGGCAGGCGAGAAAAGCTACCTGGAAGTTCCATTCGGGCACTGGTCAAGCCAACCCGAATTCTGGAATATGATCGTTCAGGCTTGTGATGAATGGTTTCAAAAACAAGATAATAAGAATGGGCACTCATCATGAAACCAGAAACAGAAGAACAAGCCCAATCCGATATTAGAGCACGTAAAGGCAATCAAGCTGTTTGGATTGGTTTGATTGCGAACGTACTTCTAGCAGGACTAAAGACCAGTATTGGAATTTTAGGTCACAGCCCAGCGCTGCTCGCTGACGGGATTAACTCCACATCGGATACGGCCTATTACATCGTAGTGAGTATTTTTATGCGCCTGGCAAATAAACCAGCCGATGATGAACATCCCTATGGGCATAGCCAACTGGAGAGTATCGGGGCATTAGTGGTTGGTTCTTTCGTGATCACCACCGCAGTAGCCATTTTTTGGGATGCTGCCAATACCGTTTATGATCTTCTGATCGGGGAAGGTGGATTTCAGGGGGCAGCATCCATTGCCCTGTGGGTGGCATTATTTACAGTGGTGCTAAAAATCGGTTTGACAGTTTATACCAACCGAATTGGGCATCAAACTCGCAATCCATCCATTATGGCATTGGCATATGATCACCGGAACGATATTTTTTCAGCCGCTGCAGCGATGATTGGTATCACACTTGGGCGAATGGGTTATTTGTGGGTTGATCCGCTGGCGGGGGCATTGGTTGCTCTGGTTATCTTGCGGACTGGCATAGAAATATTACGTGAATCCACTGCTGATTTAATGGATTCTGTTCCAGGGAAAGAGCTACGTTATCAGATCGAAGAAATGCTCGCACCTGATGATCAAATCAAGCAGATTGATGAGATCCATACGCATCGCTTTGGCCCTTATTTAGTGATTAACATTACGATCTGTGTGGATGGGAAATTGACTGTAACCGAGGGGGATCAGATCGCTACCAGTGTGGAGCGGGAGTTGATAACGAACATCGCATCTGTCCGTCGGGTACATGTCCACTACCACCCTTACCAGCATCTGGGATCTGGACAATGCGAGTAAAAACATTTCATTTTGTGTGGTTTTTCACTTTCACCACTTGTCCTTGCATAAATGTTTTTTAAGGTGGCCGATGTGATAGTGTGATGGGGAATTTGGTCGATACACAATTTTCTCCGTAGGGCAATATTTTAGCGCCTCCGCCAAATGCGAAGATTGAATCATATCCCTCCCCAATCATATATGCAGTCGTGCGTGATAATTTCAGTATGCGATGATACGCTCGTGTTGGTAATTGCAATTGAGATATTGCTACCTGGGTGAGTTGGTGCCCACCACCATCCAATTTCCAGAACTGGCGCAAAATAAGTCAAAATGCCATGTTGAGGACAGGTCTCTATTAAATTGGCCAACAGAACAAAGGCTCGGCAACACTTTTAGTCAGCCTCACTGCGGTGGGGTAATGAGATTTCAATTGAAATGTGATATTGTCAAAGTAGTCATCATATAATAATATCGCTCGGGCTATTGAAAAACACAATGAACTGACCCAAAGAAGTTTTCTAATTCCGTAATTTTCTTTCTTGCGCAAGTAAAGCAGCTTCAACCCGGCTGCGGACATGTAATTTTTGTAAAATGTTGGTCATATAGTGTTTGATCGTCTTTTCCGACAAATAGATATGCTCACCAATTTCCCGATTAGTTAATCCTTTTGCAACCAAATTGAGGATTTCTCTCTCGCGTTCTGACAAATCGCTAAATGGGTCAGGTTGATTAGGTTGTGAAAGTTCAAATAAAAGCATATTTGCCATTTCCGGAGAGATGAAAGTTTCCCCTCCGGCGATTGTGCGGACAACTATAGCCAATTCTTTGGCAGAAATTCCCTTTAGAACGTAACCACGCGCACCCGCCTTGAGTGCTTTCATCAAATCATCTTCATTTTCCGAGGCTGTTAACATGATGATTTGTATAATGGGGAAAGTCGCCGAGATTTTTTTTGCAACGACTATGCCGCTTTGATCTGGCATAGTTATATCAAGTAATAGCACATCGGGTAGGAGCTCTGCCGCTAAATCAAAAGTTTCTTCGCCTGAAGATGCCTGCCCGATGATCGTAAAGTCTTTCTCTCCAGCCAGGGTTTGAGCGACCCCTTCCCGAAACATGGGGTGATCGTCTGCGATCAGGATGCGAATCTTGTCTTGCATCGATACTCTCCGTTATCTTGCAGTACCATTTTGGCGCGAAATTTATGGGGCAAATATGATGATGGTTAAATATCTTCAATAGTTACCAAAGGTAATGTAACATGAATTTGTGTACCAGAACCATAGTCTGAATTAATTTGGAAGGATCCTCCAAGTAATTCCACTCGCTCATGCATGCCCGCCAGGCCTAAATTGGAATTATCAGAAACAGAATGCGGTGTAAATCCGGCGCCAGTGTCTAATACTTCAAAACTGATATTTCCATTATTATCCCAAACTCTAACAGATTGCCCCTTGCCATCAGCATGGCGAAATCCGTTAAATAGTGCTTCCTGGAGAACTCGATAAATGGTAATTTTGACCGGCATTGGTGCCTCTCTGGGAATATCCTCAATAATTAATTTTACGACCGCCCCTGTTTTGCGTTTGTAATCACGAACTGCGCGCCTTGCTACCCTTTCAGTTGATAATTCCTCAAGTTCAGGCAATCTCAGCCCTGCTGAAATGGAACGTATCTCCCTCAAGGATGTTTCCAAAGATCTTTGTAAAATATCCAAATGCTCGGGAATATTTTGTTCTTCGATTGCTTGATTTTGGCATCCCTGACAAGCATCTGCAATTGTTTCAATGCGTAGCAATGCGACCGCGATATCTTGAATTGGGCCATCATGTAGATCTGATGATATCCGATATAGATTTTGCTCGTTCAGTGAAGTAGTTCGCCTTGCTGCACGTTGAACACGAAGATGCAATTGTTTGTTTTTGGATAACAGGTCAGTAAGTTGAAGAACCTTTTCGTTTAATTGTGTTTGTTGACTTACTATTGTATTGCTAGCTCGTCCAATCATGCCAGTAAGTAAGAAGTACATTGAAAGAGTTGCGATTCCGACGACCATCCAACTTTGAGCTTGTGCGGATTTGATTTGTGATTTTAGGTTATCCGGTAATTGATAAAATTCAGATACGGCGATAACCTCCCCGCTATTATCAGCCATTACCGGTGCATAGGTTTCAATCAATTGACTCCATGTCTGCTTCTCAAATTCATTTTCAGGTTGATCTAAATTAGATATTTCCGAGCTGACCTGACCGGATAAGGCCATCTGAAAATGTTCATCGCTTTCATAATACCGACCGATTATTTCCTTGTTCGGGCTGTAAATAATGCGACCATCGGGTGACCAGATTTTAAAAGATACTATATTTTTTCCCAAGGGTGTTTCCTGGAGCAGGCGATCCAATTCAGTTAATTGAGAACCAGGTACTCCATCGGCATTAGCCAGGCTTTGTAAATGGGGTGAGATAAAACTATCTACATATAATGCTGTAATTGCCGAAATTTGATTTATTACTCCGGTTTCAATTTGTTGGCTGACTAAGGTGCCAAGTATCAACATCCCTATCATTAATATTAGAAAACTAACTATCATAAATTGTCTTGCTAAATTGTATTTTGTAAACGACAACATTTTTCACTCCAAGGCTATTTTATATATTTCATTATACATAATAAATACCTATTAGTTGAATAGACCAAAGTCTTAAAATAATACTACCTATGTCTGTCGGTTTTCTCTACCAATGACCATTGTCCAATATTGGCTTGGGAAACAATAATATTAGTATGTATTCAAACCCATATTGGAGGTTGAAAATGTTCAAGAAAAAAATATTTACCTTTGTAGTGTTTATCTTAATCGCGCTCATGGTTACAGGATGTGGAGGAAGTGGTGTTGCCCCAAGTGAAGTCACCATTGATGTCAGCATCATTGAGATCAAGGGTGCAACCGATGGGATTGACCCCCCATCAGATGATCCTGAAGGCCTCTCTTCCGGGTATCGTTTTAAGCCCCCTGGAGAATATGACGAGAATAATCCAGACAAATGGCAGGTTTCCACTTATCTATTCAGCCCATCTGCCTTTACCGTCGTACAGGGCGATACTGTGACTTTGAGAACCATTGTAATCAATGGTGACGAGCACACAGTTTGGCTCGAATCTCCTGATGGCACCAAAGGTGAAATGATTGTGATGAACCGCGGCAGAGAATATTCAGTCACTTTCACAGCCGATCAGGGTGGGTACTACACATTGCATTGTGACGAACATGAACCCACAATGAGTGTACAGATCCTGGCATTGCCTGGAAACTAGGCAATACATCCAAATATTGATCACGAAAACTTCTTGGGAGTGCAGGAACCTAAGAAGTTTTCGTGTTTATAACGTGAAATGACACTTGGTTCCAGTTATTTCATTACGAAGTTGATCATGAGGAATCAGTATCGGCAATTATCTTCGGCAATCGCCCATAAACAGGATCTATCTTAATGAGATTCAAAAATAAATTATTTACCATTCCAGTACGAGGACTTTGGTCTGATATATATTTAGACCAATGCCCATAGACCAGGACGTTTGAATTTTGGATAATACAGGTATGACAAAAGATCACAATACGAATGAGACAAATAGAAAACCAAAAGTTAGTATAAGTCGAAATGAGTTTCTCAATCTGGCTTGGGTAGCATCATTGGGGATTTTAGTCATTAGTATGGGAGGGCTAACGGTTGTATTTAGTTATCCTCGCTTCAAAAAAGGAGAATTTGGAGGAGTGATCAACTTTGGAAAAGTATCCGACTTGCCAGATGTTGATGCTCCACCGATTAATAATGCCAAATTGAAACTCTGGGTGGTGAACTCAAAACAAGGATTACATGCATTGTATAAGATATGCCCTCATCTTGGCTGCTTATATGATTGGAATGATCAGGAAGTCAAGTTTATTTGTCCGTGTCATGGGTCGCAGTATGAAAATGACGGAGATTACATTTCCGGACCTGCGCCGAGAAGCCTGGATTATTTTGCTGTTCATATCATTGATCCAATAACTGGTGAGGACCTGGCTAGCAATTTTGAAAAAGGCGGAGCATTAGAACTGCCCAACAATCCTGATGCACTTGTACTTATTGATACCGGGAATATATTTGTTGGAAAAAATCACGATTAATATCAATCTCAAATAAAGAGGATTTGATGAAATTTACATCATTTCGAGAAAAAATTGCATTTTTGAAATCGGATGACTTCAAGAAAAGGAGTTGGCAGAAGATCGATGCTCGAGTCAGCGCAATTGCCGCGGGCCTAAGCATAAAGGAATTAAGGGCGCTTATTCGGGGGGATCCTCCAACAGAGCGTCCCAATCCTCGTTATAAGTTCCATATTACAAGTTTTATCGCCCATTTGCGCCCTCGTACTTATCTAAAAGCCTCCACAAAGTTTACCCACACTTTTCGTCTTGGTTATTTTACAACATTTCTTTTTGCTGTGGCATCTATTACGGGGGTGATTCTCATGGTTTACTATACCCCAAGCCCCTCTTTAGCATACAGCTCTATCCTTGAGATTGAGAGTGGGGTCTGGTTTGGAGAACTTCTTCGAGACCTCCACCGTTTGAGCGCAGAGGGGATGGTTATTTTTTGCTGGCTGCATCTCTTTAGAACCTATTTTACAGGCTCATATAAAGAGGGGCGTTCTTTTACATGGTTGACTGGTGTTATTCTCTTAATGGTTACGGCCTGGCTTAGTTTTTCGGGTTATTTGCTCACTTGGGATCAATTATCGTACTGGGCAGTTACGGTTGGCACAAGTGTCACTGACTCGGCACCACTATTAGGCCCAGAAATTAATGTGTTGATGCGTGGCGCTATGGATATAGGCGCTGACGGTCTGCTAAGATTTTATCTTCAACATATTGTCCTTTTTCCATTTCTTGCAATTCTCATAATCGGTATCCATTATTATAAAGTTGCCCGTGAACATGGAATTTCTTTACCTGCTTCGGTTGAAGAAGGCAGTTTGTCGGAGGAAGAAATAAACGAAGCCAAAAGGAAGATTGATTTCCTCCCCGATCTGTTTGCCCATGAACTATTCCTGGCTTCATTGGGTGTTTTCATATTGTTGTTCATATTAGCTTTTAGTTGGTTTGAATCACCGCTAGAAAGTATTGCCAATCCCATGAAAACGCCACTGGATACCAAAGCTCCCTGGTACTTTTGGTGGCTCCAGGGTATGTTGAAAATTGATCCCGCAAAAATATTTGAGACTTTCTTCGGATATATTGGCATAAATCTGGATCTGGGTACAATATTTGATAGCAAAATTATCATGGGGTTGATCCTGCCTCCTCTCTTTGTGCTCACTCTTATGGCAATTCCATATATTGACCGCAGTCCTCATCGCTTGGCTAAAAAACGCCCCTTTGCAATCGCCTGGGGAATCCTCTGGATCGTTGTTCTTGTTATATTGAGTTATATGGGAACGCCTTTATATGGGATTGAAACACCAGCCGCGACCCGGATTGTGCAGGACCTGGCTCCTGAAGAAGGGGAGGGTCCTTTGGATTTGATTCCATTTGAAGAAATGCAACAAGGCATTTTTTATGTCAGTGAGGACTACGGGGCAGAAATGTGTCCAGATTTAGTTTACCAACCTGAACCAGACAAGGACGCAAGCAAAGTAATTAAAGGGTGCCCTTTCTTTACATCATTATTTGATGATTTTTCCAACCGATTAAAAAATGAAGAAGCTAATGGTAAGTTAATTGATCTCCAGGCTGCGATTATTATTGAGAATTGGCAGCACGATATGAAAAAATTTACCTTCCACATTGAATGGGTTGATCCGGAATCAAATGAATGGCAACTGTACGAAATGCACTATTTCCTCCACAGTAACCGAGATCGAAGTGGCTAACTCGAAATGAAACCAATGCGAAAACAAATAGAAATTCTCCTGGGCATATTTTTTACAATCTCAAGTATATTTTTGTTGGTCTGGTTTACGATCAATGAAGAAGCACGCATGGAAAGCTATGCACATGCCCAGGCGGCAGAACGTATTGAGGTTGGAGGAATCCTGTTCGATCAAAATTGCACTCGCTGCCATGGTGAGAAAGCACAAGGCACAAATTTGGCTCCCTGCTTGAATTGCGATGAATTTTTTACAGAAAGAATGGAAGTAATGGGGTGGAATGGTGACCTTGAGGGCTACATAATTTTTACTGCTTCAAATGGCAGGGAGGTATCATCCAGGCCAGATCAATTTCCAGGTGATGGAAGTCCTGCCATGCCAATATGGTCGGAACAATATGGGGGGGCTCTAAGGGAGGACCAAATTCGTGCTATCGCTGCTTTTATATTAAATTTTGAGCCTTATGCTTTGGGACTTGTAGCAACACCGGAAGCTTTAGACACTATAGAGTCAATGGCTGACGACCCGATCGCTCGCGGGAAGTACGCTTTCCTAACCAATGAGTGCACTGATTGCCATGAAATTTCTGGAATCAGCGCAGGTGGTGACTGCCCGCCCTTGGATGGGATTGCTATACGAGCCAGTGAGCGTATTCAAGGGTACTCGGCAGAAGAGTATATCCGCGAATCTATTCTTTTCCCGGCAGCTTACAAGGTTGAGGTTGAAAAAGATATTCGCATGCCCCCAACTTTTGATGAAGAATTAACCGAATCTCAAATTAACGATTTGGTCTCCTTTTTACTTACCTTGGATGAATGAGGAATATCATCATCCAATTTAATTGTTTAGGAGAAACTTAATGGAACCTATCAGAATACAACCCAGGCTGTTCTATGCTGCAATTTTCTTATCCCTAGTGACAGCTTTATCGTTACCGGAGATCGCGTTTGCTCATCTGGATTTAGTAAGCTCTGAGCCGGCTAGTGGAGCGGTACTAGATTCGCCACCGGAGCACGTGCATTTGCGATTCAATGAAGAGCTTGACACATTCGAGAGTTCGGTTGCGGTCTTCGATTCTGATGGAAATAAAGTTGATTCAGGCGATTCTCAGGTTAATCTTGAAGACCGTTCTGAGATTCAAGTCGGCCTCGCTAGTGACTTAGCGCCGGGCGTGTATACAATAAAATGGGTTGCCGTTGATGATAATGACGGGCACCCAATAGAAGGTGAAATTCAATTCACAATTGTGGATTCATTGCCCCAACCGGATCGATCCCCAGTTTTCAGTCCGGCTATTGGGCTTGCCATACTCATGTTGGTAGGAATTGTAATCTTCAGTGTGATGTTTTATCTCAGAAAAAGAAAAACTGACCCGCAGACATGATCCCTAAAGGGCGAATACTCCTGGCCCTCATTGTCCTAATCCTGGCACTGCCTTCCCCTGTTTCTGCACATGCCGACCTTGTTCAATCTTATCCGGTAGCCGGGAATATTTATCCCGTCGGTACTCTAACGCAGGTTTCTCTCCAATTCGATGAAGCTATCGAACCCAGCTTTAGCGCCATTGAAGTTTACAATAGTTCTTTAGAACGGTTTGATGTTGGTGAAGTCCAACCCAATCCCGCTGACGTGTTCAATATTCTGGTGAATCTCTCTGAACTTGGAGAGGATACTTACACGGTTGTTTGGACGGTTGTCTCTAGGATAGATGGGCATTCTACTTCCGGGATATTCACATTTAGTGTTGGAACGGATAACGACAACCATCTTCCTCTGGCAAATCCAGTAGCGCTATCTTCCAACTCAAGGCTGAATCTTTGGGAAGTTGGAATCCGGTGGTTATTATTTTCGAGTGCATTTATTATTTTTGGTGCTTTTTTCGTAACGAAACGTATTTTGGGGGAGGATGTTAATGCGGGGGTCATTGAATATGAAAATGTTTTTTCAGTAATAAAACGATCTCAAGACAGTTTGACAACTAAAGCATTATTTGTCTGGTTTATGGCTGGACTGGCCTTGTTTATTTTCCAATCTTTGGTTATTGGACGAAAAGATTTACTTGATGTTTTGATAGATGGCATTCCCATGCAATTGCTCACAACCCGTTTCGGATTGATTTGGGTTATTCGGCAACTGCTTGCATTAGGGATCTTTTTTCTTCACCGGAACAAGCCCAATTCATTTAAAGTGGTTAAGTTATTTCTGGCAGCAGGATTATTGCTATCCCTGAGCCTTTCTTCTCATAATGCTGCAGGTGCGCTCTGGCCTTTAATGTCAATCTTCGTTGATTGGTTTCATCTATTGGCGAATGGCACCTGGATTGGCGGTTTGTTAGTTCTCACCATATCGTTCCTGCCGGCATTGCATTGCCTACCACCAGACGAACGTTTGCAGGTCGCTGTGACCACATTGCAACGTTTCTCACCACTGGCCCTGGGGAGTGTTGTTGTCGCTTTCGTGACCGGGATATTTTCCGCTTCACTCCATTTCCTCACGCCCGAAGATATTATTGGATCACCATATGGAAAGACACTACTCATCAAGCTTGCACTCGCTATCCTTGTACTCTTTTTCGGGTTGGCAAATACCTTAGCACTAAAGCCTAAATGGCGGCAACGTTTTATGCTCCTTATACGTAGAGTGGATCGTTGGAGAGAAAAGTTGGCACAGCGGGTTCAAATAGAAACATTTATCGGTCTCTTGATTTTGTTGACCACCGCGCTGTTGACCACATTGCCCACTCCACCGCCTCAACCTATCCCTGAAGGTCAACAGCTTCCATCAAATTCAGTGCTGCGAGAAATTGACCTACCTGACGATCAGATTAAAGTATTTTTTACCCTTGCACCAAATTGGACTGGGTGGAATCGATATATAATTGTGCTGCAGGACGATGATGGTAATCCAATTTCCGATGCCGAACGTATCCGACTGCGCTTCTTTTTACCAAAAGCCGATGCCCGGACTGATTGGTTAATTGCTGCTCCAACCCAAGATGGGTTATATATTGCGGCTGGGCAGGAGTTGGTTTTGGTTGGGGAATGGCAGATTGAAATTGACATCCGGCGAAGCAACATGGATGATGTGCGTTTTCCTGTTGCATGGTCAATGGAACCCCCTCCAACTTTTGTTATTGACCCAGCTCAACCTCGCCCGGCAAACTGGTTAGCCTTAACCTTATGCGGTTTTTGCCTAATGGGCTTCGCCTATTGGACCTATCGCGACTATTCTAGCCAACCTACGTAGAAAATCACATAAAAGAGGGCATGATATTTTTCCTTTGACCTAGACTAAAAATGGCACCATTCTTGAGGATTTGAACTCTCAGAAACTTTCCTTATTCTGACCAACCTTATTCAATTTCTCCGCGCACTCGACAATAAAGTCATCATGCGACGGTTCCTCCAAAGCTAAGAACAGAGATCCTAGTTTTAGCTTTCTTTACCTACACCATCATCCCCTTTGATCTATACTGCAAAGCATGACATTCTGCTTCTCTTTACTTTTCGATTGCACCTGCATCAATCCATGCCTGCACGATGGCAAACTCATCCGGTGTGAACATGCCCGGATGATCACCAGCGGCTTGCAGAGTATACAAAATACTAATGGGCTATCACCCGGCACCACTAACTGCACCGTTCTTGCCACCCGCCTTTGGCGGCTGTAGTGTACTTGCAGACTGAGGTCCAGGAGATGCTGACGGATGTTTAACTGGCGAATGCCCGCAATACACCCCAAATCACCTGGGGTTGTAGCGCCTTGCCCGCAATTTCATTATATGGGGCGTGAGCAGAAACTGCGTCAAAGAGCGCTTGCTGCAGAGCGGGATCATGTTGGGCGGCGCGTATGACCGGGTCTAGCAAGCCAAATCGCGACATGATGATGGTCAACTGGCGCATGGCGCGGCCATAAGGTAGGTCGCGAAGAATGTCTTGATTGGCAGTCCGGTAGCTATCATTGAGGGCCTGCTGCGATATACCAGTCTGTAAGATCGCTTCCGCGGCCCGGATACCGGTCAGAATGGCTGATGTGACGCCCTTGCCTTTGAAGGAACGTACCAGACCGGCCGCGTCGCCGACCATCACATAGCGGTCGCCATAATAATTGAGTGCCTTTGAGCAGGGGAAGCGACCCTTGAAGAATTGGAAGTCGGCTGTTTTGTATTGCTGGGGTTGCTCAGGCCAAGGCAGGGCAGCGCGCACTTGCGGATCGGCTAGAAAGGTCTGCATAAGTGTAGCATCTACGTCACGACCGGCAATATTGATCGTCAGGTGATTTTTTTTCGGCGTGATTGCGCCAAATTCAATGCGGGGATGGGTGGGCAAAAAAGCATGGATGTACGATCCGAAGGTAGCCATGTTGTCTGTTTCGGGATGGTATTTTGTCACCACTGAACTGAGCGCATCTGGAGGCCGGTAGGCCGTGTGGCGGGCGAACAGGGCGGCTGTGCCCTCGTCCAAGCCGAACGCGCCTACCACGACATCGGCTTCTAGGGTCGCATTTTCAGCGTAGATGATAACCCGATCAAGGTGGAATTCAAGATCAACTGCGCGCGCTGTCTTGATCTTAATCCCGCGTTCCTGAGTGATCCGAAGCATGTATTCGTCGAACTGTATCCGGCGCAGCGCCGTGGATGGGTGTTCGTCGCCAGCCAGGATGATCGTTTCTTTGCCGGTGTGCAGCACGTACCCCGGAATCTCGATGTGATCAAGGTGGATGGGAAAGGGAATGTTCAGGCGTGTCTCCAGAAGTTCCGGCAGTGGTGGAGAGAGCACCCCGGCGCATTGATTGTAGTGACGCTCTCCGGAAAATTGTTTGCCTTCCAGAATTGTAATTTGGATTCGTCGTCCCGTTTGCACGGCCATATTTTGCAGGGTAAGCGCACAACCTGTGCCGCCAGGACCGCCGCCAATGATTACCACACGTGCTCCGTCTGAGAGAGGGTTTGCATCCATAGTTAACTCCGCAAATATGATTTAATGTGGCGCAAAATATCCCACACAACTTGGGGGCGGACTGAGAGCCAGAACAAACTTTTGTACGGTTCGTCACCAGTTAGCATGCCCCACAGAATGCGAGAATGAACATGCTCTTGTGACGGGGCTTTCTGTTCTGAACGAACGGCATTTATCCAGGCGTGCAGGAATATCTTTGATCTTATCGTGAGTTTCCATAACGCAAAAAGCAGTCGCCCATACAAATTATCATGGGTAATCCGGCGACAATAAGGAGCATACCACAATCCAAACGCGCGCCGCGAGATACCGCGTTCTATGGCAATTCGCATGGCGGCTTGGGCCGCATAAAATGCCGAGCCGATACCATCTTTGTATAGGCGTGTGACGGCAGCATCTCCGACGGCAACCCAACGATTTCCGTAGAAATGCCGGGCTGAGGAGATAGCTATACGGGGTGTGCAGCCACACAAACTGCTTTCGGGCGCGAATTGCAGATCCTGGCTCAGGTTTTGCGCCGCGATGAAATCCTCGATAGAATTGATCGTCAGCCCTTTGCCCAGCAGCGAGATGTTGATGTATTTCCCTTTTGGAATGAGCGCACCAAAGAACAATCCACTTGGCTCGCGGAAGTAGGCGCGTACTTGATCGTCGGACCAAGAGGATGGGCGTAGGATTTCATCCTGCACCATGAGTTCTGTTCTTGGCGGGTGATAGCCGAAGGCGGCTGATAAGGGTGGACGGCTATTGATGCCGGTAGCCAGTACCAGAAAGTCAACAGGGAAGCGATTCCGTCCGGTGTGAATGACAGGTCTTTTTTTCCAACGGACAGCTCGCACTCGCTGAGGGAGATGCTTTGCACCAAGCGCGACGGCTTTCTTAAGCAGATAGGTATCAAAGCTGGCTGGAGAGGGCCCTTGTAGCAAACGCGGACCGCCGCCACGATAGATGCTGACGATCCGCCGAGATGGGTCTGGCTGTTGGATTTCCAACGTTTCATCATCCAGGTAAATGGCGTAAGTCTGCAATTCGGCCTGGATCACATCTGGGGGGAGTTGGATTCCCAATCTGTTCAGGCCACTCAGCAGACGGGACGATAGAATACCCGCACAGCGATTGCATCCACCGGGGCCGGGGCGGTTGAAATCGCGCGGCTCGAAAATGGTAACTTGCAAGTCCAGGTTATGTTGCCGCGCCAAATTGAGCAGATGGATGGCTGCAAAACTGCCTGCCGGCCCTCCGCCGATAATGCCCGCGTGATCGCCGTCTTTTAATCTTGTTTGCATTGAAAAACTCGTTTGCTGTGTGGCTTCCTATTGTACATCCTCAGAAGAAATGGGACAAAAGTGGCATTTTTCTAAGAGACACTTTTCAGGATTATACACTTAGAGGTCTTTATTAGACTAACAAAGTCCAACTATCTTAGGTTCATAGTGTGATGCGTCATACCCTGCTTTCCATTTATCGTAGTTCCTAGCCGTTATCTACCGGTAGGTCCAGGTGGAAACGCGTAGGTTGATCTTCTTCGCTCTCAAAAGTCAGTTCACCGTGATGGTCTTGGACAATCCCGAGACTGATCGAAAGACCCAATCCAGTGCCTATAGCGCGGTCTTTGGTGGTGAAGAAGGGGTCGAAGATCCGTTCCCTGATCTCAACGGGGATGCCCACACCTTGGTCTTCGACGGTTGTCCGAATCCATTTCCGCCCTTCTTTTTCGAAGAGATTCACGCTGACAGCAATGATCTGTTTCCCGTCAAAGGCCAATGGACAGATGGGGTAAAAAATAAATGGAGGCTTTTTAGCCTGAACGGAGTTAGAAATATAAAGGAATAA
>ERZ890953.993-NODE-993-length-15019-cov-7.259824_pt1 | contig 15019 bp, 9 predicted proteins | sample MGYA00521264_ERZ890953 | MGnify/ENA primary metagenome ERZ890953 (study PRJEB32303, sample SAMEA104408629) | aquatic metagenome | biome: Brackish water; feature: Chemocline; material: water | place: Baltic Sea | collected 2014-10-26T21:54:00 | depth 200 m ...
CTCTGCCTGGGGGGGAGGGGCCTGGGGCGTGGGCTGAGAGGAGGCCGACTCGTGGTCGTGGTCGTGGTCGTGGTCTTGGTCGTGAACGGGCTCTGGGGGCCGGGGAGCTGGGGTTGCGATCGTGGGAGCTGCGGGCGTCGGGGTGGGGGCGGGACGGTCCTCGAGCTTGCGCACGGTGCCCAGGAGCGAGGTGAAGTTCTTGGCCTGCTTGATGCTCATGGCGAGGGCACCGGCGGCGAGGAGCAGGGCGGAGATGGACAGGGCCAGGGCGATGGGTACGAGCATGGGAGCCTCACTGGATCGTCTCGCCGCACACGAGGGCGTCGCCCGCGCGCAGGGTGTACTGACCGGGACCCTCGACCCTGACGACCACCGAGGACGCTGGAGGGAAGGTGAAGGTCACGTGGAGCTTGCGGTCCTTGTACAGCTCCAGGGAGCCGCGCGGGCTGTCGAAGGTGATGGTGGCCTCGCCGGGCAGGGCGGTGCCGCGCTCGAGGCCGGGCACGGTCTCGAAGCGGAAGGGACCCCAGGGGCGCTGCAGGTCGAAGGTCAGGACCTCGGCCAGGCGGTTGCGCACGGTGATCCATGCGGCGTCCTGGCGCGTGCCCCAGATGGCGGAGCCCATGGCCACGCACCGCTTGGGGTCGAAGCCCGTGCCGTCGTCGGGCTGAATGACGATGAGGGGCTCGGCCTGGACGCCGCGCTCAGCCTGAACGAAGCCCAGGAGCTCTTCGCGGATCGCCGGCACCCGGGTGCCCTGGCCGGTGAAGAGCATGGTGGTGACCGAAGTCCAGTCCCAGCCGGCGTTGGCCCGGACCCGCTCGACCAAGGGGGCTTGCTTGCGGGCCAGCTCGCGCACGGCGGCCTCGAAGCGGTCGCGGCGCATGGTGACCACGAAGTTGTCCATGGCCTTGGGGCGGCCCCGGCGCGGCCAGGCTTCACCGGAGAAGTTCAGCTCGTAGCTGCCGGCGTAGGACAGGGCGCACTTGGCCTCCTCGGCCTTGCGCAGCACCTCCATGGCCTTGTGGTAGATGGCCCGCGCCTGGTCCTGGAGGGCTTCTTCGTCGACGTCTGCGCGCCTGCGGTGGGCCTTGCGGGCCTTGAAGCCGTTGTAGTACTCGGCGAAGGAGCGGAACCCTACGGCCTGTTCGATCTCCGCGGCGGTGATGGGGGCCCCCTGCTCGGCGCTCTGCCGCGCGATCTCTTCGAGCACCCAGCCCGCGATCAGCTCGTCCAGGTCGTCGCCCCCGAACAGAGGGTCGCCGGCGGTGACCTCGAGGCTCACGGTGATGGTGTCGGCGCTGCCCGCCAGGAAGCTCGCCATGTCGCGGATCTCGACGGCGGCCACGTCGGTGGTGCCGCCGCCCACGTCGAAGCCGAGCACCCGCTCCAGGTCCATGGGAGGGCGGTCGGAGGCCACCTCGCCGGACATGCGCGCGTAGACGTAGGACAAGGCCGCGGCGGTGGCCTCGTCCACGCAGGCGCCCGCCAGGAAGTCGTCGGCGCTGCGCTGCTCGCGGTTGAGGCCGGCGGCGTGGGCGGCCTTCATCAGCGCCTGCTTCATGTCGGCGCTCACCTCGACCGGGTGGCTGAAGATGGCTTGCACGAAGCGCACCTTGCCCGAGTCCAGCTGCAGGGAGCGCAGCTGCCGCACGTTGAGGTTCGAGACTGCGCGCTCCGCTCGGCGTCGCAGCTCGGTGATGAAGAGGTTGAGCAGCTCCTGCGGCGCGTAGGTGCGGCGGCGGTAGCGCCCCGGCTCGAGCTCCTCGAGGAAGTGGTAGCGGGTGCTGGGGTGCTGGGCGATGACCGACTTGATGCTGCGCACCAGGTTGCTGGGCTCGATGCCCGCGCTGGCGTCGGCCTCGTGGCCGTACAGGAACGGGTCGCCGTCGTGTTCGTCGTCCTGCAGCCCACGGTAGTACATCAGCGAAGGTAGCTGCTCGCGGGACATGGCGTCGCTGTCCAGCTGCAGCGCCACCTGGACCTGGCCGTCGCCTCGCACCAGGCAGACCATGGAGCTGGAGGTGCCGAAGTCGATGCCCAGGTGGATGCCTGTGGCCACGCGCACACGACCCAGCTGCGCGCCCACCTCGAGCTCGAGCACCCGCTGCTCGGGCTCGCCCCAGCCGTCGTGGTGCAGGCGCACCCGGCGCACACACCACTCGCGGTCGAGCTCGTCGAAGGGTCGCTTGTCAGGCCGAAGCTCATAGCGCAGCGCAAGCTCCTGGCCGGGGTCGAGCACGGCGCCGACCTCGAGGCCCAGCAGCTCGAACCAGTCGGGCTGGCCTTCGGGGCGGGGCAGGCCGTCCGAGCGCAGCAGCTCGATGGCGGTGATGCGCAGGGGCAGGTCGCCGGGGTTGGCGATGCGGATGGGGAAGCTGGCGGCGTGGTCCAGGGCGGGGTGTTCGGCTCGGGGAGCGTCCAAGGCCACCAGGCGTGGCGCCCGGCCCACCACACCCTCGACGATGGCCTGGACCCGGCCCGGGGTGCTGTGGCGATAGCGGCAGCGCACCAGCAGCGAGAACCAGCCCACCTTGCCAGGCGCGATGGCGCCGGGCTGCAGGGAGAGCTGCAGGGCGAGATCGCAGGCCTGGCCGGGGGGAAGGACGCGGGGGGCACCCTCGGCCCGCAGGCGGGCGAAGCCGGGGGCCTCGAGGCGCTGGGGCTCGCCTGCGATGGAGGCAGGGGGCGCCAGCACGTCGGGGGCATCGACCACGTGGAGGTCCAGGATCTCGATGGGCTCGGCGTGTTCGTTGTGCAGGCGCAGGCTGTGGACGAAGGGCTCGCCCTCGAGCAGCTCGGTGGGCAGGAAGCGGTAGCAGGAGCCCCCCGGGCGTAGCCAGGGGTCCCGCGCCACCTGCAGGTCGATGTTCAGGCAGCGGGCCGTCCAGCCGGCATCGGTGCGGCGGCACAGGGTGGTCAGCAGGCCCAGGCGGGCCTCGGTGGCCACGGGCTGGCCGCTGGGGAGGTCGGACTTGGCGCGGAACAGGGCCTCGAGCTGCCGGGCCACGTAGGGCACCTCGAGCTGGGCCTGGCTGCCAGGCTCGATGACGATGGCCAGCTCCTGGAGCTGCTCCCGGAGCACCCAGGGGGGCAGCTGCTGCAGGCTGTCGGCGAGCAGCACCAGGCCGGCGGGCACCGGGCCCTGGTTCTGGATCGTGATGGTGGTGGAGGAGGCGCCTCGGCGGATGGCCAGGCGTCCGCCTTGCTCTTGCCAGTCGCCGTCGTCGGCCCGCCAGCGCAGCTCGACCAGGGGTGTGCCGCACGCGGCGCAGTAGCGGTCGTGCAGGCTGCAGGCGGTGCGGCAGCGTTGACAGCGGGCGGCGCTCATGAGTCTCCCCAGCTGGGCTCGAAGTCGACGCGGACCAGCGCCCCGTGCCGCAGGGGACAGTCCTCGATCAGGTACCAGCTGCGACCGTCCGGGCCGAGCCCTGTGGGCACCAGGCTGGCGCTCGGGACGGGCTGGCCGTCGACCACCAGGCGCAGGGAGTCGGCGCGGTGCGTGGGTCGCACCACGATCTGCTGGGGCTCGAAGTCGGCCAAGCCGCCCAGGACCGGTCGGGGATCGGAGAGCTGGGCTTGGGATGGCTGGTCCGCTGGAGGCGCGAGCGGTCGAGCACGGGGCTCGGCGGGTGGCTCGAGGAAGGCGGGCGGGTCCGCCTGCGGAGGCTCGATGGCCGGCGGGGGCTCGAGGCTGGGGGGCGGAGGAAGGCTGGGTGCCCGGGGCTGTTCCCACTGGGCCGCGAAGGCGGGGGAGCTGGACGGCGCGTCGGGCGGGGGCTCGAACGGTGGCGGGGGCTCCATGGGTGGGGGCGGGGGCTCCGTGGGAGCAGGTGGAGCCTCGACCGGCGGCGGAGGCTCCATGGGTGGGGGCGGAGGCTCGATGGGCGCAGGCGAGGGCTCGACCGGCGGCGGAGGCTCCATGGGTGGGGGCGGAGGCTCGGGCGTCGTCTGCGGCGCCAGCTCGGTCTCCGGGGTGGGAGCCTGGCTGGGCGCCGCGGGCTGGGCTGTGGCTGGGGTCCAGGTCGGGAACCAGGCCTCGAGGGGCTCCGCGTCCTGAGCGTGGTCGTGCAGCCCGTGGGCTCGCAAGGTGCTGCGCTGGGCCCCCATCTGTTCGAGGTGGGAGGGCAGGTCCCAGGGGCTGTTGGGACCCTCGATCTCGATGGTGGGCACGGTCTTCCAGTCGAGCCCGAAGATGAGCACCCGGCCACTGGGAGAGCGCAGGAAGCCCGCCTCCGCCACGCGCTCCCACCAGTTCATGTCCGGCAGCCGCGGCAGGAACACCCGGAAGCGGTGGTCGTGCAGGGCCAGCAGGGCTTCGGGGGCGCCGGGAGCCGGGGCGAAGAACAGGGGGGAGTCGGCTCCGCCCATGGAGATGGCGTGGGCGCCCAGGCGCAGGGCCTGGAGGATCCGCCGGGCCAGCAGGGCGCGCACCAGCGGCTCCTGGCGCTGCTGCTCGAGCTCGCGCCAATACGACGCCACCGTGGGACCCGCCTGCTGGAGGATGCGAGGCAGCACCGCGCTGGCCAGTGCCAGTGCGCCGGCGGACTCGATGCTGCTGGGCATGACCAGCTGGGCGACGGGGCCGTGGAGGCGCAGGTAGGCGCCGTCGCTGGTGATCACGCGGCGGCCGCCCCCGGCGGCTCGCTGCACCAGCTGTTCCAGGGCCAGGAAGCGCCAGCCCCGCTGCGCCCAGGGGGCCATGAGGCGCTGAGCCAGCGGGACCTCACGCCAGGCGAAGGGGACGGCCAGCACGCCCGGCTCACCCAGCTGCTCGCCGCACCAGTCGGCCATGCCGTCGGAGAGCTGGTCGAGGGAGGGCAGGGGAGGGGGAGGGGTGGCGTGGGAGCTGCCTTCGGCCACCAGCTCGACCTTGGAAGCGTCCAGCCAGCCTGGGTTCGGTAGCCAGTGCTGCTCGGAATGGATCAGGCTGGACAGGCAGATTGGGCTTTCGCCAGGCATCATACGGCTGACGTCGAGCCCGTAGCGCGGGCCGCTGGCGCTCAGGCCGATCCAGCTCCCCAGGGAGCCCACCTGGTGGCGTTGCTGCTGTCCGGGCTGGAGGCGCGCCCAAGGCAGCCCGCCGCAGCCCCAACAGAGCACCACCTGGAGGCGGCTCAACGCGGCCTCCAGGGGGTCATCTCGGGGTTGAGAGGCGAGCGTGTCATCCATCACCTAGGGCGGGAACGGTAACGCGGGCCGGAGCGTGCCGCAGCCCAGGGTGCGCTGCCCAGGGGCCCGCTGGGCAGTTAGGCTTGCGACAGTGCTTCCGCCGCGTCCTCTGCGCGGTGGCGACCCGTCCCGAGGCCTATGAGCGAGCGCTTCCAGCCCTGCCCCGACTGCGGCTATGCCGTGGAGGTCGACGCGCCCTACTGCCCCGACTGCGGCCGGTTTCGGGACCAGGCTCGCTCGCTCTTCGGCCGCCTGTGGGCGCGCAAGCGGCCCACGCACCACCCCGACAACCTGCGGGCGGTCGAGCTGCGCATCGCGGCCGAGATCGAGCGGCTCGAGGCTCAGCATGAGCACCTGCACGCCACCAAGGCCAGCCTGTCCAGCCGCGCCGACGCCGCCCGGCGCGAGGGCCGCGACCCCGCCCCACTGCTCGAGGCCCTCGCGGGGCTCGAGGACGCCATCGTCGAGGCCCTCGGCCTGATCCAGCGCCAGCGGGCGGTGCTGGCAGGCATCGCGGTTCAGCGGGACCACAACGACATCCGGGCTTTCATGGACGGCGTGGAGCACAGCTCAGAGCGTCAGGGGCCCGTGCGGCTGCTCGAGGACCGACCTCCGGTGCGGGCGCTGCCTGTCGTGGCCGAGCCCGCCACCGTGGCACAGCTCTGCTGGTCCCCCTGCGGGCGCTGGCTGGCGGGCCTCACCGCTGTGGATCTCGTCGCTGGCGACACCTCCCAGCGGCTGCTGTTCTGGGATCTCCAGGTCCAGCCCGAGCTCATGCGCAGCCTCGATGTCCCGGCCAACGGCGCCTGTTGCATGGGCTTCTCTTCGGACGGGGAGCTGCTGGCGGTGGGCTGTGTGGGCCAGGCGCCGGTGTTGGACTGCGCGCGAGCCGCCTGGGCGGGCAGCGGCGTCCTGCGCGGCGGGCCGGGCCCGGCGGCTCAGGTCTCGGCCCTGGTCTTCGGCCCCGGTGGCGATCAGCTGGTGGTGGGCACCGAGCGCGGCGAGCTCGTCCGCTTCGCCTGCGCGCGGGTGGCGGGCGAGCTTCAGCTCACACCAGGGCGGCCGGCGGAGGCTGTGCGCGGCTTCCCGGTGCGCGCCATGGCCATGGTCCCCGACGGTGCCAAGCTGTTCTCCAGTGGCGGGGGAGCCCTGCGCCTGTGGTGGGTTCGCGGCGGGCAACTCATGGGCTTCTCCAGCCGAGACCAGGCGGGCGCACACCTCATCGGGCTCGATCGGCGAGGTGAGCGCCTGGCCGTGGCCGAGCAGGGCTTCGTGGCGGTCTACGACGACACCCTCTCGCACCAGCTGGGGCGCTTCCGGCTCGATGGCCCGGTGCAGGGGCTGCGCTTCGCGGGCGACGGCGAGCGGGTGGCGGTCCACGTCGGTCAGCGCCTCCTGCTGGGCTCGCCCGACTCCCGGCGCGTGCTCGAGCTCCCCGTGGGGGACGAGCCCTTCGATGCCGTGGCCTTCTCACCGGATGCCCTGCGGGTGGCCTTGAGCGCTCCCTCCGAAGACGGGCGCCTCGGCCTGCGCGTCGTGGACTTCGGCGCGGGGGGCCTGGTGGGCTTCACGCGCAAGGCCATGGTGGGCCTGGAGTGGGCGGTGCTCGAGTCCCTGCGGCTGCGGGCCGAGTACCAGCTGGACAAGATCGGCAGCTTCGCCAGCGAGCGCAACCTGGCGCTCCACAGGCAGCTCAAGGACATGGTGCGCGACGCGGGCCTGGCGGCCATCTACGCCGTCACGCGACGGGCCCAGGCCGCCGAGGACATCACCAGGGCTCGCGGCGACCTGCCCATGGTGGCACAGCACCTCGTGGGGCTCTTCGCCGAGCTCGAGGATCTGCACGCTCAGCTGGGTCGTGCGCTGCCCCTGGGGCCCGACCTCGAGCCCTACCTGGCCAAGCTCCGGGTGTTGCCCGTGGCGGTGTTGCGCGGCCAGGCCGACGCCTCGATGCAGGCCATCGAGGCCACCCTCCGGGGCACCCAGGGGGCCAGCGAGGAGGATCAGCGCGCGGCCCTGGGTGAGCTCGAGGGCCTGCAGGCCCACGCCAAGGCGCTGGGAAGGCTGGCCAACGACCTCAGCGGTCCCTTCTGGGGAAACCCCGAGCGTCCCCTGCTGGTCGATGCGCTGCGCAAGCTCGATCGGGACTTTCCGAGCTGGGTCGACGCGCTGCTGGCCCGCATCGCCAGCTCGGCCATCGGTCGCATCGACGCGGTCGAAGAACACTTTGGGCTCGACAAGCTGCGCGACCAGCGCGCGCGCATCGCGGGGCAGGCCCACGGCTCGGGCGATGTGGCTGCCGAGGCCGACCTGCTCCTCGAGGGCGCCCTGGGGCACGGCCCCCTGGGCAAGGACGCCACCGAGCAGGAGCGTCGGGACAACCAGGCGGCCCTGGACGAGGAGGCCCGGCGGGTGGACGCCGAGACCCGCGCCTTCCTCGAGACCCAGCGCATCACGCGCACGCTGTAGAGCGCGATCACGGGGCGGGCAGCAGGCTGCAGTCCAGCAGGTCTTCCAGAAAGGCGGTCTCGGGCATAGGGTCGCCCACGTCGTCGTCTCGCCAGCGGCGGGCGCCGCTGCGGGCGCAGATCAGGGGCTGCAGCTGGTGCAGCTCGTCGCAGCTGTCCAGGGCGATGAGCACGAGCCCCTCGGGCTGCTCGAGCAGCCGCCGCCCGGTCTCCACCCGCGCCGCCAGGGTGGGCGTGGTGACCAGGTAGCAGGCCGGGGGCAGATCGTCGGGGGCCCACGCCAGGCGCGCCTGGGCGTTGATCAGGGCCGCCATCAGCCAGGGCTCGGCGGAGTCTCCCCAGGGGCCCCACAGCACCACGCCGGGCTGGTGCTGGCGTGCCTTGGCGTCGGTCCTGACCAGGTGGGAGACGAGGTTGGCGGTCCGGGCCGAGCGCACCACGGGGGTCCTGGGGGCCAGCTGGACCGGAGGGCGCGGCAGGGGGTGGAGCGGTGCATCGCGGGCCAGGACCAGCCAGGCGCCGATGGCGACGGTGGGGACCAGGGCGGGCAGCCAGCGTGGTCGGCTGGGGAGCACGGCCACGCCCAGTCCGGCCAGGGCCGTCAGCGCCAGCGGGGGCAGGGAGACGAAGTGGTGGTACTGCAGGTAGTCGAACTGCCAGCCGTTCTTCAGGTAGACGAAGCTGCCGCAGAGCAGCAGCAGCCAGGCCTGTAGGCCCACAGCGCCGGCCTGCAGCTGGCCCCGGGCGGCGTGGGAGCCGGGTGCGCCACCGCGCCGCGCTCGCCAGGCCACCAGGCCCCTGATGGACAGGACGACGATCCCGAGCCAGCTCACACAGGCGGCGACCCGGAGGGTGATGGGGGTGGAGGCCATGCCCTGCAGGTACATGTCGTCCAGGCCTGGGATGAGACCCGGCCATCCCGCCAGGGCCAGCTGCTGCGCCTCCAGCAACCCCAGCAGCCAGCGGGCCCGGTCCAGCAGCCCCGGGGGAGCCGCGGACGGGTAGGACGACTGGTAGAAGGCCAGGTCGCCCAGCAGGTGGTCCAGGTCCAGCGCCAGCACCCAGCCCAGCACCACGCCTCCCAGCAGCAGGCAGGCCAGCCCCGAGATCAGGGCCTGAGTCCGCGGCAGGCGCGCCAGGTGGACGGCGGCCAGCGCGCAGACCGGGACCACCAGCGGGAACAGACCCACGTGGAAGGCCACGGCCATGGCGACGCCGAAGACCAGCAGGGGCGGCCCCCAGGGGCGGCGCTGGGTGGCGCCCACCAGCCCCAGCGCGGCGAGGGCGGTGAGGGTGGAGATCACGTAGGGGGACTTGATGCCCTCGACCACCGACGCGTCGCCGGAGGACAGCGCCAGGATCAGCCCGGCGCCCAGCCCCGCGGCGGGTCCGGCCAGGCGACGGACGGCGAGGTAGCCGATGGGCGCGGTGCAGGCACCCAGGGCGGCCCAGGCCCACAGCAGCCGATCCGGGTGCGGCACCAGGCGGATCAGGCCCGCGAAGACCGCGCAGGGTACCGAGCTGTAGAGCAGCTGCAGAAACGGGGCGCGTTCCCCCAGGGCGATGCTGTTGGCGCTGTGGACGAACCAGGGCCAGTCCGCCACGATGGTCGCGTCCTGCCAGGCGGTGCGCACCTGCACCGCGATCACCAGCACAGCCACCATCAGCGCCAGATCCAGGGCGCGCAGCCTTCGCTCGCGCCAGCGCTTGGTGCTGGCCTCCTGGGCGAAGCGGGGGGGCGTGGGTTGGCTCATGACAGCCCCGCTAGCGCGTGCGCACGCAGGGGAGTACCTGATCGAGGAAGGCGGTGGCGTCGGCCTTGCCGGTCCACTGCTGGCCGCGCCACAGGCTGCTGCGGTCCAGGCCGCCGCAGAGGATGCCCTCGAGGGGGGCCAGCTGGCTGCAGTCGTCGAAGGCGCGGAGGCTCAGGCCCGTGACGTGGGAGAGGGGGATGGCCCGGCCGGCGCCGAGGCGGGCGTCCAGGCCGCGCTGGTGAACGACGTAGCAAGCGGGGGGAAGATCATCGCCCCGCCAGTCCAGGCGCGCGAGCTCGTTGGCCAGGTCGGGCAGCAGCCAGGGGGTGACCTGGTCGGGCCGGCGGGTCCAGAGCAGCAGGCCGGGCTGGCGGCCCATGGCCCGGGCGTCGTCGCGGATGGCCACCGCCACCTCGGCGGCATTGCGGAAGGAGTGGACCTCGAACTGGGCGGGCGAGATGGCGGGAGCGGGCAGGGGCATCAGGTGAGGCATGATCTGCCACAGCCAGCCCGCCAGGGCGATGGAGGGGATCAGGGCGCCCCAGGCCCCCAAGCGCGCAGACGCCAGGCCGCGGGCCAGGCCCCCCATGGCCAGCGCGAGGATGGGCACCAGGGCCACGACGTGGTGGTTCTCGAAGTAGTCGTTGCCGACCATGTTGGCCAGGTACAGGCAGGCGCCCAGCCCCAGCAGCAGCAGGGCCTGCAGACCGACCGCCGAGGCCTCGAGCACGGGCCGCTGGGCCGGCAGCGGCTCGGCACCGGCCCGCCTCCTGCGCCACAGCCAGGCCAGCCTGCCGGCTGTGACGACGATGCCTGCCGCGGCGACCCCACCCAGCAGGCGCAGGCTGGTGGTGGTGCTGGCCAGGCCCGACAGCAGCCGCTCGCCGTGCAGGGCGGGGACACGCCCGAGCAGCAACCCCATGAAGGTCGCGGCGCCGCTGGCCATGGAACCCTGAGGGGAGCCGAACCGAGCGCGGTAGTCCGGGATCTCCTCCAGGAGTCTGGTCAGGTCGAAGGCCAGGACGATGCCCAGCACCGCAGCCCCCAGGGCCAGGCTCAGGCCCGCGGACAGCCAGCGCTGCCTGCCGCGCAGGCGCGCGATGTGGAGGCATGCCAGCACCACCACCGCCGGAGTCAGCAACCACAGGCCCAGGTGGTGGCCGATGGCCAGCGCGGCCCCCAGCACGAACAGGGGAGGCCCCCAGGGACGTCGCTGGGTGGACGCCGCCAGCCCCAGGGCGGCCAGGGCGGTCCAGGTGGCGATGGCGTACGGGGACTTGATCCCGGTGACGGTGACCACGTTGTCGTAGTGCACCGCCAGGATCCAACCGGCGGCCATGCCCCCCACCGGCCCCGCGACCCGCCGCACCGCCAGGTAGGTCAAGGGCGCGCACAGGGCCCCCAGCAGCGCCCAGGCCTTCATCAGGCGCATCGGGTCGTGCAGGACCTCGATGAACCCGGCGAAGATCACGCAGGGTACGGAGGTGTAGAGGTACTGGACATACTGGTGGGCGCGCCCTTGGGCCAGCGAGTTGCTGGACTCGACGAACCAGGTCCAGTCCACGCTGATTCCCAGATCCACCCAGGCCAGCCTGGCCTGACCGGCCACCACCGCGAGCACCGCCACCAGCGCCAGGTCCAGGATCCCGCGCCAGTGTCGCCTGGCGGAGGCCAAGGCTCCATGGGGCGGTGGTGGAGTTGTGGACGGAGTCATGCAAGTCTCGCTGTGAACCGTGCCTTACCAGCGCGGGGCTTCGCCTGTCCACCGCGCCGGCCGCCGTGTTGAAATGCGCGGCGGTGCTGGGTAAGGGTCCTGGTCCGGGTTGCGGCCTGAGGTCAGCCCCACGGTTCGCCCACCGCCCCCCGAACCCACCGCTTCACCCACCAAAACCACGTGCCGCTGATGGCACATCCCCTGGAGAGAACCATGGAACTCGCACAAAAGGGCGCATCCGCAAGCGTCGGTACCTTCAAGCAGCTGCTGGTCACCATGAAGTGGACCACCGCCGCCGACTTCGACCTCTGCGCGGTCTACGAGACCAAGGACGGACGCAAGGGTCTGGTCTACTTCGGTGACATGGGCGACCTGAACGGCTTCCCCTACATGCAGCTCTCCGGCGACGAGGGCGTGGGCGACGCTGGCGGCGACAACGAAGAGCAGATGCGCATCGCGTCCCTGGACGAGATGAAGTACGTCTGGATCCTGTGCTGGGACTACGGCCAGGTGCAGAGCGGCGCTCCCGCCCGCTTCGCCGGCTCCGACGTCAGCCTCAACGTGATGGACGACCGCGGCACCTCCCACAACGTCACCCTCGAGGCCGGCACCATGGGCAACGTGGCCCTGCTGGCCACCATCGACAACTCCAGCCCCGTCGGCGGCCAGCTCATCAACACCTCCAAGGCCGGCACCCTCAAGGGCCTCACCAACCTCAACCAGCTCATCGCGATCATCGAGCAGTAGGTCACCATGTCCCACCACCTCACGGCCCCCCTCTCCCAGCTCATGGACGAGATCCTCGAAGACGGCATCATCGATGCCGACGAGGTCGGCTGGCTGCGTGAGCGCCTGTACGACGATGGCGTCATCGACCAGGAAGAAGCAGACTTCCTCTTCGCCCTCAACGATGCCGTCAGCGGCAAGGCCAACCACGCCAGCTGGGGCGAGCTCTTCGCCCAGGCCATCGCCGACTTCGTTCTGAAGGACGAGGTTTCCCCCGGAGTGGTGGACGAGGACGAGGCCGCCTACCTGCACGGCAAGCTGTGGGCCGATGGCCAGATCGACGCGGTGGAGCGTCAGCTCATCGCCAAGCTCCAGGCCGACGCCAAGGCTCCGTTCCCTGCCAAGCTCCAGGCGCTGTTCGCCCTGCTCTAGCCTATGCCTAGGCCCGGCCGAACGGTCGGGTGAGCGATGGCCCGAGGCGGTGGTTTCCACCGACCTCGGGCCTCTTTTTTGGGTGTGACGGGCCGGGCCTGGCGTTGCGCACGCGTTACGCTCGGCTACCGCTCTCACCACCCCGAGGTTGCCTCGATGCTCCTGAACCTGCTGCTGGCCCTGGCCATGGTCGCGCTGGCCTCCGTCATCATCATGTACGCCTGCAACTCCTTCGAGGATGCCAGCGGGCACCTGGGGCGCAACATGCCTCCGGGCGTCAGGGGCGCCACCATCAACGCCATCGGCAGCTCCTTGCCCGAGCTGCTCACCACCTTCATCCTGCTGATCTTCTTCCTGGACAAGGATGGCTACTCCGGCGGTATCGCCACCTGTGCGGGCTCTGCGGTCTTCAACGCCGCCATCATCCCGGGGCTCTGCATCGTCACGGTGGTGTTCATCGGCGTCAAGAACGCCAAGGGCGTGCGGGAGAAGGTCCCCTTCATCACCGTGGGCACCGGCACCATCCTGCGCGACGGCTTCTTCCTGATCCTGGCCGAGATCGTGCTCATCTATCTGCTGTCCAGCCCTGTCATGTCCTGGTGGATGGGCCTGGTGCTCATGGGCGTCTACGCCCTGTACTTCGGCTTCCTGATGATCCAGTTCAAGCTGCACGGCACCGAGGACGGCGACGACGACGATGACGATGACGACGACGACGACGGCGACGAAGAGGTGGGCAAGCTCAAGGCCCTGCTCACCTTCGACTTCAACCAGCTGTACTTCGGCGGCGCCGAGCTGAACAACGGGCGGGCCTGGGCCGTGCTGGCCTCGGCCACCGGCGTCATCGCCGTGGCCTGCTACATCCTCTCCTGGGCCGTGGTCCACGCGGCCGACACCCTCGAGATCCCCCTGTACTTCACCACCGTCATCCTGGCGGCCGCGGCCACCTCGGTGCCCGACACCGTCCTGTCCATGAAGGACGCCATGGCCGGCGACTACGACGACGCCGTGTCCAACGCCCTGGGCTCCAACATCTTCGACATCACCGTGGCCCTGGGCCTGCCCCTGTTCGTCTACGGGCTCATCCACCACGGTGACATCACCCTGGCCTCCGCCGCGTCCAACGGCGCCGTCGCCGACGTCCAGATCCTGCGGGTCGTGCTGCTGGGCTTCACCGCCATCGTCTTCATGACCTTCCTGATCGGGCGCAAGATGACCGGCGCCAAGGGCATCTTCCTGCTCAGCATCTACGCCTTCTGGACCGCCTTCATCGTCATGCGCGCCATGGACGTGCCCTGGGTGAACGACTCGGTCAACGCCATCAACGGACTCATCACCACCATCATGTAGCCGGCTGCCGCCGGAGGAGGAACCGACATGGAACTCAAGCAGAAGGGTGCAAGCGCCAACCTCGGCGCCTTCAAGCAGATCAAGGTCAGCCTGGTGTGGACCTCGGCTGTCGACCTCGACCTCATGGCCTTCTACAAGACCAAGGACGGCCGCTCTGGCGGCGTGTACTCCGACAACTACGCGGGCGGCAGCATGGGCGATCTCAACGCCTTCCCGTTCATGCAGCTGTCGGGCGACGCGGGTGTGGGCGCCACGGGCGGCGACAACCAGGAAGACATGCTGGTGGCCAAGCTCGACGACTTCGATGAGCTGTTCATCTGCGCGGTCAACTTCACCGACGCCTCGGCAGGCACCAACAAGGTCTTCGCCGACTACGACGCCCGGGTGGAAGTGGTCACGGACCGCGGCGAGAAGCACACCATCAACCTCGACTCCCGCAGTCAGGGCTCCGTGGCCGTGCTGGCCAAGTTCAGCGCCGGCTTCCTGGGCTCCCAGCTGCTCAACGACTCCCAGGTCATGAGCTTCGAGGAGTTCAAGTCCACCGTGCCCGGCGCCTCGGCCCTGGTGCTGTCCTCCAAGGTCACCTTGGCCCAGAAGGGCGACAGCATCGCCATCAAGCCCAAGGTCAGCTCCGCCTCCGGTGGCAACGAGGTGCTCATCAACCTCAACTGGAACACCGGCGCCCCCAAGAAGAAGGGCTTCCTGGCCGGTCTGCTCGGCGGTGGCGAAGAGATCGACCTCGACCTCGGCTGCTTCTTCGAGATGTACGAGGGGCCCAAGTCGGCCATCCAGCCCCTGGGCCGCCAGAACCCCGACGGCACCTTCGGCAGCTTCAACTACCCCCCCTGGATCCTCCACCTGGGCGATGATCGCTCCGGCGCCTCGTCCACCGGCGAGAACATCAAGATCAACCTGTCCCAGTGGTCGAACATCAAGCGGGTCCTGATCTACACCTACATCTACGAGGGTGTGCCCAAGTGGGCCATGACCGACGCCGTGGTCACCATCAAGGCCCCCGGCAGCCCCGAGATCGAGGTGCGCATGGGTGAGCATCGCGATCCGCGCCGGCTCTGCGCCATCGCGCTGCTCGAGAACAACAACGGGCAGATCAAGGTCACCAAGGAGGTGAACTTCTTCGGTGACCAGGAAGAAGCGGACCACCACTACAAGTGGGGCATGCGCTGGGTGGCTGGGTCCAAGGACTAGCCGGAATCCGGCGGTACACGGGCGCCCTTCGGGGCGCTCGTGGTGCTTCAGCGGCGACGTCGGTACGATCGCCGCGGGCGAAGGCCGTCGTGGGTCGCAGGCGCGGCGATGTGCCGCGGTGTGGAGCGCCGTCGGTACGATCGCCGCGGAGTGGAGCGTCGTCGGTACGATCGCCGCGGGCGAAGGCCGTCGTGGGT
>ERZ890953.999-NODE-999-length-14960-cov-5.983898_pt1 | contig 14960 bp, 11 predicted proteins | sample MGYA00521264_ERZ890953 | MGnify/ENA primary metagenome ERZ890953 (study PRJEB32303, sample SAMEA104408629) | aquatic metagenome | biome: Brackish water; feature: Chemocline; material: water | place: Baltic Sea | collected 2014-10-26T21:54:00 | depth 200 m ...
AACTCTCTAAAAAGATTATAACTCTCTTTTTTATACTCAACTAAAGGATCTTTTTGATTATATGCACGTAATCTAATACCTGTTTTCATATTATCCATAGAGTAAAGATGCTCTCTCCAAGCACTATCTAACTCTTTAAGATAAAATTCTTTCTCTATATCACTACGAACATTCGAATCAAGTACACTCATTTTTTCATCATAACTATTTTTAAGTAATTCGTTTGCTTTAGTAGAGAGTTCTTCAAATTCTAAATTTAAAAATAAATTAGTATCTAAATCAAGATTCACTTCTTCTTTAAACAATTCTTGTAATTTTTTAATGTTAAAATCTTCTTTTGTTCCACCATCAAAAATATCTGATTTTTGAAGTAAATGTAAAATATACTCTTCTCTTACTTCATTGATTTTTGCAGCGATATCATACTCTTTTGTTAAAAGTTGACTTCTAAATTTATATACAATTTTTCTTTGCTCATTCGCGACATCATCATACTCGACAATTTGCTTACGACCTTCATAGTGCATATTTTCAACTTTTTTCTGTGCTTTTTCAACGGCACGTGTCACCATTTTAGACTCTATATATTCACCATCTTCAACACCTAGTCTTTCCATGATTGATTTTATTTTATCACTTCCAAAAATACGAAGTAAATTATCTTCTAAAGAGAGATAAAACTGTGTGGTTCCTGCATCACCTTGACGACCTGAACGTCCGCGAAGCTGATTGTCAATACGACGATTTTCATGTCTTTCAGTTCCTATAATAAAAAGACCACCAAGAGCTTTCACTTCATCATTCACTTTAATATCAACACCACGACCAGCCATATTGGTTGCAATTGTAACAGCACCTTTTTGACCAGCAGACTTAATAATCTCACCCTCTTGTTCATGGTTTTTTGCATTTAGAACTGTATGAGCAATTTTTTCTTTTTTAAGAACAGAGTGTAAAAGTTCTGATTTTTCAATAGAAGCAGTACCAATAAGGATAGGTTGTCCTGTTTTACTCAGTTTTTTAATTGTATCTATTACAGCTGAGAATTTTTCCTCTTCTGTCTTATAGATTAAGTCGTTTAAATCTTCTCTAGTAATTGGGATATTTGTAGGAATGGAAATAACGTCTAAACGATAAATTTCAGCAAATTCAGTTGCTTCTGTTTCAGCCGTACCGGTCATACCTGCAAGTTTATTATACATTCTAAAGTAATTTTGGAAGGTGATATCAGCAAGAGTTTGGGTCTCTTCTTTAATCTCTACCCCTTCTTTGGCTTCTAAAGCTTGGTGTAATCCTTCTGAGAATCTTCTTCCTTCGCTTAATCTTCCAGTAAATTCATCAACAATGACAACTTCACCATTATTTACAACATAGTCTACATCTTTTTCAAATAGGTAGTTTGACTTAAGTGCTTGGTCAAGTATATGAGGAAGAGATGCATTATCTGCACTATAAAGATTTTCTACTTTAAATAACTCTTCAGCTTTTGTAATACCTTCTTCAGTTATCAAAATCACTTTATCTTTTTCATCAACTGTAAAATGTTCATCAAGTTTGAGGTTTAGTGCTATAAGATTTGCATCTGCATAATCTTGCATATTTCTATTCGTAGGACCTGAAATAATAAGAGGTGTTCTTGCTTCATCAATCAAAATAGAATCTACTTCATCAACAATAACAAAGTTATGTTCACGTTGAGCCATTTCATCACTAGAGTAACTCATGTTATCTCTTAAATAATCAAAACCAAACTCATTATTTGTACCGTATGTAATATCAGCACCATAAGCTTCTTTTTTTGATTGTGGGTCGTTATTCGTCTCAAGCATAGTACCTACACTAAATCCAAGAAAGTTATAAAGAGGTCCCATCTCCGATGCATCACGAAAAGCAAGATAATCATTTACAGTAACAAGGTGAACACCCTTACCTTCCATTGCATTTAAAACAATAGCTAAGGTTGCTACAAGAGTTTTACCTTCACCTGTCTTCATCTCTGCAATTCTACCCTCGTGAAGAGCCATACCACCGATGAGTTGAACATCAAAATGTCTCATATTCAATACTCTTCTACCAACTTCTCTTGTAATAGCAAAAGAGTCTTCCAGGACACTATCTAAAGTTTTTTCTTTACTTAGAACACTCTCTTTTAGTTTTAAAAATGATGCTTTTAAATCATCATCACTTAGAGATTCATATTCTTTCTCTAAATTATTAATTTTATCTACTCTAGAAATATACTTTTTTAATTCACGGTCATTAGAAGTACCAAAAACCTTACCCATAAATGATTCTATCATCATCAACCTTATATAAACTACTATATAATATTCTATATAGTAAGCATTTAAATTGTTGTTATTTTATCACATTTATCATTATCTTATCCATAAAGCTTCTTTTCTCTTTTTTATTATGTTTTAATATTAAATAGTATGTAAACAAAGCTTTAGCTATAATTGAAATAAAAAACAAGGAAATAACTTGAAATATCTTATTATTTTTCAACTCTTTTTCTCAATTGGCTTTGCATCAGTTTTGAATATCACATCATTTGAGGCTGATTTTAAGCAAATTGTGACTGATGATAAAGAAAAAAAATTAATATATAACGGCACTCTAAAAGCCTTGAAACCGCAATTTGCTTTTTGGAATTATTCACAACCTATCAGTAAAAGTATCTATTTAACTTCTAATCTTATTACTATTATTGAACCAGAAATAGAACAGGTTATTATTAAAAACATACCTGCAAGTTTTAATTTCTTTAAAATGATTCAAAATGCAAAAAAAATATCAAAAAATAGATACACAACTCATATAAATGATGTTTTATATACTATTGAAATTGAAAAAGAGATGATAAAATCTATAATGTATCATGATGAATTTGATAATAAAGTAGAAATAATTTTTGATAAGCAATTCAAAAATAGAAATATTTCAGAAGAGATTTTTAACCCTATTATTCCTCAAGAGTATGATATTATCCGTGAATAGCACTTTACTAAAATGAGTATCCTAACATCAATCTAAACTTACTCTTATCTTGAAGAAAAATAGCATCATTATGAATATATTCAAAACCAATGGGCAGTTCTAAAGAGTTTAAAAATACCGTTGAAAGAGTTGTACCGATTGTAATTTCATTAGCATTAAAATTTCCATTGCTGAATGATTCTAAATCGTAATAGCGGTATTTCAGATAGAGAGATTCTCTTTGAAGTGAAAGAGGAAATGTAAAAAAGTAACTAGAAAAATTAAAAACTTTCGCTAAATTCACTTCACCATAACCCGCATTTTTTACATAAGCTGAGCCTTCTAAACTTGGCATTGTAATCACTGATGGGTCTAAATCAAGTTGATATGCTACATTACTTAATTTTACTCCCCTACTCCCAGTTCCAATCAAACTATCACTGAAGGAGTATTTTGCTTCCATTGCAAAATAAAACTCTTTACCTAAATCGTGAGTGTAACGATAAAGAGCACCATAAATTTTATCACTTCTCTCTGTGACTGCATACACATCCAGTGCATTCAGATAATTGTTATACATACTCACACCATACTGTTCTGCTCTTTTTAAGGACAAAACAGCACTAATTGGTTCACGTTCTAAGGTATCATAGTCTTGAAAATAACTCGCTCCAATATCTACATGATAATAACCAGCTCTATAAAGAGGTAAGCTAATCGCTGCCATTAAACCACTATCACGAACATTTTGTCTACCATTTTTATCTACAACTCCATAAGCTGAGAGAGTGTAATTGAGTAAATACTCAGAATTTGCATATTTTGCTCCTGCTATTGAAATAGTAGACTCATCATGCTTGAGATACATACTTAAAGAGTTTTGTAATAACGGATCCGCAAAATTAATATTTAAACTTCCTACAAATTCACTATCAGCACTTACCCCAACAGCCACATCAGAACCACTATAATGCATATCAAAAAGAGGATTATAGCTATGTTTAGTATCAAGAGGATTCATTGTATTTTCTACATGATAATCACCATAGTACTCTCTGTTTTCAAAAAATAATTTTGTCTCAAAAGGCACTTCTTTAATATTTTTAAGACTATTTTGCACATAATAGTACTCTTTATCATTTATAGCAGCAAGTAAAACTGTTTTATCATTGATTAATTTAGCTTCAACGATATTATCAGCACTACTAGCGCGACTTACATCTCCATCTTTAAATCGGTATAAAGTTGAACCTAATGTAGAATTGGCAATAAAATAGACACTTCCCTCTCTGTCTACATCACTCACAATTCCATAAAATCCTTTGTATGAAAAAAGAGCTGTTTTATTTTTGTAAAGTGTTCTTGTTTTTTTATTTTGTACAAAATAGTAAAGGTTATCATCCTTATCAACAAGAACTGAAGAGTTAACTTGTGCATAAAATTTATTTGAAATGTAGAGCTGTGGTTGAGCAAAAGAAGAAGCCACATCAAAATAAATTTCACGATTATCATGTAGATATGCTTGAATGACTTTTGACTCTGTATTTGGTTTTATAAAACCTTGATTATCAAACAAACCTTGATAAATTTTTGTGGGAGAGACATAAGCACTCGCTTGAGTAAAATACTCCCCATCTTTTTTAATTACTTTCCCTGCTATCCAACTACTTTTTATTTTTTTAATATTTGAATTTTGCTTATTTACAATAACTAGTTCAGGTTTACTAACACCATCTTCGTTAGTTAAAAAATATATCTCATTATCTGATGATGAAAGAGAGTTAAAAAACTGAGAGGTAGCAATTTTTTCACCCTCTGCTTTAATAAAATGTGTTGCTAAATTTTTATATTCTTGTGAAAAGTCATAAAGTGAAGTTTCAAAATCTACACCCACTGCCTCTTTCATACTTGCATTCGTAAATTGTGACCATAAGAAATCTTCTGAGTGGTATTTAAAATAATGATTTGTATTTTTTAAACCATATTTTTGTGCTAAATATAAGTTATAAAAACCGCCCTGAATATAAGCTATTTCCCCATATGGAAATGCCAATTTTGTATTGTAAACTTCGGCTGGATTTATCTTTCGAGCTTCTGCTTGTAAAATAGTCTGAGCCTTAAATCTTCCACTATAAAGTCTACCTCCATTGCCATGCCATGACTCATTGAGTACAGCATTTCCCTCAGTCATAAAAGAGTTTTCTGTAACATTTGGTACACTCATGGGAACTGGTAAAATCACTAATCCATTTCCAAAAATATCATGTAGAAATTGAGAAACACTATTTGCTTTCATATTCATTTGGTAATTATGTGCCGTTTCATGATAAATAAGAGTATGTAGCCATGAAGTGCTACAAAAGTAATCTACCCTCAGTGCACCACCGACATAATTAATTTGTCTATTATTTGGCCACTGTGTTGAAAAACCATTTGCTATTTGATTGTTTGAAGAGATTAAACCGACATAAAGGGTTTCATCTAACTTCCAATCAAATAAATTTTCATAATTATCATGTAATAAATTTTCTGCATCATAAGTTTGTTGTGCAAATCTAATATTCTCTTGAGTGTAGATTAATTCTACATGATTTTTATTCGATTTGAAATACTCTTTATCCTCTGCAACTACTGCTGAATTAACAAAAACAGAAGCATCTATACTTGCACTCCAAAGTTTTAGAGAAGCACCAAGTAGCATAGTTAAAGGCAATATTTTTTTATACATGATAATGCAAGTTCTACTTATGCAGCTCTAACTCTTTTTTAAGATACTCACCTGTATAAGAACCTGTTGTTTCATAATTATCTGCTAACTCTTCTGGTGTACCCTCAGCAATAATAAGTCCACCGCCACTTCCACCCTCAGGTCCCATATCTATAACATAATCTGCATTTTTTATCATGTCTAAATTATGCTCAATAATAAGCATACTGTTTCCTAACTCTACAAACTTATGTAAAACAGAGGTGAGTCTATCTACATCAGCAAAATGAAGTCCTGTTGTTGGTTCATCTAAGATATAAAGAGTTTTTCCTGTATCTTTACGGCTTAACTCTTTAGAGAGTTTAATCCTTTGTGCTTCACCGCCTGAGAGTGTAACGGCATTTTGTCCTAAAGTAATATAGCCTAAACCAACATCCACAAGTGTTTTCATTTTAAGATTAATTTTTGGAATAGGTGCAAAAAATTCAAATGCTTCATCTACACTCATAGCCAAAACATCTGCTATTGTTTTTCCTTTATAATATACTTCTAATGTTTGTTCGTTATATCTTTTTCCATAGCAAGAGTCACACTTGACCATGATATCTGGTAAAAAGTGCATCTCTATTTTATTTTCACCCTCACCTTGACACTTTTCACATCGTCCACCTTTTACATTAAAACTAAATCGTGATGAAGTATAGCCACGTATTTGAGACTCTTTAGTTTGAGAAAAAAGATTTCGTATCTCATCCATTACTCCGGTGTAAGTCGCTGGATTACTTCTTGGAGTTCTACCTATTGGGCTTTGATCAAGATATATAACCTTATCAACATGTTCTAAACCTGTGATTTCAACACCAGCAACTTTATTTACTTTTCTCGCATGATTTAATAACTCTCTTGCAGTTGGTAAAAGTGTTTGAAGCATCAAAGAGCTTTTACCACTTCCACTCACACCTGTTATACAAACAAAGTTATTGAGAGGAATTCTTGCACTTAAATTATTGATATTATTTAATGTAACATTTTTTATTTCTATAAATTTATCTTGAGATCGTCTATAAAAATACTCTATTTTTTTTCGTCCATAAAGGTAATCAGCAGTAAGAGTTTTTGCTTTTTTAAGCTTATCTAGTGTGCCACTAAAGACAACTTCTCCACCAAATTTCCCTGCTCCACTTCCAATATCTACAATAAAATCAGCATTTTCTATAGTCTCTTTATCATGCTCCACTACTATAACAGTATTACCTTTTTCTTGTAAGTTTCTTAGAGTTCGGATAAGTTTTAGTGTATCTCTCTCATGCAAACCAATACTTGGTTCATCTAAAACATACATAACACCAGTGAGCCCACTTCCTATTTGACTAGCAATTCGAATACGCTGAGCTTCTCCACCACTAATCGTTCTTGCATCACGCCCTAAAGTAATATACCCTAAGCCAACATCATGTAGGAAATAAAGTCTTTCTCGTATCTCATTTAAAATAGGGGCTGAGATTTGTGCTTGTTGTGAATCAAAAGATTTAAAATGCTCAATATTTTTAAACCATTCATAGCTCTTATGAATAGGCATATCTAAAATATCTGCTATACCTTTTTCTCCCACTTTAACCGCTAAAGATTCTTTTTTGAGTCTATGGGAGTCACAAATGTTACAAACCTTCTCACTCATATAATCCGCTAACTCTTTTTCATCTTTAAACATATCATAGGCAATTCTGATAATCCCAGGGAAAATTCTTTTTACTTCATGTTTTTTCCAAAGAAAAGTTACTTCATCAATATTACCATGTAAAATAGCTTTTTTTTGATACTCTTCTAGCTCAGAATAAGGAACAGTTATGTCTATATCATTATGAGCACAAAAGCCCTTTAAAAATGTAAAATAGTACCCTTTGTTAAATCCGTATACAATTTTAACAGCACCCTTTTCTATGCTTAAATCTCTGTCAATAATTTTTTCTTGGTCAAGCGCATAACGAAGTCCTAAACCATCACACTCACTACAAGCACCCTTAGGAGAGTTAAAAGAGAATGAGAGTGGTTCAAGTGGCTCAAAACTAATCTTACAATCAAAACAAGCATTATGCTCCGAGTAGTGAATATGGCTCTCTTTTAAACCTAACTCTTCATGATTTAAAATATCGATTTCAAGTTCACCATAACTCTCTTTAAGTGCTTTCTCCACATCAGAAGCTATACGCTCTTTGTTATCTGCTTTTACTACAACTCTATCTATTACCACTTTGATAGTATGCTTTTTTGTTTTACTCAACTCTATCTCTTCATCAAGTCTCACCATAACACCATCTATCATAGCACGGACATATCCTTTATGCACAAGAGACTCAATCAAATCAGCATAAGCACCCTTGTTTTCACGTACAAGTGGTGCCATAAGAACAAGCTTTGCCCCCTCAGGCAATTTTGAAACTTCATGTATAATATCTGAAGCACTCATCTGTGAAATAATCTTACCACACTGATGACAATGCTGTTCACCAACACGAGCATACAAAAGTCTAAAATAATCGTATATTTCTGTAATGGTTCCAACAGTAGAACGAGGATTTTTAGAAGTTGTTTTTTGATCAATGGCAATTGCAGGAGTTAAACCTTCTATCTTGTCTACATCAGGTTTACCAACTCTATCTAAAAATTGACGAGCATAAGAAGATAAAGACTCCATATACCGACGTTGTCCCTCCGCATAAAGAGTATCAAATGCCAAAGTCGATTTTCCACTTCCACTAAGCCCTGTCATCACAATAAGCTGATCTTTTGGAATTGTTAAGTTTATATTTTTTAAATTATTTTCTCTTGCACCTGTAATAGTGATGACATTATTTTTTTTCATTTATACTCCAAAAATTCTATATGTTAAATATGACACAATTATTAGATAAAAAATAACTAATAATTTCTTTTGTAAAACAGCATCTATCTTTTCTTTTAAATGTATACCGACATAAACCCCAAACAAAGAAGCTAAACCGATAAGTACACCCTTTTCATAATCCATATGCCCCTCTAAGGAGTGAGATATTAAACCGGAAATTGATGAAAACACAACAAAAAAAAGCCCTGCTGAAGTTGCTTGTTTAAGTGGAACATGTAAAAAACCAACCAAAATAGGAACCAAAAGTAGACTTCCACCAACACCTATTGTCATACTAATAGCACCAATAATAAAACCAATCAATAGTAAAATATAATTGTTGATTTTTTTAATATCTGCCGATTCATGTGTTTTAAAAAAAAGTTTTACAAGTGCAAAACTAGTGAAAGTTAAAAATAAAACTTCCAATGTTTCATCACTAATATTAGAAGTTATAAGTCCGCTAAATTGTGCACCTATAAAACCTCCAATACCGATTACCATCACCATTGTGATATTAAGTGTTCCTTTTTTGTTGTTTAAATAACTTCCAAAGACAGAACTAAAAACCATTTGAAGGACAGCAATACCTATAGCTACTTTCGTGTCATAGTTTAAAAGTAACAGTAAGGGAATAAGAATCGTTCCCCCACCAATACCAAAGAAACCGGATATCACACCAACACTAACACCAAGTAAAACCAATTCAAGCATTCAAATCCAGTAACTTTTTCGCAATTGTACTCAAATCTCTCTTTATAGTTGTTGTATATGTCAATTGATAGGAGTATTTAATTTTTCTTTGAGATTAAGTATGTATAATTTATAATTATTTAATGGAGAAATTAATGCTATCAACAATTATAGAAGCTTCACAAAATTTTTGTACTCACCAAATTCGTGAAGAGTGTACAATAGAAAATGGTATTATAAAAACGAGAACACTTATTGCTTACATAGATATAGATGCACGGGATACAAAAGAGTATAGAGTTTATATAGCAAGCGATAAGAATTTTATGCAAAAAGTTTCTCAAATTTTTTTAGAAGAAAATGAAAGTGATGAAGAAACTTTAATTGACATGACACTCGAAACTGCCAACTTAATCATAGGAAGTGCTAAAGTGATAGCTGAATCATCAGACAATCCATATACAATTAAAACACCTCATTTTGAAAAATTTGATAGCTTTGATTTTGAATATGACCAAGCCAAAACAGTAAAACTAAAAGATACACAAATAATGATAGCAATTAAGGAATTAAATGTCCAAAAATAAAAACTACCACCAATTTGGTAAAGAAGAAGAAGAATTCAATGCTGAAAAAGAATTATCATGGATGGATTATTCAGGTATTCTTGATATGGAAGTTGAATTTATCGCTGATTTAGGTGAAACAGATTTAACAGTATCAGAAATATTAAAACTTGAAAAAGGTTCTATTATAGATCTAAAAAAACCTGCTGGTGAGAGTGTTGAATCTTATGTAAATGGACGCATAATAGGAAAAGGTGAAGTTATGGTTTATGAAAAAAACCTTGCTATTCGTATTAATGAGGTACTTGACTCTAGTGCCGTTTTATACTATTTGTCAAAAGAGAGATTATGATTAAAAATATACTATTGATATTAGTAACACTCTCCTCACTTCATGCTTCAAAAGTGCTCAGTTACAATATTTATGATAGGACTGATAGAGCTGATGTTATGATTACTTTTGATACACCTTATGAAGGGGTAATAAAACAAAGTATTGGTAAAAATAAAATAAAAATAAAACTAATGGGTGCTTCTATTGAATCATCTAAAATCAAAAAAATATCTTCAAAATTTCTACACTCGATTACAATAACACCGATGGCCTCTCAAATTCAAATTGTTGCATCTGTACCTTATGGTATAAAACTTTTAGTTTCTAAAACATCAGATGCTTATGGCTTAAGATTACGTTTTACAAATAAAGGTGCAACACAAAGCAGTACAAAACAAACTCAAACTTCACCATCTCAAAGTAACTCTATATCCTCACTACCTACAAAGAGCAATAGTGAAGTATCAACAAGTTACTATATTGTCGTTACTACACTTATTATCGGAATTATTATTCTATTTATTATTAAAAAAAGAATTCTTACTAAAGGAACTAAAATTGATTCCAATAAAAGTACTTGGTTGTTTAAAGAAAACTCCTCTACAAAAAAAGAAGTAACTCCAAAAGAGGTTTTCAATAATAACCCAATTTCTATTAGGTTTCAAAAATCTATCAATGAAGATAATAGTGTTGTTATGCTAGAGTTTGGTGCTCAAAGCTATTTAGTTATCATTGGGAAAAGCAATCTTTTACTTGATAAGTTTACAGACAATAAACCAACAACACAAGAGGATTTTGAGTCAATTTTATACAGTAGAAATGAAGAGCTAGAACAGTTCTTAAACCAAGATCCAAGTACTCAACAACAAAATTCTTTTAATATTTCATCAAATGATTCTATGGATGCTTTAAAAGCATATAAAGAGAGAGCAGCTTCTATGGCTTATGATACATAAACCATATTAGTTTCGTCTAAGAAAACTCTCTTTTAATAACTTTTTAATTGTTTTAATATTCCCAGGAGTAAGCAGATAACTTTTGTCCATCTGTTTACTAATATGAAATACTTCAGTTACTGTAATCCCATAAGGATCTTTCTTCTCCTTACTAATCTTACCTTCATCATTTAAAGAGTACAACATAAGATTTTTTCGTGTTTGCTGGATATAATAAGTCACAACAATCTCATCTGAATGTTTTTTCTCTAAAGCTACAATAACTTTTTGCTCTTTAGGATAATCTAAAGTCAATTTCAGTTGTTGTTTCATATCATCAATATCAAGATAACCAATATAAAATTTATTATATAAATTATGATATCTTTGTACTTTATCATTCATCAAAAAAGACATATCTATAATATGCTTTTTATGCAAACGAATTGTTTTTGTAATCCATGACATGGTATTATAATACCTGAATGGATAAGTAGAGAGTGTCTTAACTTCTATCATTTTAGAAGACCATCTCGACTCTTTTGGTAATAAGTCTCTTTGTTCATTTGTAGCTTGTGTGATATGCTCTAAAACGTCATAAGCTGAAAATGCTCCTGTAAACCAAACTTTACAATAAGAAGGGAATTGTTTCGTTCCGGTTGCACCATCATTTAAAATAATCAATGCTTTTATTTCATAATTTGGAAAAACAATTTCAAGAAGAGCTTTTTTCTTTCGGAGCCGTCTACGTAATTTTAAAACCGATTTCACTAAAGTCATTTCTACAAAATACAACTCATTGTTTACAGTTGTAAACATAGCATCAAATTCACTAATTTCACGACTTTTTGTTCTGTATACTATCTGTTCTTTTTCACTAATGGAGAGAGTATTGGCGAATGCTTTATGCTTGTTTTGATGATACCCTTTTAAAACAAATTTATCTATATAATCATTATTTTCTGCATATCTTAAAAGTTTTTCATAAATAAAGTTTTCATAAACTTCACCTTCAAAAGAACGGTAAGAACTCAAATATGCTGGTTCTTCTTTATCTATATCTTTTTCAAGAAGAGATAACAAATATTTTGTATTATAATCATAATGAAATATATTGTCTGCTATATCATCTATATCTAAGTTTTTGATGGATTCTGAAATATCAAGCATACTTAAACCAAATGACCATTTTTAAAAAAGCTATCAATCATATCTCTATACTCTTTTATATCAACAATTCTGTTAACATCATTTCTAAGTATCGAGGCACCTGCATAACCTTTAGAATAAGTATGAGTGTGTTTTCTAAACATAGGAACACCATATTGCCCATAAAATTCTATCATTTTATCAAAATGTTCCATGATAATTTCATGCTTTAACTTTTGATCAATATATTCACTACCAGAACGAAGTTGATGAAAAATCCATGGTGCCCCTACGGCACCACGCCCTATCATAACTCCATCCGCACCAGTATGTTCTAAAACAAACTTTGCCTTGGTGTATGAGTCAATGTCGCCATTGGCAATAACAGGAATAGATATCGCTTTTTTAATCTCAGCAATTGCATCATAATCAACAGCTGCTTTAAATTTTCCTGCACGAGTTCGCCCATGAACAGCAATAAAGTCTGCACCACTATCCTCAACCATTTTAGCTATATCTACATGATTTTTCTCTTCAAACCCAAGTCTAATTTTAACACTTGTCATATTTTTATTTGAAGTATCTTTAATTGTTCTAATAATATCACCCATAAGGGGAAGGTTTAAAAGTAGTGAACTTCCACTACCATGACCAACTACCTTAGGAACAGGACAACCACAATTAAGATCTATAATATCAATACCTTCGTATTCATTCAAAATTTCAACAGCAGATTTAACAATATCAACATCTGCTCCTGCTATTTGTACTGAGTATGGGTCTTCTAGGGGACTTTTTTCTAACATATGAAGTGTTTTTTTGGAGCCATGAGCAAGAGCATTTGAGCTGAGCATCTCACTTACAGTCAAGTCAGCACCAAATTTTTTAACAACACTTCTAAAAGGTAAATCTGTGAAGCCCGCTAAAGGGGCTAATACATATAAGGGGTTTTCAAAGGATAGGTTAGGCATAGACTCTATATAAACAGTTCTATACTAAATTGTTGATTAGACTCTTTTAAAGCTTTGTATGCTTTAAAGTTAAGATATTCATCTGGCTGAGAGATTTCAAGTAGAGCATATGCTGGTGAAAGCATTTCTAAATCTAATAAAGTAAATAAATAAGCATCAGTAGCTTCTTCATTGCCATTACTCAATGTTTCAAAAAGTTTAATTCTTTGGTCCGGAATCATATTTTTATCGACGATGCGTGCTATTTTCATATAACTATCTTTGTCAAAATCTAAATTTGCAATAAGTGTCATTATAGCTTCTGTTGAAATTTCTAATGTATTCTCTTCAGCATTTACTCTAGCTAACACAGAATACAGTGCTTCTTTTGTTAAAAATTCTTGATATTTATCGATGTTAGCAACACTATTTGTTTTAACATAATCAGCATAAGCTTCTTGTGCAAGTTCAACATTATATTTACTAGCATGAGAGAGGATATCTTCATTTGATAAATCACCATTTTTATACATATTTCTGTTATTTTGAACTACTAAAGGATTATTAGCATTTAAAGCATAATTTTTCAACTCAACAACTTCACCTTTTTTAATAGACTCTATATCGTTAAGAACAGCTTTAACTTTTTTAGTTTGCTCATCATTGGCCTTTAAGTTCAAATTAGCTGTTGGAAAAACAGTACTATTATCTAAGAGCTCGCCAAACAAAGTAAAGGTTTCCGTTTTAAACTTATGTGTTCTATTTTCTTTGCCAAGATAAGCATCAGTAATAGAGTCTAATATTTTCTCATAATCTTTTTCTGCTTTACGATTTTTTAGTTTAGCCAACATGCCATAAAAAGACATATGTAATACACTTGCTAAATACAGTACAAACAAAGGAATGACAACAAGCACTGCAATCGACAATGAAGGCATTGGTATTCCAAAGAAGTCGACAATCATTGTCTCATGTGTTAAATATGCATAAACATACCAACCTACTAAACCCATTAACACAAATGCTGCCACTGAATATCTTTTAATATACATAACTTAATTCCTTACTTAGATTTTTCTACTATTTCACGACAATCAATACAATAGATTGCATGAGGCTTTACTTTCAATCTTTGAAAACCAATATCATCTTCACACATTTCACAAATACCATATAGACCAGTTGAAATTTTATTGAGTGTAACATTTATCTCTTTTAATTCTTGAAGTTGCTGTTGCACAATTGCACTTTCAACCATAGAATTGTTGTTAACAGAAGCATGATCACCCTCATCGTTAAGCTCCATAGCACTAAGTTCTGCTAGCTCATTATTAACACCATTGATATTTTTATTTATCTGCTCTTTTCGACCCTCTAAAATCTCTTTAAAGTAACTTGATTCACTCTCTTGCAATCTTTTTCCTTGTATGAATTTTATTTATGGTATGGATGGTTACTCAAAATTGAGAACCCTCTATATATTTGCTCTAATAAAACAACTTTCGCAATTTTATGACTCATGGTGATTTTACCAAGACTAATAACAGCATTACCTTTACTTATAAAATCTTTCTCAAAGCCATAAGCTCCACCAATAAAAAATTTTACAGACATTTTATCATTTAAAAGCTTACTAAATTCAAAACTATCAATTATTTTACCATTTGGATGCAAAATTACACAATAATCTCTGCCTATATACGATTCTAAAGTATTAGAATAAGCTTTTTGTGCAGCTTCAGCTGATATATTATGAGCTTTTG
>ERZ890953.1004-NODE-1004-length-14935-cov-7.985887_pt1 | contig 14935 bp, 8 predicted proteins | sample MGYA00521264_ERZ890953 | MGnify/ENA primary metagenome ERZ890953 (study PRJEB32303, sample SAMEA104408629) | aquatic metagenome | biome: Brackish water; feature: Chemocline; material: water | place: Baltic Sea | collected 2014-10-26T21:54:00 | depth 200 m ...
TGGATCGCCGAGGGGGGGGAGGCTGTCGGGGCCAGGGAAGGCCACCATCAGCCGCTGGACCCCGCCAAGCTCGACCGGTACCAGGACCCCGATGTCACCATTGTAGAGTCCTCGCTCGCCGCTGGACAGGCGCACGCTGTAGTCGTTGCGCTGCACCAACACAGGGCGACCCTGCCACCATGGTTCACCAGACGAGACCAAGCCCGCATCCCGCAGCAGGGCGATCACCGCACGGTTCAGCCCCGCCACACCGGTGGAACCCTGGCGGTGGGCGCAGAGCACCCGGAAGCTGTCGAAGGCCTCGAGCACCCGGCGATGGAAGACCTCGGGGGTGGGGTAGGCTGGCCCCTGGACGGCCTGGTAGCCGCCGCGCAGCAGGCGCAGGTAGGGGCCGAAGCCGTCGCGCAGCAGAGTGCGAACGGCGGGATCGAGCCCACCTCGATGACCGTGAGGGAGCAGCGCCACGTCGGGCGAGTCGCCCACCAGCACCGCGGCGGCCTTGGCCGCGTCGAAGCCCGAGCCCAGGCAGGCGATGGCGAAGCGCCCGATGCCGCTGCGCTGGTCGAAGCGGTGCGTGCGCCTAAGCTGCACCACGGCGTCGTGCATGGGCGGCCCGAAGACCGCGCGCACGCCCGTCGAGGGATCGCTGGCGGCGACCTGTAGCCCGAGACCGAAACATGTGTCGAGCCGCGCCATGGTCGGAGCGGTGAAGCACAGGCTGTCGGCACGGGTGGGGCCACACAGATCGGCCAGCACCGTGCCGGCCTCGACGCTGGCCAGCTGGTGCCGATCGCCCAGCAAGACCAGCCGCGTGGGCGCACCGCTGGGGCCCACCGGCCCCACCGCATCCACCAGCTTGGCCATCATGGCGAAGTCCACCATGGAGGCCTCGTCCACCACCACCACGTCGGCGGGGATGGGGTTGTCAGCGCAGCGGCGGAAGCGCGTGGGGTTGTCGGGGCGCCACCCCAGCAGGCGATGCAGGGTGCTGGCCTCGAGCCCTCGCAGGAACTCGCAGGCTGAGGACGCAGCAGCAGCATCTCCGGTGACCGCGACCAGCGCAGGCTGCAGCTGGGCCTCGAGCCCGGCGCGCAGGGACTCCCGTAGCCGGGCCGCGGCCTTGCCTGTAGGGGCGGCCAAGGCAACCACCAGCTCGGGGGAATCGGCCTGGCCCCGCTGGCGCCGCGCCCTGTGTTCGAGCCAGAGCAAGGCGAGCAGGTTCCGCACCGCCCAGGTCTTGCCCATGCCCGGGCCGCCGGTGATCACCGTGAAGCGCTGGGTGAGGGCCAGCGCCACGGCCACCCGCTGCAGGTCCAGGCTGCCGTGGGCAGGCGGGACAAACAGCTGGGCCAGCCCCGCCCGAAGGACAGGAAGATCGAGCTCGTGCAGGGGCACCCGCCCCTGGGGCCCCACCCAGCTGGCCACGCGCTGCGCCAGAGATCTCTGGTAGCGCCAGTAGCGGTCGGTGTACAAGGCCGTCCCAGCCAGCACGAACGGGGTGGGCCGATCGGGCTCGGCGCCCCCGCGCACCAGATCCGTAGCCGCAGCCACGCGCGCAGCCCAGCCCGAACCCGGGAGCATCAAGGTGGGCGCAGGCGCCCCAGGCGCTGGCTGGTCGGCGTCGGGCTGAGGAGGCAGCAGGTGGGCCGACTCGAGCGGATCGAGATCCACACAGATGTGCCCACGCCGGGGCGCGCGCACGGCCAGGGCCAGGGCCAGCACCAGATCGGGGTCGAGTGCGCCCGCTCGGCGGGCCAGGTGGGCCGCCACATGCAGGTCGATGCCGGCCAGTATGCCGTGGGCCCAGAAGGGCTCGAGGCGCTCGAGCACCGCCGCCTGGGGGGAACCCCGGGGCACCAGGGCGGGGGCGAACAGTGGGGGCATGGGCTGAGGGTTGATCACGCCGCACCTCCCGAGGCGTCGAGCAAGACGTCGATGCGCTCGATCAGGGCCTTGGCCGGCCGGTGGAAGAACACCCCCAGGGGGTGCTCGCCTCCGCGCGGAGTGTCCGGCCCGGTCATGCCTCGCACGAACAGGTACAACGCGCCCCCCACGTGCTGGTCGTAGCTGTAGGCGGGGCCCAGGCGCTGACCCAGCCAGCGGTGCAGGGCCACGGTGTAGAGCACCAGCTGCACCGTGTAGGCGTGATGCTCCATCTCGTGGAGCATCCAGTCGTGGCAGTAGTTCTGGGGCCGCGGTGGGCCCTCAGCCAGCAGGTCGAGCTTGTTGCTCTTGTAGTCGGCCACGTAGAAGCGCTGGGGTGACCGCGCAGGATCCGTAGGCGTCGCGAAGACCAGGTCAATGGTGCCCGTGAGGTAGCCGGCGAAGCGCTGCTGCACCCAGCTTCCCGCCAGCTCGCGCAGGTGCTCGGCCCGCATACCCGGGGCCTGCGCCGCCAGCAGGAAGGCCTCGCCGAACGCCGCGCCGGATACGGGATCCGGCCAGGCAGCGCCGCCGTCGTGGTCGATGCGCCGGTGCAGGTCGCCGCCGGCCACCGGCAGGTCAAAGCCCAGCTCGTCCAGGCGACGGGTGCGAGGCAGATCAGTCAGGCGCAGATCGCCCAGGGGCCCACCCAGGGGCGTCTGCAGCACCGCAGGCAGGTGCTGCACCGCCAGCGCCAGCGCTTCGGGATCGCGAATGCCGTGGACCGCGCCCAGCCGCTGCACCAAGGGCTCGAGCACGGCCCGGCCCCCGGCCATGCCCTCGAGATCGGAGGGATCCCGCGGGAACACTGCGAAGTCCAGCTCCTCGAAGACCGCATGCAGGAAGGTGCCAGGCTCGGCACCGGCCGGGAAGGCCGCCAGGGGCACCGGCGGCTGATCGTCGGGGATGGGCGGGCGCGCATCCCTGAGCTGCTGGCGAAGCGTGGCCGCGGCCAGCTCTTCGGCGGTGACGTCGACGTCCTGATCGTGGTCGCGGGCCAGCACGTCACGATCGGGCACGGGCTCGAGGCTGTGGACAGCGCCAGCGCTCACCCCAGGCGCTTGGTGACGGGCGCGGGTGATGGAGGTGTAGCTGAGACGCCGCCAGCTGTGGTCAAGCCCCCGCAGCTCCGAAGGCCAGCCGGGATCGGTCCAGGGACAGGGGGGGCGGGACCAGGCGCGAGCCCGCAAGGAGGCGGGAGCCGGCGTCAGGGCGGCGCTGGGCTGCCAGAGGGGCACGGTGTCGGGCAGGACCGCGTCGCTGACCGCCAGCAGCGGCGGCTCGCCCGGGGGCGCATCGCCGCCGATCCAGCCGCCCGAGCGCTCCCACTCGGCCAGATCCTGGCGCAGCGCCACGGGCCCCATGCTGGCGATTCGCCGCTGGGCATCGACATAGCGCTCGGCCCCGGGATCGAGCGGCTGCCCCGGAGGCGCGCTGTGTAGCAGCAACCCCACGGGGGAGCGCTGCAGGCCGGTCTGGGGCGCCCTGACCCCCACGATAGGGCCCGTGTACAGCACACAGCGGTAGCGGGCGCGGGTGAGGGCCACATACAGCAGGCGCAGGTTCTCACGCCAGGCCTCGTGCTCGGCCAGGGCCACATGGTCTGCCTTGGCGGCCCCATACGGCTGCCGCTGTATGTCGAGCTGGCGCTGAGTAGGGGCGTCCGCCACCGGGTGTACCAGGTGGTCGAGATCGCGATCGCGCACCAGGGCTCCGTCCCACAGGAAGGGGGCGAAGACCACCGGGTACTGCAAGCCCTTGCTCTTGTGCATGGTGAGGACCTTGACCGCGGCGTCGTCGCGCTCGAGGCGCAGCTCGGAAGGATCATCGTCACCCGCCGGGCGCTGCCGCTGCTCGACCAGCCAGCGCACCAAGCCATCCAAGCGCAGGCGCTGCTGCAGCTGTGCCGCGTGGGCCAGCTCGAGCAGGTGGCCCAGGTTGGTGAGGCGACGCTCGCCATCGGGCAGCGCCAACAGCCGAGCCTGGACGTCCCAGACATCGCTTGCCTGGGCGAAGGCCCAGCGAAGCCCGCGCTGATCCACCAGCTGCTGCCAGCGCGCCAGATCGCCCAGCCAGCGATCCCAGCGGGAGCCATCGGCGCCGGGGAGATCGAGGGCCTGAAGATCGGCGGCACTCCACCCGAACAAGGGCGAGACCGCCGCCGCCCGCGCCGCCCGGTCACTGGAGGGGCTGGCCACGGCCTGCAGCCACTGCAACAGGTGCAGGGCCTCGTGGGAGGCGAACACGCTGGGCGCGCCTCCGCCCCGCACCGCGGGCACGCCCGCCGAGGCGAGGGCCTGGATGACCGCATCGGCCTGGTAGTTGGCGCGCACCAGCACGGCGATGTCGCCAGGCGAGACCGGGCGGGGCGCCTGATCGGGCTGGGTGACCACCCCGAACCCCGCGTCGAGGAAGGCCACCACGTCGGCCGCCACCAGGATGGGCAGGCCCGCGTTGGCCGCGGACTTGCCCAAGGGCTCGAGGGCCAATGGATCGGCGCCAGCGCCCACAAAGCGCAGCTGCAAGGGCGCGGCGGCAGGCTGCTGCCATGGATCGCCGACCGTGGCCGGTGGAGGAACCAGGCGGTCCATGGGCTGACGCGGGGGCGCCCCAACGGAGATGTAGGGGATGCGCGGGTGCCCGAACAAGGAGCGCGACCAGCGGCCCAACACCAAGTTCATCGCCGCCACGTAGCGGGCATCGGACCTGAAGTTGGTGACCATGGTGAGGGGCTCCGCCGCCCCCCGCGCGTCGGCGTAGACGTGCACGTTGGCACCGCGAAAGCCGTAGATGGCCTGCTTGGGATCGCCGATGAGGTAGAGGTGGTGGCCACCCGCGCCGAACAGCGTGGAGAAGATGTTCCACTGCAGGTGGTCGGTGTCCTGAAACTCGTCGATGAGCGCTGCGCGAAAGCGCTCGCGGACGGCATCCACCAGATCGGGGCTGTCGAGCGCCCCGGCCAGGCGACGCATGAGATCCTGGAAGCACAGGGCCCGCCGCTGCTCGAGGCGCTGCACGTAGGTGGAGCGCACCCAGGCCGCCAGCGTACGCCAGGGGAGCGTGCGGGCGTTGGACTCCCGCAGCTGGGCCAACTGGGCGCCCAGGGGCAGGGCCGCGGCCACGTCTGCCACCAGCTCGGGGTGGAAGTCGACCCCCTGACCCAGCTTGCCCTGCAGCTTGGCCATGTCGAAGTATGCCCACAGGACGTCGGGGGCGGGTACGGGCTCGGGGCCCGCGAGGCAGGTGTCGAGCCAGCCTTCGAGCTCGGGGGCCACCAGGGCCAGGCTCTTGCTGGTGTAGGTGGACTGACGGCCGGACCAAAGGCGCAGGGCCGGATCCCTGGGGACCTTCTGGGTGCTCGGCAGGCCGGCGTCAAAGCGCTGACCCAGGGCCACACCGCCCGCGGTCCACGCGTCGCGCAGAGCCTGGAGCTGCTGGCGCCAGCCCGGCGGTGCGTTCTCGGGCGGCGGCGGATCGAGGGCCATGTCGGGGTCGGCCAGCACCGCCCGGGCGAAGCTATGCACCGCAGCCCGGTTGAAGCCGCACTCGTCCACCAGGCGGGTGTATCGGTCGGGCGGGAGCACGTTGACCTGAGCCGAGAGCCAGTCGTCTACCAGCTCATCCACCAGATCAGCGTCGTCGGAGACCAGATCCAGGCCAAGCTCGGCCCCGGTCTCGAAGGCATGCTGCTGAAGCACCCGCTGGCAGAAGCCATGGATGGTGCTGATCAGCGCTTGATCGAAGGCTTCCTGGGCCTGGACCACCCGCAGCCACCACACGGGGAGATCGGCGCCAGCACGATCCGCCAGGCGCTGCAAGAAGGCGTCGGTGCTGGAGCCGGTGCGCAGGGCCTGAGCTGCCTGGGCCAGGCGCTCGCGGATACGATCCTTGAGCTCGGCGGTGGCCGCGCGGGTGAAGGTGACCACCAGGATCTGGCCCATGCGCAGATCGTGCTCGGCCACCAGGCGCACCACAAGGTTGGTGATCTGGTAGGTCTTGCCCGTGCCGGCGCTGGCCTCGAGCACAGTGACGCCCGGCAGCAGGGGGCCGGCCTCGAGCTGTTCCATGGCCAGGGTGGTCATGCTGCACCTCCGATGAGGGCGCTGGGCGCGGGCCTGGTGGCTCGCCCCACCATGGCCGGCTGCCAGAAGCGCAGGGCCGTGCGCGCAAACTCCAAGCTCATGCCACCGGGGCCCGCGGCGTCGAGGAAGGGAGGCAGGTCGCCATAGGCCAGGGCCTCGTGCGGCTTGAGGCCTTCCTTGTTCTCCCAGAGCCAGACCACCGGCTCGAGCGCCGCGGCCAGGCGGGCCCGAATCTCGGCGTCAAAGGGGGGATCGCCCTGGAGATCTTCCAAGGACACCGTGCGACCAGCGTACTGCCCCCGTTGGCCTGGGCGCAGGAAGTGCGCCAGCTTGTGGGAGCAGCGGGCCAGCAGGGGGATGCGTCGCTGCTGCCCTTGGCGGTACAGGGACACCAGCCAGGCCAGCTGGGCCAGGGCCGCCGCGCGCCGCTGCGGGGGCGAGGCGTCGCCCTCGAACGCGTAGGCCACCACCGTGGCGGCGCCCGCTCCACCAGGCCCGAGCACCATCACCGCGCGCCCCACGGACGCAGGCTGGACCGCCAGCCAGGCCAGCTGCTCGAGCCAAGGCTGGACCAGGTTCCACGGGCCTTCGGGCAGGAAGCTGGTGGCGACCAGATCGCCCTGGTGAAGCGCCGGCAGGGTGCCATTGAGCAACACACCGCCCGGAAGTTCAACCGAGAACGAGCCGCCGTCGGTGGCGGCCAAGGGAAGATCCATGGTGCCCAGCCAGGGCTCGAGGGCGGACATCACCGCCCCAGCCATGGCCTGAGGCGCAGCCAGGGCCTGTTGACCCGCAGAGCCCAGGGGCAACACGCCCGCGGCCCGAATGCGCTGCAGGGCGAGGGCCTCGGGAGGCGCCGGTCGGCCCTCGAGCCGCGCCCGAAGCGCCGCCAGCCGGCCATCGAGCAGCTGTGCGGCCAACCCTGAAGCGTCGATGTCGCCAGCGTCGACCGGCTCGCGGTCCTGGATGACCTCGGCGTCTTCCCACAGGTGCAGGTTGAGCCCACCAGCCAGCAACGCCCGGACCGGGTTGCGGAAGAAGCGCACCAGATCCGCCAGGTCGACCTGCTCGAGCTCGACGGCGGGCGCGGGGGACAAGTCGGCAGGAAAGAAGGCGGGAACCTGGCGCTGCCGCTCGAGGCTCTGGCGAGCGCCGGCCAGCAAGCGAGGGTCGTAGGACCAGGGGCGTTGGGGCTGGAAGCAGGCGACGCTGAAGGGCTGCAGCGGGTGCTGGCGGGTGAGCCGCTGGGAGGTGGACACCGCACCAAGGGACGGGAAGCTCAGGTCGAGCACCTCGCACAGCTCACCCACAGGCACAGCGGGAGGGCGGGGCTCGTTGCTGTGGGGGTCGCGACCCGTGTAGAAGATCAGCAGGTGGTCGCGAGCGGCCAGGATGGCCTCGAGCAGCAGGTGGCGATCTTCGTCGCGGGGATCGCGGTCGCCTACTCGGGGCTGGCGGTGGGTGAGGTCGAAGTGCAGCCGGCCGGGGTTCGAGGGGAAGGCGCCCTCGTCCATGCCCAGCAGGCAGATGATCCTGTAGGGCACGGAGCGGTAGGGCACCATCGCGGAGAAGGTGACCGCCCCCGTCTGGACCCGGCTGGTGCCCGAGGCCAGCTCGAAGCGCCCAGCCAGGGCCGCAGAGAGGGCCTGGACCGTGACGGACCGCGCGGCCCCCGAGGCCAGGATCTCTGCCTGGAGCTGCACCAGGGTGGCGCGCACCCGGGCGTCGAGCCAGGCGGTGTCGGTGGTGGTGGAGCTGAGCTGGGCCAGGCTGCCCTGGTGACGAGACGAGCCGGGCGAGGCAGCGGGATCGCCCAGGAGCTGAAGCAACCAGGCGGCGGCCGAGCGAGGCTGTCGCAGCAACTGCAGCTGCTGGAGCAGGGTGGTGATGGCGTCGAAGAAGCGCCCCAGCAGCACGACGATGCCGCCTTCGACCGCGTCGAAGGGCAGCAGGGGCGCGTCGGCGCCCAGGTGGGGCAGCGGACGGGTGGGATCGTCGGCCATGGCCACACCCAGGGCCAGGCGCTCGAGGCCCTGCCGCCAGGTGTTCTGAGCCAGGCGGGGCTGGTCGTGCTCGGCGCGATCCTGGGCATCGATGGCCCAGCGCACGCCGGCGTCGCGGACCCAACCGCGGATGGGCTCGAGATCCTGGACGTCGATGCCGAAGCGCTGGCGGAAGGGCTCGAGGGCCAGCAGGTCCAGCACGGCGGTGGCCGTGAGGCGCGCGCCCGGGGCCGCCAGCTCGAGGCAGCGCAGCAGGACCTCGGCCACCGGGTTGGTGCGACGCAGGGAGCGCTCGGCGACCTGGTAGGGGATCGCGGGCGCGCCCGCGGAACCCCAGGGCCCCTGGCCCGCAGGGGGAGCGCCCACAAGAGGGTCCCTCGAGCCCTGATCGAAGACCGCGCCCACCAGGGGCACATAGGCCTCGAGATCCGGGGTCATCACCAGAACATCCCGGGGCTCGAGATCCGGGTAGCGCTGGAACAGGTGGAGCAGTGCATCGCGCAGGGCCTGGACCTGGCGCAGGGGCCCGTAGCTGGCATGGAGCTGGACGGAGTCGTCGGCCGGGTCGGGCGCACGGCCGGCGAGATCCTGGGCGCTCAGGGCGCCGGGGTCGAGCAGATCGCGCACGTCAGCCTGGATCTGCCAGAGCATCCGGGGGGCGGCCAGTGGGGCGCTGTCGCCAGCCGTGGCGCTGAGCTCGGTGGCCACGAACAGGGCGTCATCGTAGCCATGCTCGAGGGACTGAAGCACGATCTGCAGATCGCGACCCACCCGGCCCAGGGAGCGCAGCAGCGGGTGGGCGCTGGCGGCGGCGCGATCCACCAGGTGATCCTGGAGCTGCTGCGGGAGGCGGTCGCGGTCGACGGCCCGCAGGTCGAGGTGGGTGGAGCGGGGCAAGCTGGCCAGGTCGGCCCAGTAGCGATCCGACGGACACAGCACGTACAGCTCGACGGTGTCGTGGCGCGCCAGCCAGGACAGGCGCTGAAGGAAGGGGGGCGGCAGGTTGGCCACTCCGAAGATGCGCACGGGCTGGTCGAAGATGGGAGCGGACGGAGCCGGGGACGCCAGCACGGCGTCCCAGCGCTGGGCGGCGTGTTGGGCGGGTGCCAGGCGCTGCTGCAGCGCGGACCACAGCCGGGGCTGCCAGCCCAGGGACTCGCGGAGCTCAAGGGGGAGATCGGCCTGGCCCCGGGACCAGGCCACGGCCAGCTCCGGGCGGGTGGCGACGTAGCGGGCGAACACCGAAGCCAGCTGCTGGGCCAGGGAGAGCTCGGCTGCCGAGGCCACCGGACCCGCGCCGCTGAGATAGGCCCGCAGAGGTTGCATCACGGGATCGTCGGCATCGGCGAGCAGATCGGGCAGCAGGTCCAGGATGGCCCAGCAGAGCACATCGGGGTGCCAACCGGAGCTCTCCTGCACAGGCAGGCCCAGCTGTCGCTCGAGGGCCGCCAGGGCCTGGTCGAGGACCTGGGCGGGGAAGGGAAAGTCCACGTTGGCGCAGATGCGCGCTGGGCACATGGACGCCAGCTGGTGGCGCAGCCAGCGCTCCATGCCGTTGCTGCCCACCGCCACCCGCAAGGGGACGAAGGGATCGGCGGGCAGCTGATCCAGCAGAGAGAGCCGCTGGGCCAGCAGGGCCACGAGGGCCTCGATCTTGTTGCTCCGGAACACGTGCAGCATGGACAACCCCTGGGTCGACCACCTATCGCCCTTGTCCCGGACAGGGCGGACAGAAATCGACCTCAGAGCCGGCAGATGCTCCTCCCTAGGTGCAGGTCCGCCCAACACGAAGTAGCCTCAACAGGGACGCAGCCCGCCGCCCCGCACAGAGGTTCCCATGCCCAGCTCCCGCACCACCCTCGCCTTCACCATCCTCGGGGCGACCTTCCTGATCCTCGCCTGCGGCAGCGGCGGCGACAAGGCCAGCAACCCCGCCACCACGTCCACCAGCGAAGACACCGGCAAGTCCGAGGCAGCCGCCAAGGCCCAGGTCCAGGCCGCCGTGGCCAGCGCCCAGGCCACCGCCGACGCCGAAGCCGCCGCCCAGGCCGAAGCCCGCGAAGCCGCCGCGGCCACCGACCAGTGCGAGCCCCGCGAGCCCGCCCCCCTGGACGGTCCCGGCTGCGTCACCGCCCCCATCGTCTGCGGCCAGACCATCCAAGGCACCACCGTAGGGGGCAGCCGCCAGTTCACCGGCGACCGCTACGTGCACTCCTACTGCTTCCCCACCACCGAGGACTCCCACCAGGGCACCGAGCGCGTCTACGCCTTCCAGCTCCAGACCGATCAGCGCGCCACCTTCCGCCTCGACAGCCCCTGCGCCGACCTCGACCTCGCCGTGCTTCGCTGGCAGGACACCGACCACTGCCCCGGCAGCACCGTGGCCATCAGCGAGTGCGAGGGCCAGAACCGCGGTGGCGGTGGCACCGCCAAGGTCTGGAACAACCGGCCGGCCCGCTACCTCGTGATCGTCGATGGCAGCGACGCCAAGGGCGCCAACTTCGACCTGAGTGTCACCTGCGTGGACGGCGAGGAGTAGCCGCCAGCCTCAGCGCTCCGTGCGTACGATCGTATCGAGCTCGTAGCCCACAGCCTCGAGCCGGCTCATGACACCCCGATACAGATCGGGATCCATGGCTGGCTCACGGGCGTACACCCACAGGTAGCCGCGGCTGGGGTGGCCCACCACCAGATAGCCGTAGTCGTCGGCCTTCTCGATGACCCAGTAGGCGCCCCAGATGAACGGCACGTAGTTGATCTCGAGCTTGGCTGGGACTCCGCGGTCCGCCACCCGCAAGGTGCCGTCACTGACAACCTCCTCGCCCGTGGGCGAGCCCTTGCGGCAGGTAGTGACCACCTCGAAGCGGTCCGGCTCCACCATCGTGTATCGGCTGACCCCCGCGGTGCAGCCACGGGTGAAGAACGTGGGGATGGCCGCGATCTCGTACCACTCCCCCGCCAGGCGGGTCAGGTCCAGATCCGGCACCACCGCCAGGGGTGGATCAGCGGCCAGGGCGACCGCGGTCAGCACCACCAGCGAGGAGGGCATCACTCGATCACCCAGCGGGCGGCAGGTTGGCGGCCTGCAGCTCGGCCGAGAGCACCTCGTTCATCGCGCCGGTGCGGTAGCCCCGCAGATCCAGCGACACATACTTGTAGCCGGCATGTGTCACCGCATCGACCACCTGCTCGCGCATCCCAGTCGCCGCAAGCCGGGCGATGTCCGGCAGATCCACCTCGAGGCGCGCCACATCCCCGTGATCGCGCACCCGCAGCCGTCCGATCCCCAGCGCGTGCAGCGCTTGCTCGGCGGCGTCGATGCGGGCCAGCACCTGAGGCTCCACCGGCGTGCCGTAGGGCACCCGGGAGGACAGGCAGGCCAGAGCCGGCTTGTCCCAGTTGTCCAGCGCCAGGTGGCGCGCCATGGCTCTCACCATGGCCTTGTCGATGCCAAGCTCCATCAGAGGACCGCGCACGCCGGCCTCGAGAGAGGCCTTACGGCCTGGACGGTAGTCGTCCAGGTCGTCGGCGTTGCTGCCCTCGAGCACATGGGCCAGGCCGGCGGTGTCGGCCGCCTCGCGCACCGTGGCGAACAGGTTGCGCTTGCAGTGGAAGCAGCGGTCCGGGTTGTTGCTCACGAACGCCGGGTCGTCGAACTCACAGGTCTCCACCACCGTGACCCGTGCGCCCAGGGAGCGGGCCAGCGCCAGCGCCTGGCTCTCCTCGCCGCTGGGGACCGAGGCGGAGCGCCCCACCACGGCCAAGGCCTGGTCGCCCAGCACCCGCACCGCCACCGCCAGCAGCAGCGACGAGTCCACCCCGCCAGAGAACGCCACCGCCACAGAACCCAGATCGAGCAGGTGGGCTTCGAGCCGGGCCAGCTGGGCTTCCACTTCGGCGGTAGAGATGATGTCGGGCGTGGTCATGATGAGCTCCGGGGGCCCACAGAGCTAGCGCACGCTGGGCGGGCCGGCAATGTGCAGGGCTGAGCCACGGTGTGGGAGGTCACGCCCCACCGCGACCGCAGGAGGCGAGAAAGGGTCCTCGCTTGATCGGTATCAAGACTCCCGATTCCTGGTTGCCCTATGCTCCAGCGTGACCATGCCGGCCACATAGACGCGGCCAACAGGAGAGTCAGCCATGCATTTCCCAGCAGGCCTCGGCGAGCAAGCCATCCAGGACGTCCTCCGCGACCACCCCACCATCGGCACCATCCTGGCCCGGTACGACGTGGGCTGCGTCAGCTGCGCCGTCGGGATCTGCCTACTCCAGGACGTCGTGTCCATCCATGCCTTGGGGTCGGAGGCCGAGACAGCCATCGAGCGAGAGATCAACGACTACCTCGGGGCGGCCAGCAGCGACGCCCTCGCGAACGGGAGGTTGTGATGCTGGACGTGACCCAGGTGATGGTCCAGGAGCACCGGCTCATCCTGCGCATGGTGGCCCTGGTGGACGCCAACGCCGCTCGGGCCGAGCAGGGCGTCTTCCAAGACTGGGCTTTCTTCCTCGATGCCGTCGACTTCATCCGGACCTACGCCGATCGATTCCACCACGCCAAGGAAGAGGACGTGCTGTTCGTCGAGCTGGTCAACAACGGCATGCCTGCGAAGCGATCCCCCATCGAGGCCATGCTCATCGAGCACGACCACGGGCGGGCCTTCGTAGGAGCGCTGGAGTCAGCCGCGACCGCCGCGCTGGCCGGAGACGAAAGCCAGGTGCCAGCTATCGTGTTCAACGGGCGTGGGTGGGCCGCCCTGCTGACCGATCACATCCACAAGGAGGACACCATCCTGTACCCCCTGGCCGAGCGGGTCTTGCCAGCCGCGGTGCGCCCACGCATGGTCGCCTCCTACCAGGCCGCGGCAGGAGACGGCACGCTGCACGTCCGCTACCAGGCCCTGGTGGAGCGCTGGGAGCGCGAGGCCGCCACCCCGGTCGGATAGCGGCAGCCAGCAGATCAAAACCAGACACGCCGATGCGTTAGGCTTGCCTCGTTCAAGAGCCCAACACACCTGGGGTGCGCTTGACGCCAAGCAGCTACACGCTGATGCCCGCGCTCCTGGTGAGCTGTGCGCACCTGCCCACCACATCGGTGCGTGCCCTGCCCGAGCCGGAAGGCGGCACCCTGTTCGCCCAGGTGCCCATCTTCGACGGTGAGAGAGCGCTGGGGCCGCGGGACGTGCTAGTGCGAGGCGGCACCATCGCCCAGGTCAGCGCTGCCGGGAGCCTCAGCCCCAGCGACGACACCCGCGTGATCCGCTGCGACGGCTGCACCCTGATGCCCGGTCTCATCGACCTGCACATCCACCCCGACGTCGATGGCGGGGCACCATGGCACCGCCACATGCTGCAGCCCCTGGACCAAGGGCGAGCCTACCTCTATGCAGGGGTCACCAGCGTGCTCTCGGCCAAGGGGGGCCCTGGCCAGCGGCTCATGGAGAAGGCCCAGGCCAAGGGCGGGCCGCCCGTGCCTCACATCTACAGCTCAGGGCCCAGCCTCACCGCGCCAGGCAGCCATCCTGTTCCCCTGTTGTGGGACACCGTGCCTTGGCCGTTGCGCAGGATCGCCGTGGGCCTGCAGCCCACCGCCAGCACGGCGGATGAGGCTCGCGTCGAGGTGCGCCGGGTGGCCAACACCGAGGCTCCTCCTTTCTACAAGATCTACTTCGACAGCTTCCCGGCTGGCAGCCCCCACATGCCGACTTGGGTCATGCAAGCCGCCGTAGCCGAGGCCATCGCCCAGGGAATGCGTCCCGTCGTACATGCGGGCAGCTCCCAGGACGCCGTAGAGGCCGCCGAGGCCGGCGCTGCGCTGTTGATGCATGCGCCCTTCACCAGCCCTCTCGAGCCGCGTCAGATCGAGCGCATCGCCGCCACCGACGTCGCCTTCCTGCCAACCCTGCGGGCCTTCTCCTGGCCCGTTGAGCTGATGCAGGGGCAGGTCACCGCCTTCGAGCGGGCGACCGTCTCACCGGCGTTGCTCGACGCCTTCCGCGAGCCTCCCTCCGGCTACGACCAGCATGGCATGGGCATCTGGATGCAGGACTTCGGCGCCACCACCCGGACCCTGCAGGCCAACGCCGCCCTGCTGGTCCAGGCAGGCGTGCCCATGTTGGTGGGCACCGACTGCGGCGTCAGCGGCGTCTTCCCCGGCGCAGGCCTGCACGCCGAGCTGCAGGCCTTGGTGGACATGGGCCTCGAGCCCATCGACGTGCTCACAGCGGCCACCGCGCGCAACGCCATGTTCCTGGACCCACTGGGCACCTTCGGCCGCATCGCCCCAGGCCAGCGCGCCGACCTGCTGCTCATCCAGGGGGACCCCGTCCAGGACATCACCGCGGTGGACGACATCATGGGTGTGTGGATCGACGGCGTGGAGCTGACCAGGGTGGACCTCGCCGGCGAGGAGCCCCGGCCCTGAAGCGCGCCTGGGTAACCACCTCAAAAGCCGGACGTAATCTGTCCACCCGGCCAACAACGCTTGTGGCCCCAACCTTCCGCGCCTACGCTCGCTCTCCGGACACCAACGAGGGCAACCATGATCCAGGTCCACCACCAGGCACTCCAGGGCAACGCGAGCGTGCGGCGCCTCTCCCCCATCCTCCACATCATGGGCCGTCACGGCCCGCCCATGCACCGGATGAGCGTAGCCGAGCCCGACTCCCCTTTCTACGGCACTCCGCACCCCCACGCCCCGTCAGCTAAGGACTTGCCCAAGCGCGTGGGTGACAAGGCCCGGGCCGCGCTCGAGCTGCGTCACTACAGCCCCAACACCATCCAGGCCTACCTGAGCTGGATGATGCGCTACTGGCAATACCATGGCCGCCGAGACCCGGCAGAGCTCGGTGCCGAGCACGTCAGTGCCTTCCTCAGCTACCTCGCCACCGACAGGCATGTCGCATCGTCCACCCAGAACCAGGCCCTAGC
>ERZ890953.1005-NODE-1005-length-14928-cov-4.340819_pt1 | contig 14928 bp, 12 predicted proteins | sample MGYA00521264_ERZ890953 | MGnify/ENA primary metagenome ERZ890953 (study PRJEB32303, sample SAMEA104408629) | aquatic metagenome | biome: Brackish water; feature: Chemocline; material: water | place: Baltic Sea | collected 2014-10-26T21:54:00 | depth 200 m ...
GATGGCGCGTGGGCAGCTTAAGGGCGTCATGGAAATATTCTTCCGCAAAGCATTTACCCCTGATGATGATTGGCTGGGCTTTTTGGATGCCATCTCCAGGCAAGCTGCGATTGCAATAGAGAGTTTTCAGCTTTTTGATGGTCTGCATGCCAAAAATGTCGAATTGCGCGTTGCTTACGAAGCCACACTTGAAGGTTGGGTGCGTGGTCTCGAAATGCACGATGTGGAAACCGAAGGTCATAGTCGCCGTGTTGTAGATATGACGCTCCGCCTTGCCAAGCGCTTGGGATATGCCGGTGAAGAGCTTGAGCATATTCGGCGTGGTGCGCTTTTGCACGATATTGGCAAACTCGGCATTCCGAAGAGTATTCTAAATAAAAATGGTCCCTTGACCCTTGTAGAGCGTGCTTTAATTAATCAGCATACGATCTATGCCCGTGATATGCTTGTTGATATTCCTCACTTGCAACCGGCGCTCGAGATTCCCTATAGTCACCATGAAAAATGGGACGGGAGTGGGTATCCACTTGGTTTGCAGGGAGATGATATTCCATTGCCTGCGCGTATTTTTGCGATAATTGATGTCTACGACGCCTTGATTATGGATCGCTCCTATCGTCCGGCTTGGGAACGTGAAAAAGTACTTGATTATTTGAAAGAAGAATCTGGTGTGCATTTCGATCCAAATGTGGTCGATGCCTTTTTTGATGAATTTGTTTTTCAGAAAGACGCTTAATTTTAGACCTTTTCATTCCGCTAAATGCTCAGTATCCAAGATACTGAGCATTTTCTGTCTTAGGCCCTGCTCATTTGCTTATCAGGTAAAATTGCATTATGAAAATTCTAAATGCCACCGAAACACGTCAGGCGTTGCCAATGCGCGAAACGATCGAAGCGATGAAGGCCGCCTATGCCGCCCTCAGTGGCGGGAATGCCGAGCTCCCGTTGCGCACCGTGCTGCCCATCGCGCCCGAAGAAGCTACCAGCCTCTTCATGCCCGCCTATGTTCATAATCCCGATGCAGACGATGCCCTTACCATCAAGATCGTTTCCCTTTTTCCGAAGAACCCCGCACGTGGTCTGGATTTCATTCAGGCCGCCGTGCTCGTGCTCGACCCGCGGAGCGGCAGGAGCCTTGCCTTGCTCGAAGGTAGCACATTGACCGCTATCCGCACGGGCGCGGCGTCTGGGGCTGCCACAGACCTGTTGGCGCGTCCTGAGAGTCGTGTGGTCGCGATTTTTGGCGTGGGCGCGCAGGGACGCACTCAACTCGAAGCGGTTTGCAATGTACGCGAGATCAAAACCGTTTGGATCGTGGATACAGATACAGCGCGCGCGCAGAATTTTATTGATGAGATGAGCGGACGCGCACCCATCCCAGCTGACATTCGCATCGCCCCTGACCCGAAAACTGCCCTCGCTAATGCGGACATTATCTGCACCGCGACAACTTCTGTTAAACCCGTCTACGATGCAGCGGATGTGCGCCCGGGCACACACATCAATGGTGTTGGCTCCTACACCCTCGAGATGATCGAGAATCCGCCCGAGATGCTGCTTAACGCATCCATTTTTATTGACGAGAAAAACGCTATTTTAGCGGAAGCAGGTGAAATTGTAAGAGCGATGCGAGAATATGGTCTCGTTGACGATGCCATGACAGAACTCGGAAACATTGTTTTGGGCAAAGCATCCGGTCGTCAATCCAAAGAAGAAATTACCTTCTTCAAATCGGTCGGTGTTGCCGTGCAGGACGCGATGGCTGCCCAACTTGCCCTGCAAAACGCGGAAAAACTTAGCTTGGGCACGGATGTGGAGTTTTAGATGACGGTCAAAAAATCGGAAATTGTGCGTGACTGGTTGCCGCGTTATACCGGCACCGAGTTAGGTGATTTTTCTGAGCATATTTTGCTGACCAATTTTGAGCATTATTTGCAGCTTTTTTCGGAGTGGTACGATGTGCCGATTAATGGCGAGGATAAGCCCATGCAAAATGTGACGGCAAACGGCATCACGCTAATCAATTTCGGCATCGGCAGCCCGAATGCCGCCCTGGTTATGGACTTGCTTGGCGCCGTTTCGCCGAAAGCAGCCCTCTTTTTGGGTAAGTGTGGCGGCTTGAAAAAGAAGACGACCATCGGGGATTTTATCTTGCCGATTGCGGCGATTCGTGGCGAAGGAACGTCGGATGATTACTATCCACCGGAAGTGCCTGCGCTGCCAGCCTTCAATTTACAGAAAGCAGTCTCGACGACCATCCGCAACCATGAACTTGATTATTGGACAGGCACGGTTTACTCGACCAACCGCCGTGTTTGGGAGCATGATGAAGAGTTCAAAGAGTATTTGGAACTTGTGCGTGCGATGGCCATTGATATGGAGACTGCGACGCTCTTCACCACTGGGTTTGCGAACGAAATCCCGACTGGCGCGCTTTTGCTCGTCTCTGATCAGCCGATGATCGCGGCGGGGATCAAGACCGCAAAAAGTGACCAGAAGGTGACAGAAGCATACGTCGAAGAGCATTTGCGCATGGGCATTGATGCGCTGAATGAGTTGATTAATCACGGGCTGACCGTGAAGCATTTGAGATTTTAGTTTCCCCTCATCTTAGCTCCCACTTCGGGGGAAGGATGTGAGTTCCCTCTCCCTCTGGGTGAGGGTGGAGGGTGAGGGCTTTTTCATGGGAGAGGTTCATTATGCCAGCAGCAGAAATTATTACCATCGGCACCGAGATATTGCTCGGTGAAATCGTCGATACCAACACCCGTTACATCGCGCGTAATTTGCGCGACCTCGGTGTGGATATGTACCGCACCATTACCATCGGCGATAACGTTGAACGGATCGCCAAGAGCATTCGCGATTCGATGCACCGCGCTGAGATCGTCATCACGACTGGCGGATTGGGGCCGACAGTCGATGATCCCACCCGCGAGGCCGTCGCGCTCGCAGCAGGCGTCGAATCGGAGTTCCGCGAGGAGCTTTGGGAACAGATCTCGAAGCGTGTCTCTCTCTACGGGCGTAAACCCAGCGAAAACCAGAAGCGTCAAGCCTACGTGCCACAAGGCGCAATCGCGTTAGAGAATACGGTTGGTACGGCACCCTGTTTTATCGTCGAATATGAAGTTCTGCTTCCTTTGGGCGAGGGGACAGGTGTACTTTCTGGCGCAATTATCTCTCTGCCCGGTGTCCCGCGCGAGATGGAGACCATGTTGCATAAGGATGTGCTGCCCTATTTGCAGGAGCGCTTCGGTATTGATGACGTTATCAAGGTGCGCGTTTTGCACACATCCGGTATGGGCGAAGGCAGTATAGATGAAATTATTGGCGATCTCGAAGAACTTAAAAACCCGACGGTTGGGCTGGCTGCTCATACGGGTGTCGTCGACATCCGCTTAACGGCTAAGGGCAAGACAGAAGCCGGAGTCGATGCCATGCTTGCCGAAGTCGAAAACGATATCCGCCAGAGGCTGGGCAAGGTTATCTTTGGCACTGACCAAGACACATTGGCAGGTGTTACGCTGGCAGCCCTCGAAAAACGCGGCTGGAATTTGGTCACCCTTGAATCCGGTTTAGAGGGGCGTCTATCCCAGCAACTGCGCAAGGTTGCCAATCCCCAGCTTTTGGCGACAGAAAATCAAAGCCTCACGGCTGATGAACTTGCTCCTGCGCTTCGGACGCTTAAAAATGCTCAGAATGCCGATGCCGCGCTGGGCATTGCTTTTTTCCCGGGCGATGGTGAGCAGATCGCTGAAGTTGTTTTGCTCACACCGAATGGCGAAAAAACGCGCACCTTGCGCTACGGTGGGCATCCCCAGAACGCATTGCGCTGGGCACCAAGTATCGCAATTAATATTTTGCGGCGGGCGGTTGACTAGTGGCAAAAGGACGTAAAGGAACCCCTGTTTGGTTGATCGGTATCTGGGTAATGAACGTTTTAGGATTGATTGGCTTGGTCGCCTATCTTCTTTTTGGACGAGGCGATGATACGGCGCACGCTCAACCAGAGCTTGCTTCCGTTGCCCAGAGTGTGATGCCCTCCCCGACGATTACCGCTTCATCCGTGCCCACACAGGTTGTGCCGCCTACGTCGTACAACCTACCAACGGTCACACCGAACCCACGCAGCACTCTTGTTGTGGGCATGACGCCGACTGCACCAAGTATTTCGATAGAAGTTTTCAACCGTCGTGCAATGGTGATCGGTTACTCGGTGCTCGGTCGTCCAATTGAAGTCTATCGTTTTGGCAGTGGCGAACGCGAACGCCTGATCGTGGCAGATATTCATGGCGGCTATGAGTGGAATACGGCCAACCTTGGCGATGAACTGATCAATCATCTTGATGAACATCCCGAACTAATTCCCAGCGATATGAGCCTCTACATTTTGCGCAGTCTCAACCCCGATGGCTACGAGCGCTTCCATGGGAACGCAGGGCGCACGAACGAAAATGGCGTCGACTTGAACCATAATTTTCCCTATCACTGGGTTGCCGAATGGAATCGCGACGGCTGCTGGGATTATTTGCCAACAACAGGAGGCAGGTATCCCGCTTCCGAACCGGAGACAATTGCACTGATAAACTTCATCACATTGCATAATTTTGAAGCGTTAATTAGCTATCATAGTGCCGCTATGGGTATTTTTGCAGGTGGGTTGCCGCCTTTTGCGCCATCTGAAGATTTAGCTAGCACACTAAGCCGCGCTAGCCATTTCTATCAATATCCGCCTGTGGATACGGGTTGTGAATACAGTGGTAATCTGACGGATTGGGCCTCTTCGGTGAAGGGGATACCCTCGGTCGATATTGAACTTTCCAATCATCGGGATACAGATTTCGAGATCAACTTGGGGGTTTTAAATGCTTTCTTGAATTGGAAACAAGAGTAATCCCAATACATAGTTTGCAAATAAAAAGCCTTCCGAAGTTAATGAAACTTCGGAAGGCTTTTTTCTGAAAGGTAGATTTTTACTTGGCGTAATCGATCGCGCGTGTTTCGCGAATGACGATCACCTTGATCTGGCCCGGGTATTGCATCGTCTCTTCGATCTGCTTGGCGATGTCGCGAGCAAGTTTGCCCGCGGTGAAATCATCAATATCTTCCGGGCGAACAATGATGCGTACTTCACGTCCCGCCTGAATGGCGTAGGCATTCTGAACCCCTTTGAAAGAGACAGCCAATTCCTCGAGCGCTCGGATGCGTTTGATGTAGGCTTCGAGGTCTTCACGGCGTGCGCCGGGGCGCGCACCAGAGATAGCATCAGCGGCTTCGGCGATGACTGCTTCAACGGATTCCTGATCGACTTCATGGTGGTGTGAGGCAATTGCGTTGACGACTTTATCAGGGACACCGTAGCGGCGGCAAAATTCTGCGCCGAGCATGGCATGCGTGCCTTCCTGATTGTGGTCCATCGCTTTACCGACATCGTGCAGGAAACCACCCATTTTGGCGACCTCAATATCTGCACCGAGTTCGGCAGCCAGAATGCTGGCAAGTTTTGCAACCTCGACGGCATGGGAGAGTTGGTTCTGCCCGTAGGATGTGCGGAATTTCAAGCGTCCCATCATGCGCAGGACTTCAGGTTTTAAGCCGCGAACACCAGCATCGTAAGCGGCTTGCTCACCTGCTTCTGCCATGACCTTGTCAACGGCTTTGGTTTCTTCTTTGACGATTTTTTCGATGTGCGCGGGGTGGATGCGTCCATCAAGGGTCAGGCGGGTCATTGCGCGGCGACCGATCTCGCGGCGGACTGAGTCAAAACAGGAAATGGTGACGGCTTCAGGCGTATCGTCAACGATCACGTCTACACCGGCAGCCTGTTCAAAGGCACGGATGTTGCGTCCGTTACGTCCGACGATGCGACCCTTCATATCATCATTGGGCAGCGGGACGATCTTGGATGTTACTTCCGAAACGTGTTCTGATGCGACGCGCTGGATGGCATCGGCGATCAGCCTGCGGGCGCGTTTCTCGCCATCTTCACGAGCTTCCGCTTCAATCTGGCGGACGATACGTGCCATGTCTCCGCGGGCATCTTTTTCGACTTCAGCCAGTAGTATTTCGCGGGCTTCATCGATGGTCATTTGTGAGATTTCTTGGAGCTTTGAGACCTGCTCTTCATGCATTTTGTCGATCTCATTAGCGCGGCGATCCATTGAGCTTTGGCGTTTGTTGAGTACCTGCTCACGTTGCTCAATTTTTTCGACGCGATCGTCCACTTCCGTGCGTCGTTTCTGGAGACGGCTTTCGTCCTGGTTTAGCTCGTGACGACGCTCTTTGAGTTCTTTCTCTGCATCCTGCATGACTTTCAAGGCGTTGTCACGTGCCTGAATTTCAATCAGACGAGCTTGCTCGTTCGCGCCTTTGAGAATGTCTTCAGCTTTGCTTTGATCTTGTTGGCGACGACGTTCGATTTGGAATCGGTGAGCCATATAGCCAACCAGTAATCCTAAAAGGAGCGCCATCACGGGGGTTAAAATTCTTTCCATAATAATCCTCGTAGTTTAGTTATAAAAGTTCGGTGTTATCTTCTGAGTGTACTTCATCCCACAGCGGGCGGAGTAATGGGCCAATAACACTGTAGGGAAATCCACGTCTTGCCAGAAAAGCACCTAATTTGCGGCGAAAATCTTGCCACTCTAAATTCGCCAGTTTCTTTGCTTTCTTTATGCCTGCCTGATAGGCGAGGCTTTCTTCATCAACGAGTTCATCCAATATCGGTTGGATTTCTTCGTTGTTGATTCCTTTTTGACGGAGTTCAAGCTGCAAGGCTCTCTTTCCGCGTGGGCGAAAGGTGTTGCGGTTTTCGATCCACAGTTTTGTAAATTCTTGATCGTTTACAAAGTTGTTTCTTTTGAGTCGTTCAATTATTTCCGGGATGAGCGTCTCGGGCACTTTGTATTTCTGCAGATTACGTTCTATTTCTTTGATCGAACGTGGACGATAGCTGAGGTAGTTCAGCGCTCGGATATAGGCCATCTCCCGTTCATCGTCCGCTTTTAACGCTTCGATCTTTTTCTCGTCGAGTATCTGCCCGATTTGCAACCAGCCAGCCACAATCCGGGTGAGTCCGAAGGCGAATTTGTCATCTAAATAAATATTGACCCGTTCCCTATTCTTGCGCTGTATTTTGATCGCTGTAATCTTTTGCATTTAAACAATACAACCGTAAACCTTGTAGAAAGGCCACGGCTGTGGAGTCCTAGACTTCAATATATGCCAAACAACGTTTCTGTCTTGTAGAACTAGAACGTGTTGGTTATATGGTGATAGTGCTCACCGAGGGTACGATGTGTTTTCTGATAAGTCTTTTACTGTAAATACTGTTCGACCGTTTCACATCTCGTCCATCATTACTTTTTTTCTGATGGACTTCCCAACAAAAAGGGATGTACCCTGAAAGTTTCAAGAATATCCGTAAGTTTAGCCGTAGCCGCAAAATTGGGCGGCGAAAATAGTTATGGTTAACGTTTGTACATTATACATTAAAAAACCATTAATGTGCTGTGATGAACAAAACTTTGGTATTTAACTGGTGTATAACCAATAGAATGTGCTCTACCCTTGCAGGCGTCCCTAAAATATGTGACAAAAGGAACTATTGGCCTTAAGGGTGTTGTGTCATAATTCAACTGGTTGGTTAAAAACCAACAACTTCCATATACAACATAGAACCTGAGGAGGTCTTATGAGTAAGTTTACTCGTGAAGAGGCGTTGGAATATCACCGTTTAGGCGGTAAACCCGGTAAGATCGCGGTTGTTCCGACAAAGCCAATGGATACCGAACGCGAACTGAGTTTGGCATATTCTCCTGGTGTTGCCGTACCTGTGCTTGCAATTGCAGATGATGCAAGTTTAGCTTACGAATATACATCGAAAGGAAATTTGGTCGCTGTGGTCAGCAATGGCACGGCGATTTTGGGTTTAGGGGATCGAGGGCCTTTGGCTTCTAAACCTGTGATGGAAGGGAAGGGCGTCCTCTTTAAAAAATTCGCAGATGTTGATGTTTTCGATATCGAAGTTGACTCGCATGATGTTGAAGAGATTATCAAAGTTGTGGCTGCGATTGCCCCGACTTTTGGTGGGATCAACCTTGAAGATATTAAAGCTCCTGAATGTTTTGAAATCGAAACTCGTCTTAAAGCAATGTTGGATATTCCGGTTTTCCATGATGACCAACATGGCACGGCAATCATCTCCTCCGCAGGTTTGATCAATGCTCTGGAAATTATCGGAAAGAACATTGACGAAATCAAGGTCGTAGTGAATGGTGCGGGTGCTTCTGCGATTTCATGCAGTAACTTGGCGATCAAGCTCGGTGTAAAGCCTGAAAACTTGCTTATGCTTGACTCGCGCGGCGTTCTTTATACAGGGCGTGAGGGGATGAATAAATACAAAGCTCCCTTTGCCGTCGATACTGACCGCCGCACTCTTGAAGATGCAATGGTCGGCGCAGATGTTTTCTATGGTCTTTCCGTTGCCGACGTGCTGACACAGGATATGGTCAAGTCGATGGCAAAAGATCCGATCATCTTTGCCATGGCAAACCCTGACCCTGAAATTAAACCTGAATTGGCAAAAGCTGTTCGTCCCGACTGTATTATGGCGACTGGGCGTTCCGATTACCCGAATCAAGTTAATAATGTTCTTGGTTTCCCCTTCATTTTTCGTGGTGCCTTGGATGTACGTGCTAGCGCTATTAATGATGAAATGAAGTTGGCTGCTGTGAAAGCTTTGGCTGCCCTAACCAAAGAAGATGTGCCGGATAGTGTTCTGCGTGCCTACAATAAGGAAAGTATGAAATTTGGACGCGAATACATCATCCCTGCAGCGCTCGATCCGCGCGTGCTCCTATGGGAAGCTCCAGCTGTGGCACAGGCGGCCATGGACACAGGCGTTGCGCGAAAGACTATCGATATTGAAGAATACCGTCAACAACTGGAGTTCAGGCAAGGGAAGGGCGCTCGCGTGCGTCATTTCATCATGAATAAAGCGAAATCTTCTGGTGGCACAAAGCGAATTGTTTTTGAAGAAGGTGAAGAGCCGAAGATTATCCGTGCAGCTGCGCGTGTAAAAGATGAAGGTATTGGCCATCCAATTTTGCTCGGTAACGAGGCGATTATCAGAGAAAAAATCAAAGAACTTGCACTCGAATTTGATCCAGAGATCATCAATCCGCGTGATCGAGAGAGACGCCATAAATATGGATTAGCGTATTGGGAACTTCGTCGGCGTAGGGGTATGACGATTCGTTATGCGAAGGAAGTCATGCGTCGCGCAAATGTCTTTGCTCCAATGATGATCAAGATGGGCGAAGCAGATGCCGTTGTTTCTGGTTTGACCTATGACTACCCAGACGTCATTCGCCCGGCATTGAAAATTCACCACACAGCTGAAGGCACGAAGCGCGCTGCGGGTGTTTACTTAATGATTGTCGATAACCGTGTGTATCTTTTCACGGATGCTACGATGAATATCGACCCGAGCGCGGAAGACTTGGCAGAGATTGCTACTCTTTCGGCAGATTTCGCTAAGCAACTTGAGCTTGATCCGCGGGTGGCTTTCCTTTCGTTCTCGAACTTTGGTTCCACGCCGCATCCCTTTTCTGAGAAGGTGGCCAAGGCGGTTGCGTTGGTGAAGAAAAATCGTCCCGATCTGAAAGTTGATGGTGAGATGCAAGCCGATACCGCGGTCGTTGCGGATATTATCGAACAACGGTATCCGTTTAGTGATGTCAAAGATGCAAATGTGCTGGTCTTCCCATCCCTTGAATCCGCCAATATCGCTTACAAGTTAATGGCACGTCTTGGTAAGGCAAAGGCAATCGGTCCGATTCTGCTCGGCATGGGCGCACCGGTTCATGTCTTGCAAACGGGCGATGAAGTAGACACCATCGTTCAGATCGCGGCTGTGGCTGTGATGGATGTGATGAGTCGCGAGTAAGTTTTTGTAGATTTAGACGCTGAGTGCTTCAAAAACATTCAGCGTTTTTTCTTTTAAACTTGACTCTCGTTTTATGCTGTATATAATAGACGCATATTGAAATGAGCTCGGAGATAAGTAGCTACAGAAACCGTTCAGAGAGCCGCCGTTTGGTGAAAGGTGGTCGGTGTGAGCAGTGAAATCCCCTCCGACTGACACTGAAGTTTTTGTGTCGCATTACTCTTGTAGGGATGCCTAGCGGCATCGTAAGAGAGTCGGGTGCGCCCGTTATCGCGTGTTAGAGGCCGCCTTTCGCAGAGCGAAAGGTAGGCGAAAGCAGGTGGCACCACGAACGCCCCCTCGTCCTGCTATCGGACGGGGGGTGTATTTTATTTCTTGGAGGTGCAAGATGCTAGATATTCGTTTGATCCGTGAAAATCCCGATGTGGTGCGCCAGTCGCTTGAAAAGCGGCAGGCGGATGCTTCTGTGGTGGATTCACTGATCGTGTTGGATGAACGCCGCCGCACGATTTTGGCAGAAGTAGAAGAACTCAAGGCTGAACGAAATACGGTCTCGAAAGAGATCGGGCGTATGAAAGATGCCGAATCCCGTCAGTCAAAAATCGAAGCGATGCGCACGGTTGGTGACAAGATTTCTGCGCTAGACAATGAGTTGCGCGATGTGGATGCTGAACTTACGGGCACGCTTTCTACGCTGCCAAATATCCCCAGCGAAAAGACGCCTTACGGTGTGGATGAAAGCGAGAACGTTGTTCTCAAAACCGTTGGCGAGATTCCGCAATTTGATTTTGAACCGCAAACGCACTGGGACCTTGGGCCTGCTCTCGATATCATCGATTTTGAGCGCGGTGTGAAGATCAGTGGTTCCCGTTTCTATGTTCTTAGCGGAGCGGGCGCACGTTTGCAACGTGCATTGATTGCTTATATGCTCGACCTGCATATCAAACAAGGCTATACCGAAAAGTACACGCCTTTCATGGTCAAACAGGAGACTGTCTACGCGGCAGGTCAGTTGCCCAAGTTTGCCGATAATCTCTACAAAGATCACGAAGAAGACCTGTATATGGTGCCGACGGCGGAGGTTCCGTTGACCGGCTATCACATGGACGAGATATTCGAAGAAGCCGAGTTGCCGAAATACTACACGGCTTACACACCCTGCTTCCGGCGCGAAAAAATGAGCGCGGGACGTGATGTGCGCGGTATCAAGCGTGGACACCAATTCGACAAGGTTGAGATGTATATGTACGTTAAGCCCGAAGACTCGGATGCCGCTTTTGATAAAATGATGGCGGATGTTGAAGAGACTGTTGCCCTGCTGGGATTGCCCTATCGCATTTTGCAGCTTTGCACAGGCGATCTCGGTTTCGGCGCAACTATCACCTATGATATCGAGGTCTGGGCGGCGGGATGCAACGAGTGGCTGGAAGTTTCCTCGGTCTCGAATGTGACTGATTTTCAGGCACGCCGCGCCAATATCCGCTATCGCTCCGAAGAGGGCAAGAAGAATCAATTCGTCCATACCCTGAACGGATCGGGCATGGGCTTGCCGCGTGTGATGATCGCCGTCATGGAAAATTACCAGCAAGCGGATGGCTCGATCATCGTGCCGGAAGTGCTCCGTCCGTGGATGGGCGGGGTTGAAGTGATTAAGTAAAACGTGAAGACGTGAAACGTGATTTTTCACGTTTCACGCATCACAAAAAGGAGTTCCTATGCCCGCTTGGCTTGAAACATCGATCACCGTTATCACCGGAATTGTGATGTTCTTTGGTCTGATCGGCTTGATCGTGCCGATCTTCCCCGGCTTGGTCATCATCTGGCTGGCTGCGTTGGGATTTGGTCTCATCAGCGGTTTCACGACTGGGGGCTGGGTGCTTTTTTCGATCATTACCCTCTTGGCAGTTGTTGGCAGTCTTGCTGATAATGTGCTCATGGGTGCCAAAGCACTCGAATATGGCGCATCCAAACGCTCGATCTTTCTGACCTTGCTGATTGCTATCGGTGTCAGCTTATTCCTATCACCGATCGGCGGCTTGTTGTCCGCACCTATTTCGCTCTATTTACTAGAAAAAAATAACGGTCATACCCAAGAAGAAGCCTGGGCAATCACGCGCGGCTTGATGACGGGCTGGGGCTGGGCCTTCGTCGTTCGCTTTGGCTTGGGTATTGTGATGATCGTTTTGTGGCTCTTCACCATCTAAAAGGAGAAAAAATGCCAAATGTACTCTTTGATATTCTGGGTCTAGCAGGTGCGATTTTGCGCCTGATCGGGTTATTGGTCTTTGGGCTCGGCTTTGGCTGGTTTGCGCTCGATGCCTATCGTAAAGAAAATTGGCAGCTTCAAATAGCAGTATTTCTTGGCTTTGTCTTGGCTGCCGTTAGTTTTGCCGAATTTCTGTCAGCAGGGGCTATGGGGATGTTTTCCCTCGGTGCAGGTGGTGCCTTACTGATGTGGGGTATGGTCAAGGGCAAGCAAAAAGACGCAGACAAAGAATAGAAAGCAAAAAGGCTCCCGAAAGGGAGCCTTTTTAGAACTAAGGGTAAATTTACGCAGCAGCTGCTTCTGGTCCGCGCTCGAGATAGCTCTCGATCATAAAGAGATTTTTCTCGCCAACACGGTTCACAACATCCAGCAAAGTTTCCATGCTCGAAACTTCTTCGACTTGCTCGGTGATAAACCATTGCAGGAAAGCTTGGGATGCGTAATCGCGCTCTTCCATCGCCACGTCCATCAGGGCGTGGATCTGGGCAGTGACTTCATTCTCCCAATCCAGCGACATCTGGAAGCTGGCAGCAGTGTCAGCGATCTCGTAAACGGGGGCTGGGATAGCAGGGATTTTTACTTCTGCGTCCACATCAAGCAGGTAGTGGATGAACTTCATTGCATGCAGTTGCTCTTCGTCTGCCTGCGCATAGAAAAACTGCGCAAACTTCGGCAGTGAGCGTTTGTCGAAATACGCAGCAATTTGCGTATACTGCATCGCAGCGCCCATCTCATTTCCAACTTGGGCATTCATCATATCGGCTAACTTTTGGCTAATTCTCATGGTCATTCCTTTTTATAGTAGATGATTGGATACGTTCTTTAATTATAGCAGGGCAAAATTAGAATTTTATTGGATTCCGACAAGAGCCTCTTGCGCTGCCGCTCTTGGGTCAACTTGGTCCCGTAAAACGGACATGGTTGCCGTCCTGAATTTTTCGCCCAAAAATGCCGTTATATCGTTTGATGGGATCGGCTGGGCGACCAAACTCAGTGCATGGAGTTTCGTCTCGCTTTCATCCAGCGCAGTGGGTCGGGGTGGTAGGCTGCCAAGTGCCGCAGTCCACGCGGCGAGAAATTCACTGTCAGACAAGTATTCTGCTAATTCAATGGCAGCAGGTTGGAGGTCCGGGGATGATCCGGCCAGCGCCCAACTCCAGGCAGTTGCCAGAGTGCAGCTTTCCCCATTCGGGGCTGGGATGGGGACTATTTGCAGATCTGCTGGCGTTCTATCCAAATAATCACTTAGCCAAACGGCGGCGGCTGTTTCAGGCTGGGAGTTAAAGATTTCCCAGAGGGTTTCGTTGTTCTCGATCTCGCTGGATTTTGGCGAGACGCTTTCGCTGGCGTAGAAGGTCAGCAAATTGGTCAGTTCGTTGGGGTTTAGGCTGGGCAGCCCTTGCTCATCGCGGAGCGGATTGCCTGCGATGGTGGAGAGGCAAAAACTGAGCTGTGCCCGTGGATCGTCAGCGGCGAAAAGAATTTGACTCTCTTGTTCGAGCAGATTTTCGATCGTGGGCAATTCAGGGGCATCTTCAGCCGGGCGATAAGCGAGGCCGAAAAGGTCTGCTGAGAAAGGCAGTCCATAGGCCGAGTTTTGGATATGTGCCAGTGTACGTGCGTAAGGGAACCAATCGGGGTCATCGAGCAGGGTGCTTAAGCCATCAATCGGGTGTAACACACCTTGCAGCGCTGCTGTTTCCAGCTCCGGTCGTGGCATCGCGACCAGATCGGGCAGGATGCTGGGCGCGGCGTCTTGCGTTGTGAAAAGCGCAGCCAGTAGCCCATCGGCAGCTTTGATGCGCACGTCAAGGATCAGGTCTGGGCGGCGGCTTTCGAAAGTGGCCAGCCGTGCGCGTAGCAGTTGACCGGCTTCGTTTTCTGCGCTCGGGTCAAATTGTGGCGGCAGCCAGACGTGCAAAATTTGTGGCTCTTTCTCAGTTGGTTCAGCGTTTTTAGCAGGCGTAACGGTCGGCAGGACTATCGCAATTGCAGTCGGTGTGGGGGAAGCGGATTGCGGAAGACTGAGTGGGAAGCCCGTACAGGCTGCCAAGAAGCTGGCAATCAGCAGTCCAAACACGAACCGATGCGGTTTTTTCATTAGAGCTCGATCTCTTTACTGAGCAGAGCAACCATCAATTTGACGGTGTTCTGCACATCATCGTAATCGACCATCTCAGATGGCGAGTGGACGTAGCGGCAGGGTACGGAAAGGTTGCCAGCCATCACACCTGCACGAGCAACTTGCACGGCGCGCGCATCGGTGCTGCCCAATTCAGAAACTTCGCGTTGATAAGGGATTTTCGCTTTTTCAGCGCCCTTAATCATCCAATTAACGATGCGCGGGTCGGCAATCATGCCCGGGTCTTTGATCTTGACCGCAGGTCCTTTGCCCAGATAAATATCTTTGGTTGGGCTGTGGGGTTCGTCGCCGGTTGGGCAGACGTCGATGGCGATGCCGATTTCAGGTTCTACGCCGTAAGCGGAGGCCATTGCACCACGTACACCAACTTCTTCCTGTGCGGTGAAGACGAAATAGACATCATTCGGTGTGCTCTTGAGCTGACGCATAATCTCGATCTGGACTGCAACACTGATACGGTTATCCATCGACTTGGCAATCAAGCGTTTGCCTAAATCTTCAAAGGGACGGATGAAGGATGCGACATCGCCAATTTTGACGGGGCAATCTTTGGGACTGGTTGCGCCGATA
>ERZ890953.1006-NODE-1006-length-14922-cov-5.289164_pt1 | contig 14922 bp, 11 predicted proteins | sample MGYA00521264_ERZ890953 | MGnify/ENA primary metagenome ERZ890953 (study PRJEB32303, sample SAMEA104408629) | aquatic metagenome | biome: Brackish water; feature: Chemocline; material: water | place: Baltic Sea | collected 2014-10-26T21:54:00 | depth 200 m ...
AAATTGAAGAACATGATTACGGGCGTAATCATCAGTCCCACATACCGATCAGGAGATTCCTTCCAGAAAGCGGATTTATCGGAACGTAAGATGCAGTATCTCTACAATCAAGATGATGAATTCTGGTTCATGGACCTGGAAAACTACGAACAGACTGCGCTCACTTCCGCGCAGGTCAGTGATGCGAAAGATTACATGACGGATAACCTTGAAGTAGACATCTTATTTTTCGGGGACAAACCGATAGGGATTACCTTGCCATACTTTGTAGATCTCATTGTACAAAAAGCAGATCCATGGGCAAAGGGCGATTCCGTGGCAGGGGACACCAAACCTGTAACCCTGGAGACAGGATACGTGCTGAGAGTCCCTCCTTTCATTGAAGAAGGAGAGAAGCTGACCATTGATACCCGGTCGGGGGAATATGTCACGCGGGTCAAGGAATAGTCTTCCAAATATCAAAAAGGAGCGAGCCCTTGAGCCCACATTAAAGCTCCGGGCTCGGATGATACAGGCCATCAGGGCATTTTTCGAAGCGAATGGTTATCTTCATGTGGAGACTCCCTGCCTCATTCCGGCGCCGGCTCCTGAAGCCCATATTGATGCCATCCGAGCTGGAGATCTTTATCTTCAGCCCTCTCCCGAACTTTGCATGAAACGCTTGCTTGCGGCTGGTTTTTCACGCATTTTCCAGATTTCCAAATGCTTCAGGGATAAGGAGAGAGGCACCCTTCATCTTCCTGAGTTTACCATGTTGGAATGGTATAGGACAGGCATCGACTACACGGTTCTCATGGAGGAATGTCAGGACCTTTTTCTTTTTGTCTGTGAAAGCCTCCATCTGCAGGAACCGGTCTGCTACGGCGGCAGAGATATTGATTTCCGTCCGCCCTGGGAAAGGCTTTCCGTTGAAGACGCATTTAAAAGCCTGGCTTCGATACCCCTGAAAGAGGCACTGGAAAAAGACCTGTTTGAGGAGGTCATGGTAGCGGAAATTGAGCCGCACCTGGGATGGGGCAAGCCTACATTCCTTTTTGATTACCCGGCTTCCATGGCGGCACTGGCAAGGTTGCGAAAAGACAACAGGGCTGTTGCCGAAAGGTTTGAGATCTACGTTGGCGGCCTGGAACTGGCTAATGGCTTTTCGGAATTGAACGATGCAGAGGAACAAAGAACAAGGTTTGAAGAAGAACGCAGAAAAAGGGCAGCATCCCAAAGGCCTGTTTATCCCGTACCGGAAAAGTTTTTGGACGCCCTTCCATCGATGCCCGATGCGGCCGGCATAGCTCTTGGAATTGACAGACTGGCCATGATCCTGACCGATGCCACAAGCATAGATCAGGTTGTGGCATTTGTGCCTGAAGCACTTTAAATAGAGTTTAAAGGAAACGGTACCAGAAATGAAACCCATGGCAGCCCAGGAACATATGGCCCATATGGCCTTGAGACCCTCCCGTCGGGTTGCGAAAAGGACGTGTCTTTCCTGCGGTACGGAAGACATGAAAAAAGGGCGACGGTACTGCTCAAAGGAGTGCAGGCAGAAAATCAATTGGGTGCTGGCCCTCTCAAAAGGTCTGCTCAGTGCCCTCAATGCGAGATATGCAGCTTTTTCCTTCACACACGAGATGGTCATACTGGACGTGTACCCCTCATGGTCCAAGGAAATCTCCAGGTTTGTGTATGAGAGGAGAAACAGACAGAAACCGGCGGAAGATTTGAAATGTCTCGTGGTTCAATGGGGCCGCGAATGGCACCAAATGGTGAGCAACAGAAAATCAAAAAGCCATGCCTCTCTCATCCTGATCAACAGGACCAACCAGAAGGATCTTGATCCCGAAGACGTGAAGCCCAGCAGGCGCGTCCGGCCGAGACTGTCCCGAACGGAAGCCTCCAGCCTGAAAGTACTTAAACTCAGCAGAAGCGATTTGTCTTCCGATGCCTCCAACGAAAGGATCAAATCCGCCTACAAGAAAATGGCCAAGGTCCATCACCCCGATGTGGGGGGGGACGAGGAATCCTTCAAACAGCTGCAGAATGCCCACGAGCAGATGCTCCATTGGGCGGAAAACCCCCAATATACCTTTCGAAAAGCCCTTGAAGGTTGCTGGTTCTACGATGGCTACACCGGGCGATGGTCGCCCCCACTTTAACCATTGGTCTTCTTCCTGGCCTGGGATATGGCCCGGTTGATCTTTTCCATGCGCCTCCTTATTTCCTGCTCAAAACCTCTCCCGGTGGGCCGGTAAAAGATTTTGTCACGCATTTTTTCGGGGAGATATTCCTGCTCAATCCAGGCATCGGGGTAATTATGGGGATAGAGGTATCCCTTGCTGTACCCCAGTTTTTTCATAAGCTTCGTAGGTGCATTCCGGATGTGCATGGGGACCGGTAGAGGCCCCGATTGGGTTATCTCTTTTTTCACCTCCTTTTCAGCCACATAAATCGCGTTGCTTTTTGGCGCAGAAGCAAGATAGACGGCGGCCTGGGCAAGGGCAAGTTCCGCTTCGGGAGGTCCCACCTTATGCCATGCTTCAAAAGCGCAAAGGGCCACCTGAAGGGCGCCGGTATCAGCAAGCCCCACATCTTCCGAGGCAAAGCGAATCATTCTTCGACAGATAAACAGGGGGTCTTCGCCGGCCATAAGCATCCTGTACAACCAGTAGAGCGAGGCCTGGACGTCGCTTCCCCTCAGACTCTTGTGAAAAGCCGAAATGATGTCATAGTGCTGTTCCCCATCCTTGTCGTAGGGAAGGGATTTCACCTGGAGTGCGGCTTCCACATCCTTCAACCTGATCACAATCGGTTCGCCCGGCATCGCTTCCTCCCTGAAGAAAAAAGCCGCCTCCAGATTGTTGAGGGCGGCTCGGGCATCCCCGTGAGATACGGCGGCGATATGTTCCATGGCATCCGGATCGATCTGAACAGGAAAACGTCCCAGGCCTTTTTCCACATCCCTGACGGCACGATTCAGAAGAGCCCGAAGATCGTCTGTTGTTAAAGGATTCAGAACCAGGACTCTCGTCCTTGAAATGAGCGGTGGAATCACCTCAAATGAAGGGTTTTGCGTAGTGGCCCCTATCAAAACAATGAGCCCGGATTCCACATGGGGAAGAAACGCATCTTGCTGCGCCTTGTTAAATCGGTGGATTTCGTCCACAAACAGGATGGAAGCCTTTCCCGACAGGGCCCTCTCCTTCTCGGCCTGCAACAGGACCTGCCGCAGTTCCTTTACCCCGGAGGTTACGGCTGAAAACATATGAAAAGGCAATCCGGCTGCATCTCCCATTAATCTGGCCAAGGTTGTTTTACCCGACCCGGGAGGTCCCCAGAATATCACGGGAAACGCCCTGCCGCCGAGAACAGCCCTGGAAAGGTAGGTATCCCTTCCCAGAAGGTGCTCCTGCCCCACCATTTCCTGGATGGTTTGCGGTCTCATCCTTTCTGCAAGGGGGATGTTCGAGGGGTTCAGTGACATCATCGCGCTCCCTTTCTTTCAAAGATTTCTGAAAGGAGGTGGAAAAACATGTCCATATTCAGTGGCCTCCCTTCGATAAAATCCACCCCTAGCTGTTCCAAAACCTGCTTTTTCTGGATCTGCTTCCCCGAATGAACAAGAACAATGGCAAGATCCGGCCACATTTTCCTCGTCCTTCGTATAATGCCCTCCGTCTCATCCTGACTTGTGTCGTAGTTCATGATCAACAGGTCATAGAGATCTTTCCTGAGTTCTCTGACCGCCTCTCTTTCCCCCGAGACAACCGTAACCTGCCCTCCCCTGTCCGCAAATAGCAGACGCAGAAGGTCAGCCAAACTATTTCCAGAGGAGATCAGTAGGGCAGATCGATCCCTGATCCAATTTTTCCTCACTCTGGCCGTGTTTGTCATTCCCTTTTCCGCTAAGGGTAGTCTCACTGCAACCGTGGTTCCCTGGCCTTCATGACTGATAAGGTTTATTTTTCCGCCATGCCGCGTGACGATAGCGTAGGCCACGCTCAAACCGAGCCCTTTGTGAGGAACTTTTTTCGTAGTAACAAATGGTTCATACATCCTATCTGCCACATCTTTTCGAATCCCGGGGCCATTATCCTGCACATACACGGATGCAAAACTCGAATCTTCTTCCGAGGTCACATATATCCCTCCAAACGGGCCCGAAGCCTCCATGGCGTTTTGAATGATGGAAACAAATGCCTCCCTCATCTCTCCTTCACAACCCCATAGGGGAGATACGGTCCGCAGGTATTTTTTCAGTCCAACCCCAGCTTCCTCCTGATCGGAATGACTGGACACTCTACTTCGGGATGCGACTTCAGCATCTCTGATGGCCTCCTGAAGATCAAATAGCCCCATTTCCGATGGATCATACTCAACCCTGGCAATGAGCCGAAGTTCCCGCGCCATGGCGGAACAGATCTCTCGCAGGTGCTCTATCTCTTCAGGCAATATCTGATGGTCTTTGTCCCCCGTTTGACCTTTTTCAGACCCTCCCGGCGGTTTTTCAAAAAGAAGCATAAAGGCTTCCATCTGCTTGTCAAAAATAGTAATTACCCGCTGCATGTTTTCCATATTCTGGGAGGCGCCGGCCCGTCTTTCTTTTTCCTTGATCTGCTCGATTTCCAACATATTGACAAGAAATGCCTTTTTCCTGTCTCTTCGGATTGACCGCATCCCAACTGCACAAAGCAGCCTGCCTCCGTTTTTTTTCAGGAAAACCACTTCATGGGGGTCATGCATCCCTTCAGCAGGGGAAATTTTTGCAGAAAGATTTTCCAGAAAAATGTCAGAATCCGAATGCACCAGATCCGTCATATTCATCTCAAGCAGTTCCTGCTTCTCATAACCGAGCACTTCGCATGCGGCCTCGTTTGCGAAAACAATCTGTCTTTTCTCCACAAGGATTACCGCGCCAGGCAACGCTTCCATAAGCTGCCAGGTATTTCTCAAATTCCTCTGAAGGGTTGCCGTTTCGATCTTCAGCATCCCTATCTTCTCTTTGAGATCTCTGTTTTCCCGGGCAAGTTTCTCTCCCCAGGTCATGGGCTTTGCTTGTTGTCTGTTACCCATTGTTTTCCTTGATGGTTTTTTTTTGCCGGTTCCATGAGGATGAATTCCGGGGAAAATTGACCGCGGAACGACAATTAAAATGCCTTGATGAATGACATGGTTTAACGTATCATACACTCCCGATAACTGACAAGACGCAAACTGGGAATCCAGTAAATAACCAGCGAGAATACCATGGCGATTTCACCTTTTGTCCACCTTCATGTGCACACGGAATTCAGCCTTCTGGACGGCGCCATCCGAATAAATCGAATGCTGAACAAGGCCCGTGATCTCGAAATGGAATCCGCAGCCATTACGGATCACGGGAACATGTTCGGAATTGTTCAGTTTTATGATCAGGCAGTAAAGAAAGGGATCAGACCGGTCATCGGATGTGAGGTCTACGTGGCCCCCGGAAACCGGCGTGAAAGATCTCCCTCTTCCGATGGGAGTCCCAATGCCTATCATCTGGTCCTCCTCGTCATGAATGACCAAGGGTACAAGAACTTGAGCCAGCTCGTGACGTTGGGACACCTGGAAGGATTTTATTACCGTCCCCGCGTTGACATGGAGCTTCTGAAACAACATAACTCCGGCCTCATTGCCTTGTCAGCCTGCCTGAAAGGAAATATCCCCCACCTAATAAACAGGGGCAGGATAGAAATGGCCAGGGAAAAGGCCAGGGAGATGGCCGCCATTTTCGACGACCGATTCTACCTGGAAATACAGGCCAATAATCTTCCTGAACAGAAAAAGATCAACAAAGTCCTTGGAGAACTTTCAAAGGACCTGTCCCTGCCACTGGTTGCCACAAACGACTGCCACTATCTTAACAGAGAAGATTCAGAATCCCACGACGTACTGCTCTGCATTCAGACCGGCAAGTCCGTGGATGATGAAAAGCGGCTCAAGTTTTCATCCGATGAATTCTTTTTTAAGACCGCAGAGGAAATGGAGAAAGATCTTCCGGAATTTAAAGAGGCCATTACAAACACCGCCCAGGTGGCAAACCGCTGCACGTTTGAAATGAAATTTGGCGAATACAAATTTCCCGCCTTTAAAGTACCGGAAGGACAGAGTCTTGACGACTTGCTTATCCTGCAGGCACGGAAAGGTTTTGAAAGAAGAATCCTTAAGAAGAACGAAGGCAACAACCATTTCACGGAAGAGGTAAGGACCGAATATAAGGAAAGGCTCGAATTTGAACTCAAGGTCATTATAGACATGGGTTTTCCGGGCTACTTTCTGATCGTAGCCGATTTCATCGAGTATGCCCACAAGAACGATATCGCGGTAGGTCCCGGCAGAGGGTCGGCAGCCGGTTCGCTGGTAGCCTATTGCCTGAACATCACGGATGTTGAACCTATAAGATATGGTCTTTTGTTTGAACGTTTTCTCAATCCATCAAGAATAAGTATGCCCGACATTGATATCGATTTCGATATCCACGGCAGAGATGCCGTTATCCGATATGTCTCCGAGAAATATGGTCGCAACAACGTCAGTCAGATTATCACTTTCGGAAGCATGAAGGCCAGGGGAGTGATAAGGGACGTGGGCAGAAGTCTGAATATCCCCCTCGGGGAGGTAGACCGCATTGCCAAACTGGTTCCCGAAGGACCCGGCGTAAAGCTTAAAAACGCCATTGAGGAAGAACCGGAGCTGAAGGCGCTGGAACAGGGGGAGAACAAATCATTCAAAGATCTCCTGCGCATTTCCCGCGACCTGGAGGGGCTTTCGAGGCATGTTTCCACCCATGCCTGCGGAGTGGTTATCTCAGACAGATCCCTGGTGGAATACCTTCCCCTGTACAAAGGGTCCAAGGGCGAAATCATGGCCCAGTTCACCATGAACCGCATTGAGCAACTGGGCCTGATCAAATTTGATTTTTTAGGATTGAAGACCCTCACCGTCATCAAAGAGGCCATCAGGATCATCCGGGAAACCACCGGCACGGAAATCTCCCTCGAAGACCTTCCCCTTGATGACGAAGCCCCCTACCAGTTGTGCTCCGAAGGCAGGACAACAGGCGTGTTTCAGCTTGAAAGCACGGGCATGAAAGAACTGGAAAGAAAACTGAAGCCTGAGGTCATAGAAGATGTGATAGCCCTCATGGCTCTATACAGACCGGGTCCTTTGGGAAGCAATATGATTGATGATTTCGTGAACGGAAAACACGGAAGGAGCAAAATCAATTATTTTGTGCCGAAACTTGAGCCCATACTGAAAGAGACTTACGGGGTCATTCTCTACCAGGAACAGGTCATGAAGATTGCCCAGGTTCTTTCCAGCTATTCCATGGGAGAAGCAGATGAACTCAGGAAGGCCGTTGGAAAAAAGAAACCGGAACTACTGGCAAAACACAGGACGAGATTTATAGATGGCGCAGTCGCAAACGGCGTTAAGGTAAAACTGGCCCGGACGCTCTTTGATCTGATCGATAAGTTCGGAGGATATGGATTCAATAAATCCCATTCCGCCGCCTATGCCATGATTGCCTATCAGACAGCCTACCTGAAGGCCTACTATCCGGTGCAGTTCATGACTTCTCTCTTGACCCAGGATATGGGAAACCAGGACAAAACGATCAAGAATATCGCCGAATGCAGGGCCATGGGGATCGATATCCTTCCGCCTGACGTGAACGAAAGCCAGGCGGATTTTTCGGTGGTAAACTGCCAGATCCGCTTCGGGCTTGCCGCGGTAAAAAACGTGGGGATCAAGGCCGTCGAGATTATGATTGAAGAAAGAAACCAGCACGGCCCTTACAGAGATCTACTTGACTTCTGCACAAGGGTGGATGGTTCAAAAGTAAACCGACGGGTCATGGAGGGCCTGATTCAATGCGGCGCATTTGACTTTACAGGGGCCGCCAGATCCCGGCTGTTTGCAGGCCTTGACGACGCGCTGAAAATCTGTGGGGCCAATCACGACCCAAACCAGATGAACATGTTCGGATCCCTTGCCTTCTCAGGGGATACGGGAGGCCTTCTCGAGCTGCCTGAAATGGAAGAGTGGGATGAAAAGGAGAAACTGAGAAGGGAAAAGGACGCCCTCGGGTTTTATATCACTGGGCACCCCCTTTCCGGCTTTCGGGATGAAATAGAGAAGTTTTCCAACTGTTTGATACAGGACCTCCCCACTCAACAAGATAAGTCCGCCGTAAAGGTTGCCGGAATTGTGGAAAGCATAAAGATCAAAAGAACCAGAAAAGGCGATAAGATGGCCAGCATCCAGCTGGAAGATCTAACCGGTTCGACCGAAATTATCGTATTTCCAAAACTTTTCGCGGATGTTTCTATCTTACTGAAGGGGGAAGGGGCGCTGCTTGTCAGTGGCGCCGTGGAAGTGGGCGACAACACCGCGAAGATCATTGCCAATGAAATTGAAGCACTGGAATCGGTGAAACTGAAGAATGTCAGAGCGGTGCGACTGACCCTGCAACAGAAGGACGTACCAAAAAACCTGCTGGAAGATTTGAGGGATATTGTCTTCAATTATCCGGGAGATTGCAGGTTGTTTTTCACAATGGAATCCTCTGAAAAAAAGCAGGTCACCATTTCCGCACACAATCGTTTCAATGTATCACCCTGTGGTGCGTTTTTTCAGGAGGTGGAAGGCCTACTGGGATACAAAGGGGTTGAACTGGTATTATGACCACAAAATAATCGCAAGGTAAAAGAAAACATGAAAAAGATTAACGTGGGGATCATCGGATTTGGAACCGTGGGGGCAGGAACCTTCGAGGCTCTTTCTACAAACCGCCACATCATTGCAGACAGAGTTGGCGCAGAGGTGATTGTCCGGAAAATAGCCGACCTGGATATTGATACAGACAGGGGTATTCCCGTAAAGCCCGGGAGGGAATGTATGACCACTGACGCCATGGAGGTCATCAATGATCCCGAAATCCAGATCATTGCGGAACTCATGGGAGGCTTGGGAAAAGCAAAGGAATTCATTTTAAAAGCCATGGAAAAAGGAAAGCATGTGGTTACGGCCAATAAAGCCCTGTTAGCCGAACACGGAGAGGAGATCTATAAGGCGGCCGACCAAAACGGGGTCGGCCTCTGTTTCGAGGCAAGCGTTGGGGGTGGCATCCCCATTATCGGGGCACTGAAAAACGGGCTTTCCGCCAACCGGATCACCACCTGCATGGGCATACTCAATGGAACATCAAACTACATCCTCACGAAAATGACGAGGAAAAACCTCCCCTATGAGGAAGTGGTTGAGGAGGCCGTAGCCTTAGGTTTTGCCGAAGATCCGCCGACCCTGGATGTGGATGGAACGGATGCCGCACACAAGCTGGCCATCCTCATATCGATCATCTTTGGACAAGCCGTCGCTTTCAAGGATATCCCGCGGGAAGGCATCCTCTCCATAACCCCTGACGATATACGTTTCGCCAGGGAACTGGGCTACAGCATTAAGCTGTTGGCCATCGCCACGGATCTGGGGGATAAGGTTGAAGCACGCGTTCATCCTGCCATGATCCCAAAGCATCACATCCTTGCAAATGTCAATGGCGCCTACAACGCCATTTATATTGAAGGCGATTTTGTGGGCCCAAACCTTTACTACGGCCTTGGGGCCGGCAGAAAACCCACAGGAAGCGCCGTGGTCTCAGACATCATCAGTCTGGCCAGGGAAATACGATCCGGCGCCAAAAAGCGGTTGTCGCCATTGGCCCATGCTTCTTCCCCTTCAAAAAAGATCGAGATACAGCCATCCGATGAAATACAAACCCCTTGTTATTTCAGGTTCTCGGCCCTTGACACCCCGGGGGTTCTCTCAAAAATTGCGGGAATTCTGGCCGACTTTAAAATCAGTATCTCCTCGGTCATTCAGAAAGGCAGGGTCACCAAAGGATCCGTACCCCTCGTCATGCTGACCCATAAAGCCCTGGAGAGGGATGCAAAAAAGGCCATTGCCATCATCGACGAACTGGACATGGTTACCGATAAAACCGTTATGATTCGCGTGGAAGGAAGCAAGTTATGAAAAGGACGTCCCGGAAAGGCACGAAATTTATTCTCCTGGTGGGGGACGGCATGGCGGATTATCCGATTGCGGAACTGGGGGGAAAAACACCGCTGGAAGCAGCGCATACCCCGAACATGGACCGCATTGCGGGCTGCAGGACAGGGCGCGTTGAAACGATTCCAGCGGGAATGGACCCGGGCAGCGATGTGGCCAACCTTTCTCTGTTGGGATATGACCCTTCGGTTTACCACACAGGGCGGGCCCCATTCGAGGCAGCCAGCATGGGCGTCTCCCTTTCGCCCAGCGATGTGGCTTTCAGGCTGAATCTTGTCACCCTCGATCACAGATCAGATCATGAAATTCTCATGGTCAGTCACAGTTCCGGCGACATCACCACGAAAGAAGCGGTGAAAATCATAAACAGCCTCAGGGAGCAGCTCATTCTGCCGGGCATTCATATCTATCCGGGGGTCGCTTATCGTCATCTTCTGGTGTGGGAAAACGGGCCGGAGGAAGCAGCAACGATTCCACCCCACGACGTCCTGGACCAGAATATGGAAAAATATCTCAATGGGGAAGAACAGGACCCGGTTGTTGACTTCATACGCCGTTCCTGGGAATACCTGCAAAACCATCCCGTCAATGTGGAAAGAAAAAGCAGGGGACTCCTTCCAGGGAACTCCGCATGGCTCTGGGGACAGGGAAAGGCCCTTGACATGCCTTCGTTCAAAGACCGGTTCGGCCTCACGGGCGGTGTTATTTCCGCGGTTGATCTACTCAAAGGGATCGGCGCCTACGCGGGTCTCGAGCCGATCAGGGTGGAAGGCGCCACAGGCTATCTTGACACCAACTATTCAGGGAAGGCGGAAGAGGCCATCAGGGCGCTGGAGCATCTGGATTTCATGTTTGTCCACGTGGAGGCCCCCGACGAAGCAAGCCACAGCGGAAATGTCCGGGAGAAAATCCAGGCCATAGAAGCATTTGACCGGAAAGTCGTGGGGGCTGTCTTGAAAGGACTGGAAAAGTTTGACGACTACCGGGTCATGGTGGCCAGCGATCATTTCACCCCGATTTCCATCAAGACCCATGCCATGGACCCGGCCCCCTTCGCCTGGGCTTCAAAAGAAGAACTTTCCTCCAATGCGTCAAAACGAGGGTTCACCGAAAAAAACGCCATGGAGTCGGGGATTCTTTACCGTAAAGGCTATAAACTGATGCCCGCTTTCCTGGCTGAGTAAAGATAGAGACCTAATTTTCAGGCCATATCGGCTGCCGCTTTTCATTAAAGGAAACCATCCCTTCCACTCCGTCCGGCCAGACGGACTGGGAAGCCATGAGTTCCTTGGCATAGTGATAGGCCTGCCTTTCAGGCATGTCGATCTGCTGGTAGAAATGTTGTTTGGAGATGCCTAAAACCATAAGACTGTGCTGGGCGATTTCACTGGCAAGGGCCCAGGTCTCGTCCTCGAGCTTCTCATCCGGGACAACACGATTGATGAGTCCGTATTCCATTGCCTCCCTGGCACTGATGAAATTCCCGGTAAAGAGCATCTCAAGACATTTCTTGCTGCCGATAGCCCGGCTTACGGCCACCGTTGGAGTGGAACAGTTGTACCCTATTTTCATACCGGTCATGGCAAACTGGGCATTTTTTTCGGCCGCAACCGCCAGATCGCAACCCGCAACAAAATGGCAGCCTCCGGCCATGGCAATACCATGGACCTGGGCAATGATCGGTTGAGGGATGGAGCGCATCAGATCAAAAAGGTCGATGCAGGTCTGAAAGAAGGCCCGTACATCATTGATGGGCTGATGAAGAATTTCCGCCTTGTCATGCCCCGAACAGAATACAGGCCCTACCGCCTTGACGATAATGACCCTTGCATTTCTCTTGTCCCTGGCCTCCCGAAGACAGGAAGCAATCTCTAATTCAAACTCTTTTCCCATCGCATTTCGCTTGTCCGGCCGGTTCAACGTCATAATACCGATTCGTTCTTTTTCTTCATAAAGGATATACTTGTAGCCCATTACTTCTCCTTCCATCTGTCGTTAAGTGGTTAACGATCTCTGTCCATGAATTTTCAGTATTTTATTCAAAAGTCCGGGTAAGAATGGAGTCATGAGGTCTTTTTCCTTGCCGCATCTTGGAATTAACTCATCAACATAGGTTGGAGGTCCTTCATCGCAGGGTACATTGCACAGAATTCTTGTCAAACACCTATATTGGGTCGTACCCTGCGATGAAGGACCGCGGGTTCCAGCAGGAATTAGATGCGGCAAGGAAAAAGACCTCATGGCGGAATGGGTTACCTGAACCTACATTACAGATCCCATTCCTTATCTCGCAATTGCTTCCTCTGGGCCTTACCCGCTGCAGAGCGGGGAATTTCATCAAGAAACGCCACGGCAACCGGGATCTTGTAAGGGGCCATTAACGGCTTGCAGTACCCACGCAACTCTTCCAGCGTCATTCTTTCCCCTTCTTTGAGAGCAATAAATGCCTTCGGCGCCTCCCCCCTGAGATCATCGGGGACACCCACGATCACCAGATCCTTTATTTTCGGGTGGTTGATCATCATATCCTCCACCTCCGAGGGAAATACTTTTTCTCCCCCCACATTGATCATGTCTTTTTTTCGATCCACGATAAAGGCATATCCGTCTTCGTCCATGTAGGCAATGTCCCCGGAACGAAACCACCCGTCCTGATCAAAGACTTCGGCAGTCACGTCCGGTTTGTTCAAATACCCGTTCGTCACGCATGTCCCTTTCACACACAACTCGCCCTGCTGACCCGGGGGAAGAGTATTGCCTTGCTCATCAATCACCTTCATGACGGCATCGTCCATCCCTCTTCCGCAGGACCCGATACGGGTTTCCGTATACGGAGAAGTGGCCCCCACACAGGACACCTCTGTCAGACCCCATGCCTCGGCATAGCGCCATCCTAACCTTTTCTCGATTTCCCTTATGAGGTTTTCCGGCATTTTTGTTGCGGCGGAAAGGCAGAAAACCACGGAGGAGACATTCCTTGCATGCAGGTCAGGCTGTTTGAGAAACAGATTGTACATGGGGGGTACCCCGATGAACACGGTAGGTTTCAATCTTTCAATATCGGCCAGAACCGGCTCCGGATAAAAGCGTTCTACCGTAATGACGGTCCCACCTCTCGACAACATTCCGAAAGTCCCGTTGATCAGACCCCAGCAATGAAATATGGGAGTAGCCACCATGATAACATCTTCAGGGGTAAAGTGGATCTTCCCGAACTCCATGGCATTATGCCAGACGTTGAGATGTGTAGCCATGACTCCTTTAGGCCAGCCGGTTGTGCCCGAAGTATACATGAGGTGGCAGATATCGCTACCCTTGGTTTCCGGGCCACTGAAGGCAGGGACCTCACTCGAAAGCATGGACTTGAACGAAGGATAATCCCCTCCCTTTTCAAGCAGGATGACCTGGGAAAGGGACGTCACACCGGGCTTCACCGTTTCGATAATCGGCAGCCTCGCCTTGTCCACGAGGACAGCCCTGGATTCGCAGTCATTTAAGATGTAAGCCACTTCGGTTTTCTGGAGCATGGCATTGACGAGGTTCAGGGTTATCCCCGCCCTTGCGGCGCCCATATAGGAAACAATGAGCTCCGGAAGACTTGGCAGAAACAGCGAAAGAACGTCTCCCCGCTGCAATCCCAGCTCAGTAAAACCAAAAGCTGCCCGGTCGATGAGTCGGTCCAATTCCAGGTAGGAAATGCGCCGATCCTCAAAAATAATCGCGGTCTTATCAGGAAACGCCGTCACATGACGTTGAATCATCCGGGAGACATTCATAGGCCATCGCTCCTTTTTTAGGCTGGGGATTACACGTGAAATGAATCCGTTTCAATTTTCCATCTTTTTCGACCGGTATTTTCTTTTGAATTTCCTGAAAGGAAGGCCAAGATACAACTTTCTGATCAGTTCAAATTTCGTAACCGTCATTTCTCCCGTATATCGGTCCTCTTTCGGAATATACCAGTTGTTGCATCCGCACCGGTTTACAATTTTATAGCCTTTACTCTTTAGGAAGTTATGCTTTATCAAATTATTACAGTGGTCTTCAATAAGAATCAGCTTGGGACGATAGAGAGAAAAATCCATCCCGCCGAGAGCAGGAATCTCCATACCTTCAACGTCTATAGACAGGAAATCAATTCCGCTGCATTCCGCCTCCTGAAAGATATCATTTAGTGACCGAATGCGAATGGTCCGAAAATCTCTGGTGGAAGGTTTATCAAAGACAACCTCACTTTCTGCCAGGGGCTCCTTCATCACGACAAATCCGGTGCCTGTTTTATCCGGTGAGGAGACCCCACACTCGAATATTTTGCTGTTCTTGCGCTTTTCCCTTAATTCCTTTGCCAGGTGGGGAATTGGCTCAATCAGAATCCCTCTCCAACCGCTTTTTTCCAGAAGCCACGTTTGGCTCAACGCATAGGGATGATGCGCCCCGATTTCCACAAAATATCCATCCATTTTCCTTTGAAAAAAGTCGAAGATAATACGATCTTCACCAAATTGAGAATAGGTTTCGATCTTTTTCACTCATCAAGCTCATCCAAATCGTCATAATCCATCATTTCCGTTGCCAGATTCAAAAAGACACCCAGCGATTCACAAAGATTTTTTACAATTTTGCTGTAAGAGAGCTTTTCGTCAAGCGTCTTGACTTTCGACATGGCTTTCAAACTTGCAGTCAATTCCTTAAACAAACCATCCATGATTTTATCCGGATCCATACCATCTCCTTTCTTATCCTTCATTCTGAGAAAATTGCCAATTTAAATTGTGAAATATAGGTTTTTTTGGGCTGAACTATAGAGCCATTGCGAGCTCAAATCAAGAAAAAATG
>ERZ890953.1007-NODE-1007-length-14920-cov-7.168046_pt1 | contig 14920 bp, 15 predicted proteins | sample MGYA00521264_ERZ890953 | MGnify/ENA primary metagenome ERZ890953 (study PRJEB32303, sample SAMEA104408629) | aquatic metagenome | biome: Brackish water; feature: Chemocline; material: water | place: Baltic Sea | collected 2014-10-26T21:54:00 | depth 200 m ...
CCCTGTCCCTGTTCGCGGGGTTTGCGTCGCCGTTCTTTTACTTCCAGTTCTGAGGTTGGGACGCGAAAGGGTCGATATCACAGGTTCTATGGGGTTCGGGGTGGTGGGATGAACGGCTGTGTCCAGCCCGAGACCGCCTGCGTCCGCCCGTTCAGGGCACAGTGCCACCAGCCAGCGAGTGGAAGGTCGAGTTTCATGTCCGCACTGTGGAAGGCCCAGGAGCAGCGAGCCGCGGAACGTGCGCCTCCGGACCAGGCAGCTGAAAACGCGCGCGACCCACTCGCCGTGGTCGCCTGACGAGCAGCACCACGGACCATCACCGAGCAAGAGGAAACCGCCGACGTAGCGGGCGGTGGAGTTGCACATCGAGCCACTCAGCGCTGACCGCGACGGCCACGGAGCGCAAGGTGGTCTGTGCCAGCTGGGCGGTGGCGTACAGGTAGTCCTCCACCGACAGCAACGCCTTCACCGGGTCGACCACCTCGAAATAGACCACGGCGTTGACCGCCACCGACACGTTGTCCCGCGTGATGACGTCCTGCTTCTCGACATCGAGCACGACGACCCGCAGGGAGACTCTCAGCATCTTGTCCATGCCGGGGATCAGCAGGATGAGCCCGGGTCACTTGGCTGGGAGGATACGGCCAAAGCGGAAGATGACCGCGCGCTCGTACTCCTTGACGACCTTGACGGCCGACAGGAGGACGAACACGAGGATGACGGCTGCGATGACGTTGGCTTGCATCGAGAACTCCAGCCGGCCTGTGGGCCGGGTTCAGGTACGCTCCGTTCAGAGCGTGATGTCGATGTCGTAGCTGTGACCCGAGGGACCGGTGGCCGTCCCGACGATGGTGGTAGAGCCGGATTCCCGGCGGGTGCCGCCGTCGCCGTCGCTCTCGATCCGTCCGTCGATGTCCACGGCGAGCTCCACATCGCCTACGATGTCACCCTCCATGCCGAACGAACCGGACATCGTACCGTCGAAGGTGCCATCCGGGATGTCGCGCAGCTGCAGGTCGAGGGCGGGGAGGGCCGAGTCCGGGTCGGTCCAGTAGGTGACCGAGATCTCCCGCTCGCCGTCGGCATCCAGGTCCACGAAGTCACAGTATTCGTCCAGCGTCAGATCCAGCCGCATGCCCTTGTTGTCCGAGCTGCCTTGGTCCACCTGGCCGTTGACGAACAGCGTCCCTGTGATGGCGCCGGTGGTCTCCTGCTGGGCGATGTTGGCGCTGTCGGCATCGTTGAAGCCGTCGAAGCCCAGGTCCATCGCCTTTCCGATGGCATCGTCCAGGCCCAGGTAGGCCAGCTCGGCTTCCTCTTCCGAGTTGACGTCCTTCACGCCGTCCTTCTCGTCACGAAGCTCACCTTGGCGCGCCTTTCGCTCGGCCTTGGCGGCGTCGAGTGCCGCCTCAGCACCGGCAAGCTCCTCGACCATCAGGCCGAGCTGTACCCGCGCCTCCACCGGCAAAGCGGCCACAAGCTCATCGTCCACCTCGGGCCCTGCCAGGGCGATGGAGCTGGGCAGCAGGAGGGCGAGGAGGAGTCTGAAGGAAGGTCTCATGGAGGCTCCCGGGGGCTTGGTTTCTCAGCCCCGGTTCATTGGGTGATTGCAGCCTGCAGCGCAGGAATCACCGCCCGAAACGCTCGAGCAGCGGGCTCATCACCGTGTTCATTGCAAGATGCGCGCCACGCGCGCAGGGCGCCCGCCTGTGACGGCCTTGGTGGGAGCTCGACCGGAGGCCAGAGCGCGACGGGCATGTTTCTTGCGAACCCTCGTCACGCTCCACCCACCTCGAAGGGCTCCGTGGACACCACCCCCAGCCCCCGCTCCATCGACCCCACACGGTTCAATCCATGCCACCACGACCTCATCGCGCAGGTTGTCCCCGAGTTGATGGACCAGGCGAGTGACGAACTGGAGCGGTTCGAGACCGTCTGTGTCCTGCCCTGCGCTGTCACCCTGGCCGCTGTGGAGGCCAGGCCGGCTCCGGACCGCCGCGGGATTCCAGTCAGGATGAGGGTGGATGTCCTTCATTTTGATGGAACGCGCGCGACCTCCCATTCCACCCAGCCAGCCCGGCACCCGCCTCACTCCAGCAACAGCCAGTGCAGAAGATTGAAGGAGCGTCTACGTGTTCAAACTCCACCGTGCCGATGAGCGCCAGCACGTCCAGGTCCTCGTGCAGGAGACCTGGCGCACCTTCCCCTGGCCCGATCCGGCCCAGACATCGGCGCGCGGGGAGGGCGTCTCCGCACAGCGTATGGCAGGCTTCGGGATCCTCGAGTCCCTCGACGAGAGCCGCCTCTCACCCGGCGCAGAGGTCGCGCTTCAGCCCGACCCGGAGGCCGAGACCATCACCTACGTGCTGAAAGGAGCGCTCGCACAGGATGACGCGATGGGGCACACCAAGGTCATCGGCATGGGTGAGGTCCAGCGCATGACCCTCGATCGCAACACACGCTGCTACGAACGAAACGCCTCTCGGACCGACTGGGTGCACTTCCTCCGGATGTCACTGCACCCCGCGGCCAGCCAGGAGGACAACACCCACGAGCAGAGGTTCTTTTCGGTCGCCCAGCGCCGGGGCCGGCTGTGTATCGTCGGATCCCCGGACGGACGGAGGCAGTCCCTGCGGCTGTTCCAGGACTCCGTGATCCTCTCGGCCGTGCTCACCGGGGCACCACCTGATCCACAAGCTCATGCCGGATCGCATGGCCTGGGTCCATGTCGTCTCCGGGAAGGCCACCATGGGCGAGCTCGTCGTGACCACCGGCGATGGCGTGGGCCTCGCTGGCCAACCCGCGGTCTCCATCACCGCGCAGGAGGAGACCGAGATCCTGCTGTTGGATCTCGAGCGTCTCTGATGGGGGCGAGGATGCCGAGAGAGGGTGTTGATGGGGGTGACAGCATGACATGAGAGGCCATCAGGCCCCCTGTTCGTCGAGCGCACGCTGCAACAGCGAGAGCCCCTCTTCCACCCGCGAGAGCTGATCCGCGTCCAGCGTGCGCAGCGGAGCTTCCAAGGTCGCGCGCACGGGGCGGCGCAGGTCGCCAACCAGGGCCTCACCTCGTGCCGTGAGCACCAGCTCCACCTGGCGACGGTCGTTCCTGCTGTGTCGTCGCTCGAGCAGACCCTTGCGCTCCAGGTGGTCGAGCACATTCGTCATCGATGGCCGGGACAGGCCCGCCAGGAGCGCGACCACAGCGGGCGTGGGGCGCGGCGTGTCGCCCAGCGCCAGGAGGGTGTGGAGCTGGGGCACCGTGAGCTGCGCAGCCCGAGCGCAGCAGCGCGTCTGGAGGTTCACCTGGTGGAGCAGGGCCTCGATCTGCGACTCGATGCGACGGAGCTGGGAGGCTGGTGGTGCGGTCATCGGTCACCTCTCGGGGACTACAGCCAGGCTTGACGGTGAGCTATTTGGCGTCTATTGTTATAAACATGAATCATTCCGAAAATCAATCATTCATGTACAACATCATCGTCATACCTGTTCACCTGGCCGCGGAGGATGGACGATGACCGCCCAGGCGACCCTCGCCGAGGTGGGAGACAAGATCGTCATCCCGGCGCTCAACGTCGGCGTCATCGAGGCCATCGAGACCATGACGGTGGGTGAGGCGACGGGTCGGTTCTTCCGCATCCTGCTGCCCAGCGGCATGCGCAACTGGCTCCCCGTCGGGCGCTTGGCCGAGAAGGGCGTGCGTCGCATCATGTCTCGTGAGACCGCCGAAGAGCTCTTCCTGGTGATCGCGAGCCAGGAAGCGCCCATCAAGCGAGCCCACTGGAACCAGCGCCAGCAGCGCTACCAGCAGACCCTGCTCGACAACAGGCCCCGCGACCTGGCAGCCATGCTCGGCGAGCTGGCGTCGATCCAGGCGCAGAAGGGCCTCCTGAGCCCGCGCGAGGCCGAGGTCTACCGGCGCCTGCACCGCTTGCTGGTGGCCGAGCTGTCCCAGGCGCTCCAGGTCGATGAGAACGCAGCCGAGGCTCGACTGGAAGAGGCCACCGCCGCATGAAGCTCAGCCGCCGCATGGTCGAAGCGCGTGAGGAGCTGTGCAGAGTGGTCTGGAGAGGGGGCGAGGGCTGATCGAGTCCCCGCGGCCTACCCGCTGTCCCCCTTCCCTCTGATCTGGCTGCATGCCCCCTGAGTGGTCACGCCCACGGCCAGGTCGAAGCGCGCCTCGACCGTGGTGTCCTCATCGGGTCGATGGCCCGTGATGTCGGTGGTGAAGGTCATGGACTGGGACACGACGTAGTCGGTCAGGTCGGCGTCCTCGAGCTCGAAGACCACCAGGCTCTGGCCCTCGGGGAAGTCATCGGCGCTGGCGATGAGCACCGAGGGCAGGTCCGGGGACTCCACGTAGATCTCGATGGACTCCAAGAAGGACAGGTCTGCACCCCCGGGGCTGATGGCCTCGAGCTCGAACAGATCCAGGAAGACCTCCCGCACATCCCCGGGCTCCACGCCCTGGTTCACGAACTCATCCGTCGCGGTGATGTCCATGTCCAGGAACGAGTCGAAGCCCAGGTCACCCAGCAGGTCCTCCAGCAGGGTGCCTCGCTCCACCAGAACCTGTCCGCTCTCTTCCACGTGGAAGGTATAGATCTTGGCCTCGCAGCCGATCCAGAAGGCCAGCGCGCAGAGGTAGGGGATGGTGCGGGGGGACATGGGCGCTCCTGGCACGATGTGTGATCCGATACCCTAGTGCTGACGAGGGAGGGTGACAAGCTGCGGCATACCTCGAGACTCTGGCCGACGGACTCCACTTCCAGGCGTCGAGCGTTCGGTGCCCCTCCCACGAGCCGGCGGGGCGGGTGTTCGGGCACATACAGCCGTGATTTCCTCTGCGATACCGCAGTGTAGAGCGGCAGGAGCATGCTCCCTCCAGAACGTCAACCGCGCCACGAACCAGGGACCACCAGCGCGCCACGATGAAGGGACCCCCTCTCTCGTGACGCGCGCGGCGGTCTCCTGGCTCAGCGGGCACCATGGGCATTCAGCCCGAGGTGGAAGATGGCGTACCGGGAGCTTCACGTGGTCGAGGTGAAAGAGGTGCTGCGGGAGCGGCGCGGAGGACATCGACTTCGGCTCACCGCCCGTCAGCGTCGACCGCTTGGGCGAAGAGCCGGTGAACCCGCCCTTGATCTCCTTCCACTGGGACAAACGTCAGGCTGTCCAGTCGGATGAGGTCCGTCTGCACGCCCGCGACTCGCACCTCCGGGACGCGCCCCTCGTGGCCCGGTTCGATCTTCAGCTGCTCGCCGTGGGGGCCCGCGCTCGACTTGGATGGCGCGCTCCGGATCGCGGGGCGCCGCCGTCACTCCCGCGGGCAGTGCGGCCAGGAGGGCTTGCCGCGCACGCCTGTCGGGCGTGGCATTCGAGCCGGGAGCCTGCAACGCTACGAGTGCGTCGTCCAGCGCCGCGGAGACCTCGCGCGCCCAGATCGCGTCGACCGCACGCTCCATCGTACGTGTGGCGTTCTCACCCTCGCCCTCGGCCTGGAAGACGAGGGTCTGGAGCACCCACGCGGCGGCGAAGTCCGAGCGGTAGGCCTCGTCTTCGGTCCCGGTGTCGGCGAAGATCGCGGACATGTACATCGCCAGGGCGTTGTCACGATCGCCGCTGGCGTACAGGACATTGCCCAGGGTGAAGAAGGCGGCCATGCGCTCGTAGGGTTCTCCTTTCCATTCCTTCGAGTGCTCTGCACCGACCATCGAGGTGAACTCGCCCTCGCCTCGCTGCGACCCCATGAGGCTGGCCGCGCGGCGGAGCGCGGACTCGGCGAGTGTACGGTCATCGGCTTCGATGGCCATCGAGGCCAGCTTCAGGCTCTCGAGCGCCTGCCCACGACCTGGTGTCTCGGCCAGGGTCTGCTGGCTGGCCAGCGCGTCGAGGTCCACCACCAAGCCGCGCTTCGGGGCACAGGACAGCGTGATCGACAGGACGACCACGACCAGGACTCGGCTGAGGAGGGGGCTCACGGTGAGGGCGCTCCGTCCGGTCCCTCGTGCTCGTGCCGGGACCGCGCCAGCCGGTCCGCTTAGGCATGTCGCTTTCCTATGGGGCGTTGTGAGATAGAGGCTCAAACGGTGGTCGCCCCGTGGTCCCATGTTTGCGGTGGGAATGCGCCGGAAAGATACCGAGGATGGCGCGCTGCTGTGCGCGCCGCCCAGATCATGGGGCCGCGGGCCCGGGCCCAGCGGATGGACGCCCGGGATAGGCCCTCGAAGCTACGACTCAGGACTGACCTTGCACGGATCCCAGATCTTCCTCGAGCTCACCGCGGTCCTCACTGCGGCTGTGCTGTTGGCTGGCGCCTTCGCGACCATCCGCTTCCCGCCTGTGCTCGCCTACCTGCTGGCTGGCGCTATCCTGGGTCCTCGCGCGCTCGGGCTGGTGGACTGGGACCAAGGGATTCACCTGCTGGCCGAGGGAGGGGTGGCCCTGCTGCTGTTCACCGTGGGGCTGGAGTTCCCCGTGAGTCGGCTTCGGCACACCTGGCGGCCCATCCTGGCGGCGGGGGGGACGCAGATCCTGCTCTGCACGGTGATCGGCGCGGCCCTGGGCCTGGCCTGGGGGCAGAGCCCGTCGGAGGCCATCGTCCTGGGCTTCGTCCTGTCCCTCTCGTCGACCGCCGTGGTGCTCGCCCTGCTGGAAGAGCGTGCGGAGACCGGCACCCTGCTTGGACAGCTGCTGGTGGGGCTGCTGGTGATGCAGGACCTGGCCGTCGTGCCGATGATGCTCGTGGTCGGGTCGTTGGCTGGTCCCGACAGCACAGTGCTGGGTGTAGGGTTTACCCTCGGCAAGGCGCTGGGCATCGTCGTGGTGGTGGTCGTGGCAGGGCGCTGGCTGGCGCCGCGGCTGCTCGGTCACGTCGCACGGATCAGAAACCGCGAGGTGTTCCTGCTCGCCGTGCTGGCCATCGGTGGCGTGGTCGCGGTCGCGACGTCGACGACCGGGCTCTCCCTGGCTCTGGGCGCGTTCCTGGCTGGCATCACCCTGTCCGAGTCGGACTTCGCCCACCAAGCCCATGTCGACCTCCGGTCGTTGCGAACCGCCGTGTCCTGCCTGTTCTTCGTCTCCATGGGCATGCTCTTCGATGGACGCCTCGTGCTGGACGCACCCGGCCCGATCCTTGGCCTGATCACTGTGGTGCTGATCGTGAAGCTCATGGCAGGCACGATTGGGCTCATGGCTTCCGGCCTGCCGCTGGCCAACGCGATCCATGGCGGCCTGGCCCAGGCTCAGATCGGAGAGTTCTCCTTCGTGCTGGCGGGCGTCGCGGCGACCGCGGGCATCATCACCACAGGGGACCTGGCGACCTTCACCGCGGCGAGCGTGGTGACCATGATCCTCACCCCGCTGTTGGTCCACCTGGTGCCGCGCTCGAGAGCGAGCTGGGGTTCATGGCGCCGGGTCGAGCGGCGAGCCCACATCCAGGGAGACAACAGCGAAGAGGCCCTCGCGTCGCCCAGGCCAGTCCTGGTGGCGGGCTTCGGCCACGGTGGCCGGGTCCTGGTCGGGCGCCTGGCCGAGCGGGGTATCCCATGCACCGTGATCGAGACCAACCCCGACACGGTTGTCAGCGAGCGGCGCCAGGGGCAGCGCGTGATCTACGGCGACGCCTCGAACCCCGATGTGCTCCTCCATGCGGGCCTCGCGGCGGCGAAGGTCATGGTGGTGGTCATCTCCGACGACGAGGCCGCCCACCGGATCGCGGCAGCGGCAGCCCACACGAATCCCTCTGTCCCCGTGGTCCTCCGCACCCGCTGGGCCGAGGACAAGCAGCCCGTCGTGCGACCGAAGAGCGTGCTCGTCGTGCGCGAGGAGGAGGTGGGCGCCAGCGAGGTCGCCCGCGTCACCCTCGACTTGCTCGAGGACCTCGACATCGGGCCGCGGGCCTGACATTCAGCTCGAATGCCGGGGCCACGCCGGTCTCTCGTCCGGCTCGCGTGGGCCGCCGACGCGGGTAGCTCGGAGTCCTCGTTGAGATCGCAGTCCTCATGGACAGGCGGGAGGGCGCCCGAGCCTGTTCGGAGTGTCCGGCCGCCCGCGGACGATCCGCGTCGGCCAGGAGCAGCCGTCGGCGGTAAGGTGAGGCAGGGTCATGGTAGACTGACACCGACACTGACCCCGAGGGACCTCCACGACGCGCCTTCGGCCGGCCGAGACACCCGCTCACGAGGCTGGAGGCGCTCCAGCAGGTGCGGCGGTCTCTGACCATCCGGTTTCGTTGATACTCACGGTTCCGATCCCTGCTGTCCGATGACGGATGCCGTGGTGAGGTTTCCGGTCCTCGCGGTGTCGAATGTGACCACCAGAATGGAAGGGTTCGAAGATGACAACGAACGAGAAACGCCACTTCCACTGCCAGGCCTGCCATCGGATCAACCGAATCCCTCGGGAGCGGGTCGAGAGCAAGCCGCGTTGCGGTGGTTGCCACGAGGCGCTGGATGTCTCGGGCGCGCCGATCAAGGTCACCGATGACGAGCTACGTCGAATCGTTCGGAGCAGCCCTGTTCCCGTTCTCGTGGACTTCTACGCAGATTGGTGTGGACCGTGCCGGGCGTTGGGCCCGACCCTCGACAGCCTGGGGCGCGAGCTCGCCGGGCAGCTGCTGGTCGTCAAGGTGGATACCGAGCGGGACCAAGGCATCGCGGGCGAGCTCCGTATCCAGAGCATCCCGGCCGTGGTGCTGTACAAGCGTGGCCACGTCGCGGCCCGCGAGCAAGGGGCACATCCCTTGGCTCACTGGCGTTCCTGGGTGTCGCCCCACCTCGGAGATGGCGCATGAGTGAGGGGAACGAGGATCAGAAGCTGTGAGCTACAAGGACTACTACGGTGTCCTCGGTGTGAACCGGGAGGCTGGCGCAGACGAGATCAAGCGGGAGTACCGCAAGCTCGCGCGGAGGTACCACCCGGACGTGAGCAAGGAAGCCGACGCGGAGGCGCGCTTCAAGGAGATCGGCCAGGCCTACGAGGTCATCGGGGACGAGAAGAAACGAAAGCTCTACGACCGCTACGGCGAGTCCTGGAAGGCCGTCTCCGAGGGCCGGGCGCCGGAACCGGATGCAGACAGCATCCGGCACGAGTCCCAAGGTGAGGAGTTCGATCCAGGGCAATTCCGCGATCTCGGTTCGTTGTTCGAGGAGCTGTTCGGTGGGCCCCGCGCCGGCCGCCCAGGGAGTCGCCATCCGACGCCTGGCTGGCGCGAGTGGCCAGAGGCGGGCGTGGACTTCGAGTCCACCTTGGAGCTGTCACTGGAGGATGCCTTTGCGGGAGACAAGCGGGAGATCCGACTGTCCTCTCCCGCGACCGGCGAGACCCGGTCGTACAAGGTCAAGATCCCGGCGGGGGTACGAGACGGACAGAGGATCCGCCTGGCCGGTCAAGGTGGACCCGGAGCAGGCGGTGCCCAGGCGGGCGATCTGTACCTGCGGGTCCGGCTGCGTGCTCATCTTCATTTCCGCTTCGAGGGCCCCGACCTGGTCTCGCCTCTGCCCCTCGCTCCCTGGGAGGCCGCCCTGGGCGCGTCGGTCGCGGTTCGAACGCTCGCTGGAAACGTGCGGATCAAGGTTCCATCTGGCAGCTCCACAGGAATGCGCATCCGGCTGACGGGCATGGGGTATCCAGACCCGACGGGGCAGCGCGGGGATCTCTACGCCGAGGTGCAGGTCGTGATTCCGCCGAACCCGACGTTCCAGGAGCGTGAGCTGCTGAAGCAGCTCGCGCAGGTGTCCCGTTTCCAGCCGCGGCAGTACGAGGAGGTGGATCGATGAGCCGCCCAGGAGGAGAGCAGGGTCATCCAGGCTCGGTCGAGATCTTCACGGTCGAGCAGATCGCCGTCCGGTGCGACGTGGACGCCGCTTTCGTCGCGCAGCTCGTCGCCCACGGAGTCATCGACTCCATCCCTGGCCACCCCGGACGTTTCGCCCCGGTCGTGACGCTGCGCGTGCAGAAGGTCGTCCGCATCCAGCGAGACCTGGGCGTAAACCTGCAAGGGGTCGCGGTGATCCTCGATCTCCTGCGTCGTATCGATGAGCTCGAGCGCGAGATCAGGCTTCGCCGAGGGGGATGAGCGTTGTCCCCGAAGGGATGCTCCAGCCCCGTGCGATACCGACGGTCTCGAGAGCCTGCGATAGCAGTTCACTGCACGAGCTGCTTCAGCACCTTCTTGGGCGCCAGCGCCCCGAAGCTCTCATGCAACCAGCCCTCGAGCAGTGGCAGCTCCAGGGCGTCATCGGCCGTGAAGTTGATGGTCATCCAGCCGTGCTCGCCGGCCACCACGCGAGGGTCCGCCATGGCCACGGCGTCCGCGAGGGATGTGGTGAGCTTGGCCATCACCCGGACCTGGTCGCCCTTCTCGCCCAGCACCGACGATGCCGAAGACCTCGTGGGCGAGATCGCCGAACGCTGCGAGCGCTGGCTGGCCCGCCAGGGCTTCGGCGAGAACGACCTGCACGACGACCCCGATCCCGATGGTGCCCAGATGCAGCTGCAGGCCGCCCATCAGACGTTGGGAACGCTCGATAGTCAACGCCCGATGATCGTTATTGTCGAACGTCGCTAATGGCCGGTTGACGCCACCTGTTGCCTATCCCTCCAGGCAGCGAATCCGAGCCAAATGCGCGGTGATCAGGCTGGCTCGATGCTACAGCGACACCCCAGATGGTAGGGCGGCAGGCCCCGGTGGACCCGGGCAAGGGGGGTGCAGGCCCCGCCGACGAAGGGCACGCAGCTGCGGCAGAAGCCATCGGGCCCACTCGCGAGCTGCACCTGCGCTCCCCGATTCGCGGCTGCGCGGACCCGCTCGAGGGCCTGTTGGCGCGTGGCTGACGCCAGCACGATGTAGGCCGCGGCGTCATCCTCGGGGTTCTCGGACTTGTCACAGCGCCTCGACAGATCGGGCCAGTGCCAGTCGACCTTGTCGAGGAGAAGCACCACCCGATCCACCATCTCGAGCTTGTCGAGGTGCGGATCATTCAGGATGCGAGCCAGCTCCTCCCGTTGGTGGGGGGTCAGACCTCCCAGGGGCTCGAGCGGATCCCTCAGGGCCGCAAGCACGGCCTCGAGGGGCTCGGGCTGCCGCCCCCGCCCCAGCATCTTCACCCAGAAGTCCTCGGCGTGGGCGAGGGCTCCCCTGGGAAGCTCCGCGGGCAGCTCCTGGGGCATCGGGTCGGGCACATCGGCGGCGACCGCCTGTGGATCGGCGTCGAGCTGCAGCCCGAAGCCGCTGGGGTGCTGGGTGACCACCACCCCATGGCAGGAGAGGTCGAGTAGGGGGGGGTAGGAGATGCGCACGTCGAAGCGCATGTCCAACGAGGGAAGGGGCGGGGGCGCCTGAACGAAAAGCAGTGCCCGCACCAGCCAGTCCTGCCAGTCGCGACGCCAGGAGTCTTCGTCGTAGGTGGCTTCCACGAGGGGGGGATCCCGCTCGAGATCCACGCGGACACCCGGAACGGGCGCGGTCGGGGGCGCCGGCCGCTCGCCGACCGACCGCTGCTCGGGCTCAACACCTTTCGAGCGGAGGACCGCCCGGATGGCCGCCCGCCCAGTGCCGGTGCGGCGGGAGGCCATGGACGAGATGTGGACTCCGCGCCCACCGGGGACGCTCCCCTCGTGGCTCTTCGAAAACGAGCCCATCGAAGCCACCTGGCTGTCGAGGGCGCGGGAGTGCTGCATGGGCCGCTCGAGACGGATCTGGGTCTCGGTGTACCAGCGATCGAGCAGGGCCTGCTGCTCCCGGCGCATGCGGATGATGCGGAAGAGTGTGGCGTACTTGCCGTCGATCCGCTGGTTGCAGCGCCGCACCTGGACCAGGCCCTCGACCACGGTGTCGTACTCGGGAAGCTCGAAGCGCATCTCGAGCACATCGTCCTCCCGCGTGGGCTGGTCACCCAGCACCGTGGCCAGCGAAGCACCGAAGCGCAGCAGGCGGGTGTGCTGGGTGTCATCACCATCGCCCAGGGTGATGATGGCTTGCTGCTCGGACATCGCTACGGCCTCCCGATGACCTGGTGAGGAGGAACCACGTGAGGGAGGGTGAAGGTGAAGGTGGCACCCTGCCCCAGGGTGCTGATGGCGTCAATGCGACCGCCGTGGTGCTCGACGATGCGCTTGCAGACCGCCAGCCCCACCCCCGTACCCTCGATGTCGCGGTGGGCGGGCAGGCGCTGGAACAGGCCGAACACGATGGCCTCGTCGGCTTGGTCGAAGCCGATGCCCTGGTCGCGTACCGAGACCGCGACGAGCTCACCCCGACGCTCGGCCCACAGCTCGACCACGGGGGGCTGTTCGGGCTTGTGGTACTTCAAGGCGTTGCCCAGCAGGTTCCTCAACACCTGCTCGATCTGCATGGGGTCGGCCATCACCCAGGGGAGCTCGCCCAGCTCGAGCCTGGCCCCGGTGGCCTCGATGATCGGCTGCAGCTCGGCGCAGACCCGGGCGACCAGGGGCCCGAGGGCGAGCGGCGCCAGGGCGGGGGGCTCGCTGGTGGCCTTGGCGTAGCTGAGCAGGCGATCGATGAGCTCCCCCATGCGCTCCGTGTTGCCCAGGATGTGCTCCAGGCGTGCGCGCGCGGCGGGTGAGAGCGAGCTGTCGGTGAGCAGCAGCAGCTCGGCGTAGCCCGAGACACCCTGCAGCGGGGCCTTGAGATCGTGGGCCACCATGTGGGCGAAGCGATCGAGCTCGCGGTTGCTCGCCAGCAGCCGCTCGTTGAGGGCCGCCAGGGCGCGCCGGTGGTGGAGCAGCTCGAGGTGGGTGCGCACCCGCGCCAGGACCTCGGCGGACTGGAATGGCTTGGTGACGTAGTCCACCCCACCCACCGCGAAGGCCTCGAGCTTGCGCTCGGTCTCGCTCAAGGCGCTGATGAAGATGATGGGGATCTCCCGGGTGTCCTCCTGGGCCTGCAGTGCGCGGCAGACCGAGAAGCCGTCCATGCCCGGCATCACCACATCGAGCAAGATGAGGTCAGGCGGCTCCTCGTGCACGGAGCGCAGCGCCATCTCACCGTTGGTGGCCAGGCGGACCCGGTAGCCCACACCGCCCAGCAGGCGTTGAAGCAGCCGGAGGTTGGCCGGGGTGTCATCGACCACCAGGATCGAGAAGGATGAAAGCTCACCGAGTTCGTCGGGCATGGATCAGGCCCCCAACAGCTCGAGGATTCGCTCGAGCTCGAGCTCCAGCACCAGGGCCTTCAAGGCCTCGGCGATCCCTGGTTCGCGCGCGGCGAGCTCATCCACCAGCCGCTCCATGTCGTCGAGCTGGCCCCGGAGGGTGGCGTCCTCGAAGCTGCGCCGCCAAGCCGCAGGGAGCCCGGCGATCTGCGCGGAGTCGAGGGCCGGCCGCCGCGAGGGGATCGCAGCCTCATCCGACTCGTAGGCGAAGCGCACGCCCAGGTGGCGCTCGAGCATGCCGTAGACCTCCAAGTCCCGATAGGGCTTGCGGAGGAAGTCGTCGAAGCCCCCGGCGATGACCGCCTCGACCTGCTCGAGGAAGGTGCTGGCGCTGACCGCGATGATCCGACAGTGCTCGCTCCCGGGCAGGCTGCGGATGCGGGCGACCGCCTCGCGGCCATCCATCACCGGCATACGGATGTCCATCCAGATGAGGTGGGGGCGCCACTGGCGGAACAGCTCCACGCCTTCAGCGCCGTTGCCCGCCTCGCGCACGTCCAGGCCCACGTTCTGCAGGACCGCGCGCAGCAGATCCCGGTTGTCGGCGTTGTCTTCTACGCTCAACAGGCGGAGGTCGGCGCGCTGCCCGGGCGCCAGGCCCACGATACGCCGCGCGACGGGTCGGACCGGTACTTGGTCGGGCGAGGCCTCGACCAGCGGCAGGCGGATGCGGAACAGCGAGCCCTTGCCGATGGTGCTGGACAGCTCGAGCGCGCCACCCATCAGCTCGACCAGCCGCTTGCTGATGGCCAGGCCCAGGCCGGTGCCGCGCTCTTCGGGGCTGCTGCAGGCCTGGATGAAGGGCTCGAAGATGGCGCCGAGCTTGTCGTCGGGGACCCCCCGTCCGGTGTCTTCGACCTCGATCACCAGCCAGCGCGATCCGTCGGGATCGTCGACGCCGGTCGCCCGGAGGGCGGCGCCCCCCTCATCGGTGAACTTGACGGCGTTGCCCAGCAGGTTGATGAGCACCTGCCGCAGCTTGCCCTGATCACAGACCACGTAGCGGGGGAGCGCCTCGCTGGGCTCGAGCAGGAAGCGCAGCCCCTTGGCCTCGGCTCGCAACGAGGTCATGGTGGTGAGGTCCTGCAGGAACTGGTGCAGATCGAAGGCCACCGGCTCCAGCTGCATGCGGCCGGCCTCGACCTTGGACATGTCGAGCACGTCGTTGATCATGGACAGCAGGTGCTCACCGGCGCGGTTGATGGTGTCGAGGCTCTCACGCTGGCTGGCGGGGAAGAGCGCGTCTCGCTCCATCACGCGCGCGAAGCCGAGGATCGCGTTGAGAGGGGTGCGCAGCTCGTGGGACATGTTCGCCAGGAAGATGCTCTTGGCCCGGTTGGCCACCTCGGCAGCCTCCTTGGCTTCGCTGAGCTGCTGAGTGCGCGCCGCGACCAGTTCTTCGAGATCGCGGCGGGCCCGCTCCTGGGCGCGCAGGGTGCGCAGGCGCTCGACGCCCAGCTCGCCGACCACCTCGGTCAGCTCCACCAGGAAGTTCATGGTGCGCCGGACCTCGCCGGTGTCGAAGATCGCAACATCGTCCAGCGCCTCGAGGTAGGCCTCCTCGTCGAAGCCGAACTCCCGGGCCTGGGCCCTGAACCGTTGCACGTCCGGCACCTCGAGCAGGAACTGCCCCGTGAAGAGGTTGCCCACGTGCTCGCCCTCGACCATCACCGGGACCGCGACGTCCACCAGGCCGTTCTTGCACTGGTAGAGGTTGTAGCGCTGCCCCGCCTCGAGCTGACCGG
>ERZ890953.1009-NODE-1009-length-14916-cov-5.155911_pt1 | contig 14916 bp, 11 predicted proteins | sample MGYA00521264_ERZ890953 | MGnify/ENA primary metagenome ERZ890953 (study PRJEB32303, sample SAMEA104408629) | aquatic metagenome | biome: Brackish water; feature: Chemocline; material: water | place: Baltic Sea | collected 2014-10-26T21:54:00 | depth 200 m ...
GTGAATGTGGTTGGCGTATTGAAAGGCACCGGCGGCGGGCGCTCTTTGCTGCTCAACGCCCATATGGATACAGTCGGTGTGGATGGCATGCGCGTGGCACCCTTCGGGGCAGAAATTCGTGAGGGGCGGTTATTTGGGCGCGGCGCGCAGGATATGAAGGCCAGTCTGGCAGCGATGATGGCGGTCGCCAAAGCCTTTGTCGATGCGAGAATTCCATTGGCGGGTGATTTGTTAATTACCGCCGTGGCCGATGATGAATACGTCAGCATTGGCACTGAAGCGCTCTTGCGCCAGGTGCAGGCCGATGCCGCCATCGTCACCGAGCCGACGGATATGAGCGTTTGCCGGGCGCACCGCGGGTTCATCTGGTACGATGTAGAAACGTTGGGTCGGGCGGCGCACGGCAGCCGTTATACGGAGGGCCTGGACGCCAATATGCGAATGGGACGTTTTCTGGCTCAACTGGAAATGCTGGAGCAGGAATTGTTGACGCGGCCGGGACACCCGCTAACTGGGCCGCCCTCGCTTCACGCCTCGATTCTCCGAGGGGGCAAGGAGATCAGTGTCTACGCGGCGAGTTGTTTGCTGCAAATTGAGCGGCGTACTGCCCCCGGAGAGACTCAAGCGCAAGCGACAGCTGAATTACAGGCTATCGTAGATCGTTTGGCGGAGGAAGACCCCACCTTCAAAGCCACGCTCAAGCCCACGTTCGAGCGCGCCCCCTTTGTGGTCGCCCCGGATGCCGCCATTGTCCAGATTCTGGATCGGGCGCTGGAAAATCGCCTCGGCGAGACATCCGCCCACAGCGGTCAAACTTTCTGGACTGATGCGGCTCTTTTTGCGGATGCCGGGATGGAAACCGTGCTGCTGGGGCCTATCGGCTTTGGCTTGCACAGCGCCGAAGAGTGGGTGGATCTGGCCTCGGTGGTCGATTTGGCTTATGTGCTGGCGGAAGCCGCGCAAATGTATTGTGGTTAATCCTTTAGGAGCAGATGATGTTTGATTTTTCCGATCAGGTCGCGTTAGTCACTGGCTCGTCCCGAGGCATTGGGCGCGAGATCGCCATCATGCTGGCACAGGCAGGGGCAAAAGTGATGGTTCATTATGGGCGTAACCGTGTAAAAGCCGAGCAAGTTCTGGCCGCATTGGGCGGCGAACCGCATCGGATGGTGCAGGCCGATATGGGCGATGCCGATGCGGTGCGAGCGATGGTAGATGAAACCGTTGAGCAGTTTGGGCGTTTGGATATTCTGATTAACAATGCCGGAATCTACGAGTCGCACCCGATTGCGGAAGTGAGTTATGCGCAATGGCAGGCAAGCTGGCAGCGTGTGATGGAGGTTAATTTGTTGGGGGCAGCCAATGCCAGCTATTGTGCGGCCCAGCAAATGATGCAGCAAAAGAGCGGGCGAATTATCAATATCTCCTCACGCGGGGCTTTTCGCGGCGAACCCGAAGGACCCGCTTATGGCGCCAGCAAGGCAGCCCTGAACGCCATGGGCGGCTCGTTGGCAAAATACTTGGCTCCCTACAATATCTACGTGGCGACAGTGGCCCCCGGCTTTGTGGAGACGGAAATGGCCGCCGAGAGTTTGGCTGGTGAAAGCGGCCAGCAAATTCGGGCGCAAAGCCCGCTAAACCGCGTAGCCCGCCCGGAAGAAGTGGCCTATGCCGCACTTTTCCTGGCCTCGGCAGGTGCAGAATTTACAACTGGAACCATTATCGATGTCAATGGGGCCTCATATTTGCGACAATAAATAATCATCCACGAAGGACACGAAGGTACACGAAAATGACGTTGTGCGCCTTTGATCCCTTTGTGATTTCAAAGGAGAAATAATGACAGAGAAGAAACCTAACTTTGGTACGCTCTCAGTATGGGCGGGTGAAGAGAAGAAAGATGGCTGGCAGCGCGCCACGCAGGTACCGGTGGTTCACAGCGTCTCGTTTGGCTATGATGATCTCGATTATTGGTATGATGTCGCCTTGGGGAAAGAAAAGGGTCATATTTACAGCCGTAACACCAATCCCACGGTGGAGGTCTTCGAAGAGAAGATGCGCCAACTCGAAGGGGCTGAGGCGGCCACCAGTTTTGCCACAGGGATGGCGGCGATCAGTAACACGCTCTACGCCCTGCTGAAACCCGGTGATCGGGTGGTTTCGATCAAGGATACCTACGGTGGCACAAACGAGATTTTCACGCACTTTTTGCCGCGATTGAATATCGAGGCCGCCTTGTGTCCGACCAGCGATCACGCCGCGATTGAGACCGAAATCGCCAAAGGCTGTACGGTTCTTTATCTGGAAACGCCCACCAACCCGACATTGAAGGTAGTGGATATTGCCCGTCTAGCGCGGGCCGGTCACGCCGTCGGTGCGACGGTGATTGTGGACAATACTTTTTCCACGCCGATCAATACCAACCCGCTGACGTTGGGCGCCGACCTGGTGCTACACAGCGCCACCAAATATCTCGGCGGGCATGCCGATGCCCTGGGCGGAATTATCTGCGGTTCACAGGAACTGGTTCATAAAGCATTTGCTTACCGTGAGATCAATGGAGCTACGCTGGATCCGATGGCGGCCTACTTGATGATCCGCGGCTTGAAGACGCTGGCCTTACGCATCGAGCGCCAGAATCAGAATGCGATGCAGATTGCTCGCTTTCTTAAGGGACATCCAAAGGTAGAAGATGTCTTCTATCCGGGGTTGGAGACGCACATGCATCACGAGATCGCCAAAAAGCAAATGCGCGGTTTCGGCGGGATGATGAGTTTCTTTCTCAAGGGCGATTTTGACGCCGTGCGGGTCTTTTTGCCGCGACTGAAATACGCCCACATTGCTGCCAACCTGGGGCCGGTGGAAACCGTCGCCGGGCCGCCGCGCACCACCAGCCACGTAGAAGTCACCCCCGAGCAGCGCGCCGCGATGGGCATCCCGGAGAGTTTAATCCGTTATTCGGTGGGGATTGAAGATGTCGAGGATTTGATCGCCGATCTGGAACAAGCGTTGGATGGTATTTAGACACAGAACGAAGCTGCTCAGGCTCTGGTGGAATGAGAAAAAATAGAACACGGATTACACGGATTTGTTAGCTCATATGGTGAATTTGTGCAGGTGACAGTCACTTCCCAAGTGACTGTCACTTGATTATCCGCGTTTTATTTCTATTGGCCGGATTTATGTTTGCGTTTGATGTCGGTGATCGTGTCTTCGGAGAGTTCGGGCAAGGTTTCGGCCTTGTCGATGCCCAAGGCCTTGCGTTGTGCCGCACGCCAGCGCTCCAGACGCTCGAGAACCTGCGTTTCGTAGCCCTGATCCGATGGGCGGTAGAAGTATGTGCCCAGCACTTGCCGGGGCAAATATTGCTGGGGGATAAAATGCCCGGGGCCATCGTGGGAATATTTATACCCCTTGCCATGCCCCAAGGCGACCGCGTCGCGGTTGGCATCTTTGATGTGGTTTGGGACTTCGCCGACGCCGTCTTTTTCGATCAGTTGAAAGGCCTTGAAGTAAGCCCCGGCGGAGTTTGATTTCGGGGCGGTGGCAAGGTAGAGCGTAGCCTCCACGATGGGGTAGATCCCCTCCGGCATGCCGACGAAGTTGAAGGCCTGGGCGGCGGCGTTAGCGACCACCAGCCCCAGGGGATCAGCCAGACCGATATCTTCCCCGGCTAGAATCAGCAGGCGGCGCACGATGAAGCGTGGGTCTTCCCCGGCGTAGAGCATTTTCGCCAACCAGTAGAGCGCGGCATCGGGGTCAGAGCCGCGCACGGATTTGATGAAGGCTGAAATGGTGTCGTAGTGCGAGTCGCCATCTTTGTCATAGAGTACGGCACGGCGCTGAATCGATTCCTGGGCAACATCGAGCGAGATGTGGATGACTCCAGCCGAATCGGGCGGTGTGGACTCGACAGCCAACTCGAGGGCGTTGAGAGCGTTACGGGCATCGCCGCCAGCCACGTGGATCAAATGATGGCGTGCGTCGGGGGCGAGATTCACCTTGCGGTTGCCATAACCGCGCTCGGGGTCGCTCAGGGCGCGTTCCAGCAAGGCTTGCACGGCGGCAGGATTTAAAGTGCGCAATTGAAATACGCGCGAGCGCGAAACCAGGGCGCCGATGACTTCAAAATAGGGATTTTCGGTTGTTGCGCCAATCAACGTGAGGGTGCCGTTTTCCACATGCGGCAGCAGGGCATCTTGCTGGGCTTTATTCCAGCGATGGACTTCATCGACGAACAGAATCGTTTTGCGTTGATACAGCCGCCTGCGCTCGATGGCCTGACTGACTACTTCCCGCAGACGCGCCACGCCGTCGAGCACCGCCGAAAGGGTTTCGAAATGTGATTTGGTCTGGTTGGCAATCACCATTGCCAGGGTGGTTTTTCCCGTGCCGGGTGGCCCCCACAGAATGATCGAGGCGAAGAGCCGGTCGGCGATGATGGCGCGCCGCAGCAGTTTGCCCTCGCCGACGATATGTTCCTGCCCGGCGTATTCATCAAGGGAGCGCGGGCGCATACGGGCGGCCAACGGCGCTTCGTGCTTGAGTTTTTCTTTCATGGCGTGGTCGAAAAGATCAGTCATGCGTTCCACTATTCTCCAGACAAAGCTGCATTCAGTTTGAGCTAAAGCGATCTGACTTCAAAATTTCCCGATATCGTTACCCCGGCCCATTCCAAAATGGCTAAAACTTGTTCAATATCAGCGTCGTTGACGAGTAGGGTATTGTGAGTCAATTTTCCTTTGAGATACGGCCTCAATTGACGGCTGGCAGCCAGGGCTTGAAAAACTTCATTGTTACGACAGTGCAAGGCGACTGTTTTTCCCAGTTCGGCTTTCATATCTCCTCCGGCCCAGGCTTGTAAAGCCAGGTGGGTGAATTTGGGCAATGATTCTTTTAGCCGGATGGCTAGCAAATTGAGAAAATCGGCCAGCTTTTTCCCCGATTGAACTGCCTTTGCAACGCTATCTGCCGTTAACTGCCAGCCGTCGGATTGGCGTTCGGCCCATTGATCGAGTTGAGCCGCGATCCATAGGTCTTGATAGTCTTTTTGAATACGGATTCGACCCTGTTCGGTGATGCTCAGGCAACGCGGCAAAGCCAGCGCATAATTTTTGCGCGATGAGCCCAGAAAATCTAATTTCGAAACTTTTCCGGTCAACAGCAAGAACCGTTCCCCAACTATTTTGCCTTTCAGATCTCTCTGGCAGGCTGTTTCTAGCGACTGTTTGTCTGGAAATTCGAGCAATTTTATCCGATGCTTCAGGGTGATTTGCTCTCGTAAAGCTGCCCATTCGCGCAGTTCAATCAGCACATTTTGCGGAATTTCGGCGTGAGAGCCACGCACCAAACCTTCGAGCAGATCATCTAAAGATGCGCCGCTTTCAAGGCCGCGATAAACGGAATGGCGGGTTAGCCGGAAAAGTGCGGTATGTTGATTGGCCTGCTTTCGTTCTGCGAAACGCTCCAGGAAGGCTAGCTGAAGGGCGGAGATTTGTTCGAGGTAGGCAATCACCTCGAAGTTGGGCTGCACCACCCAGGCGTGAGTCGCTGTCTTTGGGGAGTGGGCAACAGTCTCATGCGTGGCTGCCAACTCTGGGTGTAGAATCGCGTATCCAAGAGCCGTCAGCCGAAAGCCATTGATTTCATTCTCATCTAAAGCCAGTTCCACCAATCCCAGAAAATAGGCCCACGTTTTTAGCGCGGCGATGATCCAGCGGCGTTCGGTAACAAGCCAGTTTTTGCGTAACTTTGTTTGCCATTCAGCAAGGGCTTGTATTTGTTGCGATGGGGTTTCTTTACGATAGAAACTTGGGCGGTTCTCTACATAGCTGATGGAAAAGTGTTCACCGATGCGGTTGAAGAGCGCCAATTCAAAATCATCTATTGAGAAGAACCCGTCCACATCAAGCGGCAGACTTTTTAGCCCGACCAACAGCACCTGCCGCCCCTGATAAGATTTTTGCTGGTTGTGGTAATGCATACCGATGTCCATCATTTCAGACCAGACATTCGACCGCAAAAGGCCTTCTAATACATATCGAATCTGATCCTCATAAGATTGGGTTGCGAATTGTTCCGGGGATTCCCGCAAAATCAAAACATTATTTTGAAGCGATAATAAATCGGAGTGTCGAAAGGCTTCAACCCAGGCCGTTGCCGGATCTGGAAAAAAGATACCATCAATTTGGACGCCTTTTTCGGGCCAATTCACGGCTTTGCGTAACTCTTTTACTTCGGCCACGCGCAAATCGCCCTTTTGGGTCAATCGTAGCCCACCCATATTACTGATGGCCTGTAATACGCCGATCATATCTAGCGCAACGGTTGGCGGACGGCGATACATTGCATTTTGGGGCGCAGTGATGGGTGTTATTTCAAACGGACGAACGACAAGCGGGGCTGCCTGGGCCGTCAGGCGTTCATCGGTGAACACAGTTGTCGACCCGTAGCTAGAAAAATATCCGGGGCTGTCATCGCCCGATAAGATCAGTCCACGGTGAAAAAGTGCATCAACAACGGCGCCTCTACGATCCCAACGGGAATTGTTAATGTGCTGCGGGATATCTACCCCCGCAGCCCGGATTGCGACATCTAATACCTCGCCTGGAACTTGATTGCCATATAATTTCAGAACAGCAAGAGCAGCTTGTTCCCAGGGTTCCAGGGTTTGCAGGGCAGCGGACACTCTGGATGGGTCGCTCAGGCCATTTGTGATGCAGGCAATACATTCGGCCTTAATCATTTTGCTCTCACCGCCCCACATTCGTACCATCGGTTTGAGCTTGTCGGCATTGACATGAGGTAAAAATTTATCAAATCGGTGTTGGTACATGGTCTTTTATTCTACTACTTTGGGTGTGTGCCCCTGCTTGAGCAATATTTTTTCCAGTTTGGCGATGCTATCTGGCGCAATGACGGCCACGCTCTCGGAAAGCCGGGTGAGTAAATACATTTCGGTGTGCGGGTCGGCGTAGAGAGTGTCGAGCAAGATGGGATCAAGTACTTCGAGCAAGGGTAAATTCTCGTGCAAGATTGGTTCAGTTGCCATTAAGTACCTCATCTTCGTAGCGGATTTCGTATTTATAGCCCTGTTCGGTCAAAAAGCGTTGGCGATTGGCGGCGAAGGTCTGGTCTACGGTGTCGCGGGTGACAATCGTGTAAAAATTTGCCATGACGCCATTTTTCTTAGGGCGTAAAATCCGCCCCAGGCGTTGGGCTTCTTCCTGACGACTGCCAAATGTGCCCGAAATTTCAATCGCGACGCTGGCATCGGGTAGGTCAATGCTGAAATTGGCGACCTTTGAAACAACCAGGGTTTTTATCTCTCCCACGCGAAATTGCTCGTAAAGCTTTTCTCGCTCGCGCACTTTGGTTTTCCCGGTGATTAGGGGAACATCTAACTTAGCAGCGATTTTCTCTAATTGCTCCAAGTACATGCCAATGATGAGAATACTCTCACCGGCGTGTTTTTCGAGAAGAGCATCCAAAATGGGGATTTTGCGCGGGTTCCCAGAAGCAACGCGATATTTCTGCCGCTGTGGGGCCAGGGCATATTCCATGCGTCTTTCTTCCGCCATTGGAATGCGGATCTCGTGACACATGGCGGTGGCGATCCAGCCCTGTTTTTCCAGATCTTTCCAGGGAACATCATATTTTTTCGGGCCAATCAGTGAGAAAACATCACTTTCCATGCCATCTTCGCGTACCAGTGTGGCCGTCAACCCCAAACGGCGGCGGGCTTGCAATTCAGCAGTCACCCGAAAGACCGGCGCGGGCAGTAGATGGACTTCATCGTAGACAATCAGCCCCCAGTTGCGGGCGTTGAATAACTTGAAATGCGGGTATTCTTGGGGAGAATTTTTCGGTGTGCCGCGTTTGCGGTAGGTCATAATCTGGTACGTACTGATCGTCACGGGGCGAATTTCTTTGGTCAGGCCGGAATATTCGCCGATCTGATCCGGCTCCAGGGTGGTTTTGTCAATCAGTTCGCTGATCCATTGGCGCACGGCGACCGTGTTGGGGGTCAGGATCAGCGTCGAAGTTTGTAACTCGGCCATCGCAGCCATCCCAACGATGGTTTTTCCGGCCCCACAGGGCAGCACAATCGCCCCACTACCGCCGCTTGCCGATCCGCTGGCGTGGAAAATTTCGGCGGCCTCACGCTGGTACTGACGCAGGCCAAACGGCAATCCGCCCAGAGTTTGCAACCGCAACTGGATCGCCAGCCCCTCTCCGTCTTCATATCCAGCCAAATCTTCTGCTGGATAGCCAATTTGCACCAGCGCCTGCTTAATGTGGCCGCGCATCGCCGGGTCCACACTCACCTGATGGGGGTTGATCTGTTCAATCAGATACGGCTGGATGCGTTTGTGGCGCACGATTTCAGCAATCAGCACCGGGTCTTCGCTGTCGAGTAGCAGATCGTAGCCCACGCGCACAAGCTTGACGCGCCCATAGCGGCCCACATAATCTTCGATGTCGCGGGCCACATTCGAGGGCAGGGCATATTTGCTGAAATAATCCAGTGCGCCAAGAATATCGGCTGCTTTTAAACCCGACGAAGCCGCGTTCCACAGCGAAAGCGGGGTAATGCGGTAGGTGTGAATATATTCGGGAGATTTTTCTAGTTCGGCAAAGCGTGCCAGGGCATCACGCGCCGGTACGTATAGCTCGTGGTTGACCTCCAGCAAGATGCTCTGGTCGCCCTGGACGATGAGGGGGTTAGCAGGGTTGGGCAAGGGGAACTCCGGGAAACGGGGAATAAGGTATTCAGGTAATCAGGTAATTAGGCAGCGAGTTACTCGCTACCTAATTACCTGATTACCCAATCGTTACAGCATACACATCGGCCAAATTTTGGATAACATCTTCCAACGCGGGCATAAATTGATCCGGGAACGTGAGACTGAGTGTCCCGGTATCGGCCTGGACGGGAACGCGCATCTCAGCGAGGGCGCGGCGAAAATCATCAAATACCGGCTCCGAGGGGAATTGCAGGGTGATGGAGATCGTTTTCTGAAGTGTAACTGGTTCAGGTGGCGGTGGTTCTGATTCTGAAGCGGGCACCTGCCTGGGGAAGATGCTTTGGACTCCCTCTAGGAGCGGGGTGAACCCAAACGAGTTGTGATTGGCCTTGACGGGCGCCAGCCCTTTTCGCTCCAGGGCGTTGAGCAACTTCTGGGGCTCACGGACCAGCCGCAAATGAGGGCCGATCTCCTGTTGGATGAAAGCATCCAACCCGGAGAGTTGGTCAACGTGTTCCAGCAGGCCAAAGCCTGTATACAGGGTGAACATCTCGGCGTGACTGCTCCACTCTTTGATTTCCGTGGCGACGTTAGACGGCAAGCTCGCCGCGCTCATTTTGTCGAGGAAAGCGGCCACATCCAGACCAGGATCATCCACCAGGGTTGCCGCCACGCGTTCGCGTTTCAATATCAGGGTCGATACTGAAACCGGAGCTTCGCCAGCAGCATCAGAAACCGGTTCAGCTAATCTCTCAAGTTGTAACAACATGTGCGCCGGGTAAAACTCGGATTCGACGATTACTTCAAAATTAGGAAGTACTGTGACCTTCGGGTTTTGTGCGTTGCCGTTCATCAGACGCTCAAAACGGCCTGTAAGTCGGAAAGCCTTGAGATAGTCGATCATCGGATAGACTTCGCGCGTATAAGGTTTGGGGTCGTAGGCCAACTCGACAAAACGCATCGTCAGGGGGATATTTTCGAGAAAACGCTCGACATAGCGGCCTTCGACGCGTTCAAAACCGTCGGGGGCATCCTCGGGGACATGATCCCGGTTATGGTGGCGGTTATCACCATCATAAAAATTGTCGTAGCGGCCAGATTTTTGCCCCCAGCGATCCGGCTTGATCTCTTTTGGAATGATGAAGTAGGGATGGTTTTCTTTGAGATAGGCGACCAATGAGGCCACACTGTACCATTCACCGGGCTGACACTGTCTCAAAAGATTAAATAAAAATTTTCGCACGAGCGTAAAATCAAGGGATGGCATAACCCCCATAGCCGATCCCTGGGTGCTAAAGCTATCCAAACATCCCATCATACCCCCCTGATAAAATTCATTTTCGGTGTAATGATCATGCCGACCCTGGTCGCTATAGCCGCTAATTTTTTCAAAAATGCGTTTTTCTTGTTCTGCCGGCGCGAGGTCAAGGAATTTTTGATAATTTTTCTCAGAGACGATAATGTAATTATTAATATAAGATGGGTACTGACTGCTATACCCGCGATATTCGCCTTTGGTGTCGTAGCTTACAAGATTAAGTCGCCACGCCAGATCGTCAATTAACTCTAACCAGCCTGATCCTCCGTACTCGTTGATAATCACTGCTGACCCGGCAGGGTCTGTCATTAGTTTGGTTAATCGCTTGACATCCGCATTGGGGATTTCATTGCTGCGGGTCATGCGCTTGACTTCGCGGCTGCGCATATATTGCACGTACACGTGCAAATCGTGCAGGGCGTCGTGTGGATTGGCGTACACTTCGAAATCGGCAACTGGGATGGGTTTGAGTTGTAAATTATTCATCCGCTTGCACTGTCTTGACGACGAATCCCCCTTTGGCAACGATTTTTTCTGCCGTTTGACGGGCTTGTGCTGGAAAGGCCACTAATTCTTTTGAGAGCAAAATGAGATCATTCCCCAGGCCACGCTCCAGTTGGATGCGCAAACTCAGGTCTTTGACGCAAGCGATGAGCAGATTGGAGTGCAGGATTGTTTTCCCCCAATTTTCGGCAATTGTCTCGAAAACCTTGCCAAAACCTGGAATTTGGGTGGCCAGCCAGACCCCCAGGGCTGATTCTCTCTTCTCGGGGACTGTCCTGCCTAACTTCACCTCGTTGGGAGTTGCCACCAATTGGCCGTTTTCCACGTCCAGCCGGGCGAGGCAATTCAGTGTCTCCAAGTCATCAAAGGGGATGTTGTGTAAATCAACTATAACGGCATCCCCTTCAGGCGTGGGTTTTAGATAGTCTTTAGGGGCAACTGGTTCTGCATCCAACGCCTGAATGCTCGGCAGACGGTAGTATATTTTTTTGTTTTCAGTATACAACACCAGGCTGCCTTTTTTCCAACCGGCTTGGCAAATTTCTTTCAGCAACGGCGTTTTGACGCCAAAACAAAAAATATCGAAAGCATCCGTCAGTAGATTGAGCAAAGCCCATTCACCAGGGGCTAAAGATTCCAACAGAATTCGCACGGCTTCAACCGGATGCAATGACTGGCCATCATCATTGGGCATGGTCACACCCAGCCCATGCGCCCAGGCCGCTTCTTGCCACTCCGTCAGGCGTTTGACGCTGACAGGCTGTTTGCCGACTGTGAAATCACCGCCTGTAACAATAGACGTGAATTTTGTTTGCCGCAAATGCTTGACAGTCGAAGTATCCAAAGCTTCCAGCACTTTTTCGCGTTGGGCTTTTTCGCTGCGGTCATCGCCCGGGGCATCAAATTGGCATGGTTCTGGGATCAAGGGCGGCAAATAGGGCGCAAACTCCGGCGGAAAGCGAAAGCGCCAACGTTCCATTTTGGTATTGTCGGAACGCGTTCGTAGTTCAGCCATTAATAACAGGCCGCGGCGCAGCATGTTTTGTTTGACATCTCGGAAGGTATCTTGATATTGTTGGGTAAACGTATCATGATACCGCTCACGGCTACCATAAAGCCGCGCGAAAAAGGCAACACTTACTTCTTCATTTTTGCGGTTAAGCAAGTGCAGACAGGCAATTTCTGCCGGGGCGAGTTCTCTCATCGCAGTTTCCAGCCCGATGCTGGAAAGGAAAAAACTCTCGAACTGCGACCGGCTTTCGGTCTCGCGTTTCGTGAAGCCGCGCGCCTTCCGAATGGCGTTGATATCCGCATTTGAAAGCGCCTCATGACACATCTGGTTGAGCATGTAGGAAAATTCCATCAATAAGTATCCTCTGAATTCTGCCGTAGTATACCCGATGCCCGCTGATGTTGACAAAAAATTTTTACGTGCTTGATTCCCGTCCGCCGAAAGATAAGACTACAGCCTGTGTACACCGCTATCAACTTTGACATTGTCAAAATACCCACCCGGAGGAAGCACTATTGAAGAAAAATTATAAACTGATCTGACGCGGGGAAAGCCATCGATAGCCGTTCATGGATTGTTTCTGACCAGGCATTTGGGTTATTGGCATTTGGATCGGGTCGCCGTTGTGATGTTATGCACAGGCAACCGCCATCCGGATCGATCATGTGATAATAAAATTTGGCAAGGTATGGGGTGTTGTGTCGCATACTTGTTGGTCTAGGATACACAGAACAGTGCAGCATGTGTGCTTGGGTGTACTTCAAGAACATCATTCACGAACAGAATCGTTTTGCGTTGATACAGCCGCCTGCGCTCGATGGCCTGACTGACTACTTCCCGCAGACGCGCCACGCCGTCGAGCACCGCCGAAAGGGTTTCGAAATGTGATTTGGTCTGGTTGGCAATCACCATTGCCAGGGTGGTTTTTCCCGTGCCGGGTGGCCCCCACAGAATGATCGAGGCGAAGAGCCGGTCGGCGATGATGGCGCGCCGCAGCAGTTTGCCCTCGCCGACGATATGTTCCTGCCCGGCGTATTCATCAAGGGAGCGCGGGCGCATACGGGCCGCCAACGGCGCTTCGTGCTTCATCTTTTGTTGCATGGCGTGGTCAAAGAGATCGGTCATTATCCCCATTATACCTGTGACTCAAACCAAAAGGGTGGTCTTTTAATCGGCTCTCAAATCCCCAGCGCGCTTAATGCGCGTCCATGAAGGATAGAACCACCAATGTGCCTTTGCCGATTTGGCTTTGGAGCGCAATTTTTCCACCTTGAGCGCCGACCAATTCTTTGGCAATCGATAAGCCTAAACCGTTATTCCGGGAATCATCTACCCCGGGATTGTTGACCTGATAAAATCGGTCAAAGATATGCGACAGGTGCTCGGAGGAGATACCAACCCCATTGTCGCGAACCAAAATTTGGCGCTCTTTACCCTGCTGACGAGTGCTCATGTGGATGTGTCCATTGGGAGGCGTAAATCGCAAGGCGTTATCCAACAAAATGAGTAATACCTGACGCAAACGAACAGGATCGCCCCAAACCGCTCCAGCGACGCTCTCGACTTTCAGGGTGATATTCTTTGTGGTGGTGAGTTTCGAAAATTGACCTTCGATTTCTCTGAGAAGAGCAGAAAGTTCAACAGCTTCACGCGTGAGTTGTAACCTGCTGGAATCCAGGCGGGAGAGCAACAACAAATCATCCACCAGATTATTCATATAATCGCATTCTTGCACGATTGTTTGCAAGTGCATGGCTTGTTCGGCCTCGCTATTCTGGCGCAAGGCATAATCAGCCGTCGCCCGGATCAGGGTCAGTGGCGTGCGCAGTTCATGGCTGGCATTAGAAACGAAGGATTGTTGGTGATTCCAGGCCTGCTGGGCGGGACCTAAAGAGCGGCCCGAAAGCCACCAACTTCCCAGGCCAAGCACTATTGAACTCAATCCTGCCAGGATCAGCAGGCCTACAAGGTATTGTTCCAACACCCGGTCCTGATCGCGCAGCAACCTGCCCACTTGCAGCAACGTCGGACCTCCAGGCACCAAAACCCGGTAGGTCAGCAAGCGGGCGCGGCTGCCATCCTCCAACCGGATGGTACGCAAATCAGACCCGCTTGCCAGTGCGGCGGCGGCGGCGGCTCGATCTTGCGTAATTGGCGCTGTGGGAAGGTTGGCTGCCGAGATTAATTCACTGTTGGCATTCAGTGGCAACACAAAGACAGGAGCCAGTTCCTCGTCATAGGCGCCCTCTTCGAGACGCTCTGCCTGATAGGTGGTTTCTTGAGAATATTCACCTTCATCATCATCGTGTTCGCGTACAACGACGGGGACCGCTGTAGGCGTTGGCAAAGATTGCCCTTTATTCTCCAGCCAGTTTTGTTCGGCCTGGGCTAAATCTTCGGGCAGCGAGAGCCCGTATTGGTTCATCAGCAATGCCATCTTAACTTGCATAGCCTGATCAGTGGCATTGTAAAGGTAATAGTGCAGCAAGCTGTAGGATCCCCCACCCACCAGCATGATAATGGCGAGAGCTGCCAAAAAATAGAATAGAGTCAACTGAGTGCGCAGTTTTCTAAGCATCATCGACATTGAGTCTGTATCCAATCCCGCGTTCTGTTTGGATGGGGTCCTTCATCCCTGGCACGGTGAGCTTTGTGCGCAGGTACGAAATATAAACATCGACCATCGTGATTTGCACGCTGCTATCATACGACCAGACATAATTGAGAATATTTTGCCGGGGTAGCACCTGTCTGGGATGGCGCATCAGATATTCGAGCAATGTCCACTCGGTCTTGGTCAACTCCAGGGTGTGTTCGCCCCGGCGGGCGGTATGGGCGCGTAAATCCATCACCAGATACCCTACGCGCAGTTCCCACTGATCTGTCGTGTTGTCCTGAAAACGCCTGGAAAGGGCGTGCAGACGAGCGATGAGTTCATCAAATGAAAAAGGCTTCACCAGGTAGTCATCGGCACCGCTATTGAGACCGGCTACCCGGTCTTCAACCTGCGTGCGGGCTGTCAGCATGAGGAGCGCTATAGGCAAGCGTGCCGAGCGGATGGCGCGGCAGATGGAGGGGCCATCTCGCCCAGGGAGCATCCAATCGACGATGGCGATATCGTATTCGCCGCGGAGCGCCATATCGAAACCGAGATTGCCATCATGCGCCAGGTCAACTCCAAAATGTTCTTCTTCCAGAACGGTACGAATTAAATTCGCCAGACGGCGGTCGTCTTCGATGATTAAAACGCGCATTTTACTTCCTTTGAGCGATTGCCTTCGTTTACGATTTTGGCTCTTTGAGACTTTGCGTGGAGGTTCCCAGATTTGGGGGTG
>ERZ890953.1010-NODE-1010-length-14908-cov-7.853632_pt1 | contig 14908 bp, 11 predicted proteins | sample MGYA00521264_ERZ890953 | MGnify/ENA primary metagenome ERZ890953 (study PRJEB32303, sample SAMEA104408629) | aquatic metagenome | biome: Brackish water; feature: Chemocline; material: water | place: Baltic Sea | collected 2014-10-26T21:54:00 | depth 200 m ...
GGGAAGTTGTGGTCCTTGATGGGCAGGCCCAGCAGGCCGTCATTGCCGTGGTGCAGGCGCACCACCGGGAAGTCGATGGGGCCAGGCGCCTGGCCCAGCAGCTCGCGCATGAAGGCCACGCCTTCGCCCCGGCACTGGTGGTCGGCGAAGGGCTCCATCAGCTCGCCCAGGCCCAGCACGCCGGGGCCGCCCACCACGGTGACCACCCCTGGGCACTCCTGCTTGGCCACCGCGCACATCCGCCGGGCCTTGCCCAGGGTGGAGACCACGCAGCCCACGGCCACGACGTCGTAGCCGCCGCCGCGCACCTGCTGGCCGAAGGCACTCAGGGTGGGGTAGTCGAGCACCGTGACGTCGGCGTCCAGGTTGTGGGCGATCAGATGCAGGGGGTAGGTGTGCTGCTGCTGCAGGATGCTGAACATGCCCTGGTGGCGGGTGAAGCAGCGGTGGAACACTCCCACCTGGTAGAAGTTGTCCGGGGCCTCGTAGGGGCCGCCAGCCTGCTCGAAGGGGGCGAACACGGAGCACAGCAGCACCCGCGGGCGGCGACCCTGGAGCTGGACCTCCGCGCTCACGCCTCGATCTCCTGCAGCAGCCGCTCGCCCCAAGGCTCACCGTCGGCGAAGGCGTCCCGGGCCAGCCGGTTCATGTTGAGCTGGGCCCACCAGGGCAAGCGCAGGCGGCGCACGTTGCGCATCCGGCGGGCCACGTGGCGGTAGCGATAGAACTCCTGCCGGGCCCAGCAGGCTCCCTCGAAGAGCTGGCGCGGGGTGAGGTGCAGGGGCTCGAACACAGGGAAGCAGCCGTCGTAGTACTGCCAGTCCCGGGTGAGGATGCGGCCCTGGGCGGCGAGCTCGTCGAAGTAGCGGGTGCCCGGGTAGGGCGTGACGATCTTGAAGTAGGCCTGATCCACCTCGAGATCGTGCATGGCCTGCACCGTCTCGGCGAAGCTGTCGGGGGTGTCGTGGTCCAGCCCGAAGAGCATGGCGGCCCCCACGGCGATGCCCGCCTCGTGGCATGCCTGGATCATGGCGCCGTAGGCGGCCACGTCGTTCTGGGTCTTGTTGGCGGCGACCAGGTTGGCCTGGCTGATGGTCTCCATGCCGGTCAGAAAGCCCGTGCAGCCCGCGCGCCCCGCCAGCTCGATGAGCTCGGGGTCCTCCATGATGTCCACGCTGGCCTGGCCCATCCACAGCTTGCCCAGGGGGATCATGGCCGTGAACAGCTCCCGGGCGTGCTCGCGGTCCGCCACCAGGTTTTCGTCGTGGAAGCCCAGGTAGGGGGACAGGCCACGCAATTCGTCGATGGTCTCCCCCACGGGCCGGGCCCGGTAGCCGGGGCCGTAGACCGATCGCATGCAGCAGAAGCCGCAGCTGTGGCTGCAGCCCCGGGAAGCGTGCACCGCGTCGATGATGTAGCGCTTGGGGAGCAGATCCCTGCGGGGCAGGGGCAGCCCGTCGAAGCTCACCGCCCCGCCGATGTAGCGGGCCTGCAGGCAGCCGTCGGCGGCGTCGAAGAGCAGCTGCTGGATGATGGGCTCGGCTTCGCCCAGCACCACGGAATCGACGTGGCCCTGGACCTCGTCGGGGTACAGCGAGGCGTGACACCCCCCCATGACCACCGGCACTCCGCGGGCCCGCAGGGTGGCGGCGACGGCGTAGGCCCGGGGCGCGTAGCAGGTCTTGGCGGTGATGAGCGCCAGGTCCATGGGGGCGCCCAGATCCAGGGGCGCTACCTGCTCGTCCTGGATGGTCACATGGTGGCGGGGGGGGATGAGCCCAGCCAGCCATGGCAGGGTGAGGTTGGCGATACCGTGGCTCGAGAACGCCCAGCGCACAGGCTTCATGGCCCGCTCGAAGGGCCGCGCGCCGGCGATGAGGTGGATGTTCATGGCCATGGTCTAGAGCCCGACCCGCCCGTCGCGGGAGCCGGCGCCGCCCAGCTTGCGGCCAAGGACGCTCAGGATCACCGCCCCTCCGGCACCCAGGGGCGCGAAGGAGCTGGCGAAGTGGTACACGTCGGCGGTGTGCTGCCAGTAGCGTGACAGATGAGGCGAGACGGTGGTGATCAACGGCTCGGTCAGGGGCAGACAGGCCATGGCGAACAGGGGGACTCCCACCAGCACCGCCAGGCCCAGGGCGATGGCCAGGGCAGGTTTCCTGCTGTCCCTCAGCGCGTGGAAGCCCACAATCCAGAGGAAGCCCAGCATGGCGTGGAACATGGGCACGCCCAGGTGGAAGTCGTAGGGGTAGGGCGCGAAGCTGGGCACGTACAGCTCCATCAGGCCCGCCCCCAGCAGGGTGAGATCCCACTGGTACTCGAGCAGCCCGAAGATCACGCCAGCCACGACCGCCAGCCCGATGGGCTCGTGACCCCGGCCCAGCACCCGCTCGGCCACGCACAGGGCCAGGTAGTAGAACGCCCACCACGAAAAACCGAGGTGGAAGGGCAGCCCCAGGAGGGTCCACTCGCCGTCGAAGCCGTAGTGGCCGAAGATGTTGACGTCCACGAAGGGGAAGATGTAGCCGAAGCCCACCGCGGTGATCAGCAGGTGCAGGGCCTCGCCCCGGGGCCGCGTGCCGAAGGCATGCACGACGGCCAGCGCGGCGGAGATGACCATCACCACGGCCATGGAGAGCTCGAAGCTCATCGCTCCCCCCCTTCGCCACGATGCTTGGGCATGGCCAGCAGGAAGCAGATGACGGCACCCGAGCCACCGAGCCCGGTCCACAGGCCCAGCTTCATGTCCCAGAAGGACCAGAACAGCGCGAAGACGACCAGCAAGGCCATCGGGATCCAGCGCAGGCGCTCAGGGGTCACAGCTCACCTCCAGCTCGTGCGGGGCCGATGCGCAGCTCCGCGTGGTCCTCTCCGCCCTCGTCCCGCCACAGCTCGACCCAGGCCTGCTCGCCCCGATCGCCGCAGTTGGCCCAGGCGCCACAGTTCAGGTAGCGGCGGCCATCCTGCAGCTCGCGCTCGGTGGGGCGGTGGTGGTGGCCGAAGACCACCAGGGGCACGTCCAGCAGCCGGCCCACCCTGTTGGCGGTGATCACGAGGTGGCGGTGCAGATCGGACGCGTTGGTCAACGGAAGGATCAGGAAGGAGTAGGTGGTGACGAACACGGCGTAGGTCACCAGCACGCCTCCGAACAGGGTGGCCGTGGGCACCAGCAGGCTGGCAGCGACGCAGGCGCCCACCAAGGCCGCCAAGGCGATCCACTTGTGGTGCCGGCGGCCCTTCTTGAGCTTCAGACGCAGCAGCACCCCCACGAACAGGGCGACGGGACCCAGGCCCGCGACGGCCAGCAGGGCGGGCTCGGTGAAGGGAAAGAGCCCGAAGATCAGCCCCAGGGCCACCATCAGCATGCCGAAGAGCACGATGGCGGCGCGGTCGAGCCCGAAGCGGTTGATGACCCAGCCCCGCTGGGCGGTGACCGGCGCCGACTGCAGATCCTGGAGGGCCTCGAGGGTCTCGATGGGGATTCCGTAGAGCCGCTCCATGGCCACCAGGCCCTCGTCCTGCCGCCCCGAGCCGGCCTGCCAGCCCTCCTCGGAGAACAGCCCCGAGCCGATCACCGAGTGGTACAGCACCGTGAGGCTGCGCCCGATGTACTTGCGGGACCACTTCTGGCCGGTGGCCTCGAGGTAGTTCATGAACGCGCCGGCCTCGGGCTGGGGCTTGTAGTCCACGAACGCGTTGGTCAGGTAGGTGGTGAACCGCGAGCCCATGGGGGAGAAGCTGCGGTTCGGGTCGGTGACCAGGGCCGGATCGAGGAAGTTGGGCAGGCAGTTGAACTCGTCGTACTGGTTGCCGTGCTCGACATACACCCGACCGGGCTCGTAGTAGAACCACACGTGGAAGTCCACGGCGGCCTCGAGCATCCCCGGCTCGGGGGCCTCGCCGGCCTCGGCCATGATGGCGGCCAGGGTCTCGAGGAAGCTGCGCTGCACCGTGGCCCACTGCAGCTCCACGTCGTGGTTGCCCTTGATGAGCTCGAGCCGATTGCCTGCGAGCAGGAAGCGCCCCAGCGCCAGGAACACCGGCGCCCGCTCCCGCATGGTGACCCGCAGCCGCCAGGCCAGCGCCTGCACCGGCCACAGCTGCAGGAAGCCCGCGCCGTCGGGCTCTGGGGTGTCGGGGCCGGGGTAGCGGGCGAGGAAGTGCGCCATGTCCGGGTAGACGAACTCGAAGATGTCGCCAGCCAGCACCAGGCGCCAAGGCCGGCCGCGGTTGCGGTGCTGGCGATGGTGATCCAGGAAGGCCGCGATGGCCCCATCGGTGGCCGTGTCCTCGTCGTCGAGGCTCAGGGTCAGGTGCAGGTCGGAGATGATGAGCAGATCGTGCTCGCCCTGGGGGACCTGTTCGCCCACCCGGGGGCCGCAGACCTCCGTGAACCCGCTCTCCTGGCCCGCTACCATCGATACCTCCTGCGGATGAGCCCTGGCTGCTGCAGGGCATGGTATCGCAGGGTGAAGCGTGTCCATCGCTCGGCCACGGGCAGCACGCCATGGGCGATGATTCGCTCCTTCAGGGCCGCGGGGCCCAGGGCGTTGTCGAGGCGATCACCAAGGGCCACCAGGCGGCTGCGCACAGCGGGGGTGGGTGCCCGGGCGATGCCCACCGGCAGCAGCGGACGGCAGCCAGCGAGCTTGCGCTCGTAGACCGCGGCGCGGGCCTGCAGCCAGGGCTCGGCTGCGTCCCGGAGGTTCGTCCAGCCCTCGTACCAGGTGGCGACCGCCCGATAGATGCTGGGCCCGTGGCGCTCGAAGTCCAGCTCAGTGCAGCGCCGCTGCAGGCCTTCGAGCTCATCCGCGCTCATGTGGGGATGCTCGAAGCCCAGCTGGAAGCCGTCACAGCGCTCGTAGGGCACTCCACCCCGGCCCGGAGGACCACCTCGCCAGCGCTGCTGCTGCTCGAGGCGATCCCACAGGGCGGTGCCGGGGGTGGGGCCGTAGATCAGGCACTGCAGGTAGGTGGGCTCGGCGTCGAGGATCTCCTCGAGCTCGTCGTGGATGATGGCTGGGGTGTGGTAGTCGAAGCCCACGATCATGGAGCCCACCACCAGGATGCCGACACGACGAAGGCGTGAGATGAGCGCCGCGAGCTTCTCCCCATGGAGCTTCGAGTAGCCCGCGTGCTTGCCCTCGAGGCCCACCCACACGGCGGACACTCCGATTCGGATGAGATCTTCGGCGGTGTAGTCCGCCAGAGATCGAAGGGAAGCAAAGGTGAAGAAGTCGAAGTGGCGGTCGTGCTGCTGGCACAGCTCGGCCAGGCGCTCGGCCCGGGGGCGATCCACCAGGAAGTTCTCGTCGAACAGCTGGAACTCGTCGATGCCCGTGCGCTGGTACAGATCGTCCATCACCGCGAACAGCGCGTCGCCGTCGGCCACCAGGGGCTGGTAACGCTGGCGGAACTTGGCGGAGCTGGCGCAGAAGTCGCAGCCCGTGGCGCAGCCCAGCCCAGTGCAGATCATCACCTTGCGGCCCGCGTCGATGGGCAGGGACAGCAGGCTGTTGCCGTAGACGATGGTGGGGTGCTCGATGGGTTGGCCCACCCGCTCCCCGAGGAGCTCGCGCATGAAGGCGATGCCGTCTCCATCGCAGACGTGGTCCCCCAGGGCATGGGTCTCGGGGGCCGCGGTGCCGTAGCCCCCCAGGACGACTCGAACGTCCGGGGCGTAGGTGCGCACCAAGGCGACGATGCGGGACAGGCGCGGCACCAGCTGGAAGGTGTAGCTGATGCCCACGGTGTCGTAGTGGCCGTCGCACAGCTCCCGGATCAGCTCGCCCTCGCTGGGCCAGTGCAGCACCGTGGTGGGGCTGGTCAGGTTGGCGGCGATGTACTCCAGGCCGTAGGCCCAGCCCACTCCGGCGGTGCGCAGGGCGCCCTGGCTGACACAGAGCTGCCCCTTCATCACGTCCACGCCCATGCTGGGCCCTTCGTGGGCACCCCCCACCGGGCGGCACACCGTGGTGAGCAGCAGCCGGCTCACGCCGGAGCCTCCCCCGGGTAGCGGGTGACCACCAAGACGGGCTGGTCGAAGGGCATCATGCCGTGGCGGAGCTCATCGACGCAGGCCTGGTGGTGGCGCAGCAGGCCCAGCAGCGATCCGCAGCGATCCCGGGAGCGCGGGTCCCAGCGCAGGATGCGGGCCTTCAGCCAGCGGCGCAGCACCGGCTCGGCCACCGGCGAGGTGAACAGCAGGAAGCGCCCGAACGAGCTGGTGGAGATCTCCTTGCGACGCCACTCGCGGTAGGCCTCGCCACGGGGCAGCTCCCGGGCGAAGCTGCGCAGCAGCGCGTGGCTCTCCTGGCGCAGCGCGGGTGTGGGGCTGAACACCGTGCCGGTACTCAGAGCAGCCATGCTGTCCATCATGTCGTGGCGGAACCCCCGGGCGCGGGCGCGCAGGGCGGGCCGCTCGGAGCGGCGGTGGCGCTTGTAGCCCTCGAAGCGCAGCTTCAGGTAGCGCAGGGACATGGGGCCGTGGCGCTCGTAGTCCCGCCGGTGGAACTCGGTGGTGTGGGCCCGCAGGCCCGGATCATCGAACCGGTCGTGCTTCACGATGTAGTGGGACATGCCGATGTGGTCGAGGCGCCGCAGGTCGAGCCGATCTTGGGCTCGCAGCGTCTCGAAGGTGGCGGTGCCGGGCATGGGGCAGACCATGGCGTACTGGAAAGCCGCGGCGCCCAGCTCGAGAGCCTGCTCCACGTCGTGGATGATGCTCTCAGGTGTCTGATCGTCCCGGCCAGCCATGAACGAGACGATCACCTTGATGCCATGGCCCTGCAGGCGCTGGACCAGGGCGGGGAAGTCCACCCCCTCGTTCTTGGCATAGCCGCCGCCCTCGGAGTCTTCCCAGCCGATCCACAGGGAGTCGATGCCCATCTCGAGCAGCTCTTCGGGGGTGAAGCGGCTGACGGCCCGGGCGTCGGCGAAGACGAAGGGCAGGTAGAGCTTGCCGGCCTCGAGGGCCCGCCGGTTGTGATCCAGGAAGTCCCTGGCGAAGGCCTCGTCGGACAGGAAGTTCTCGTCGAAGAACATCAGCTGCAGGGCCGGGGGGGCGTCGCCGGGGCCGTCGTACTCGTCCTCGAGGCGCTCGATGGCGGACATCAGCGCGGCGCCGTCCTCGAACAGGCGGGTGCGGCGCCCGCCGAACTGAGCCGAGGTGGAGCAGAAGGGGCAGCGGCGCTCGCAGCCCATGGCCAGGGCGATGCTCCAGGCCGCGCTGTTGGCCCGGAATGAAAAGATCTCGTTGGGGAAGTGTACCGACCACAGGGGCGGGTGTACGAACGGCGCGCCGGGGTCTTGGGCCAGCAGCTGGCGCATGAAGGCCACGCCGTCGCCCACGCAGACCTCGTCACTGAACTGGGGCACCAGGTCGCCGATGGCCAGGCCTCCAGCACCGCCCACAGCGGTGCGGGTGGTGGGCGAGAGAGCCCGAACCCGCTCGCAGATGACCTGTGCCTTGGGCAGATAGGCGGCCACCGTGCCGACGCCCACCCAGTCGTAGGGGCGACCTTCGGCCACAGCGTCACGCAGCATCCCCTCGAGCTCTTCGAGGCTCGGGTACTCCACCACCTCGACATCCGCCTCGACATTGGCGGCGATGAGGTGCAGGCCCAGGTGGGAGCACTGCTGGTGGATCGTGAAGACCCCTTGCTCCCTGGTGAACTGGCGATGGCAGCTGCCGTGCTGCACCTGGTGCAGGGCGGAGTCGTAGGGCCCCTCGACGCAGAAGGGGCGGAAGACTGTGGTCAGGAGGATGCGCTTCATGATCGCCAGGCCGGAACGAGCCGGCATTCTATCGGTCTTTCAGGATGTCTTGCGCTGACTGGCAGTCATGTTTATGCCGCTGAACCACGAATAACAGCCTCCACGGAGCGCAATATCAACGGCGAGAGCCAGAGCCACCCCCGGGCCTGGCGAGTTTGAATGACCGACGGTCATTTCCAACCAGAGGCCAGACCGGCGTCCAAAACGATAGACTCTGGGTTCGGAGGTTCCATGCAGTTCAGCCATCCCCTCGCCCTCGTCTTCGCCCTCGTCTTCGCCAATGGCTGCGCCACCAACGGCGCCATGCCCACACAGCCCGTGCCCGCTCAGGCGGCCCCCATCCCGGACATCGCCCAGCCCGGTCCCGCAGCCCAGCCCGCGGCCCCGGTCAGCGAAGCCGAGCTCGACACCCTGGTGCAGGGCAACACCACCTTCGCCCTGGACCTGTACCGCTACCTGGCGACCAGCCGCGAGGGCAACCTGTTCCTCTCCCCCGCCTCCATCTCCGCGGCCCTGGCCATGACCCGCGGTGGAGCCAGGGGAGCCACCGGCGCCGAAATGGACGCCACCCTGCACTTCGAGCTGACCCAGGAGCGCCTGCACCCGGCCTACGCCAGCCTGGACGCCAGCCTGAACAGCAGCGACGACCCCTGGGAGCTGGCCATCGCCAACCGCCTGTGGGGGCAGCAAGGCTTGGCCTTCGAGCAGCCCTTCCTGGATCTCACCCGCACCCACTACGGGGCCGAAATGGCCAGCGTGGACTTCGCCGGGGCCGCCGAGCCCACCCGGCAGCAGATCAACGGCTGGATCAGCGACAACACCGCCCAGCGCATCCCCGAGCTGCTGAAGCCGGGGGTGATCGACGCCAGCACGGCCCTGGTGCTCACCAACGCCATCTACTTCCTGGGCACCTGGAAGAACGCCTTCGACCCGGCCCTCACCAGCGAGCAGCCCTTCACCACCGCCGATGGCGAGCAGACGAAGGTGCCCCTGATGTACCAGGAGAGCGCGGTGCGCTGGACCGACAACGGTGACCTGGCGCTGCTGGCCATACCCTACAGCGGCGATCGCCTCGAGATGCTGATCGCCCTGCCCGCCGCCCACGACGGCCTGCCCGCCCTCGAGGCCAGCATCAGCCCCGCGCTGCTGGCTTCCTGGGACCAAGCCATGCACCCGGCCAAGGTCAAGGTCTGGCTGCCCCGCTTCGAGCTCAACGCCGACTTCGAGCTCTCCAAGGCCCTGACCGACCTGGGCATGCCCTCCGCCTTTGGCGGGGGCGCGGACTTCTCGGGGATGACCACCAGCACGGGCCTGTTCATCTCGGCGGTGGTGCACCAGGCCTTCGTGGACGTCAACGAGCAGGGCACCGAGGCCGCCGCCGCCACCGCCGTGGTGATGACCCGCAGCGCCAAGCCCCGGGTGACCGCCTTCCGCGCCGACCACCCCTTCCTCTTCATGATCCGCGACACCCAGACCGGGGCTGTGCTGTTCATGGGACGAGTGGTGCGACCCCACTGATCCAGCCGGGCCTGGCGCCGCCTCCACGGCCCAGCCCCGCGGATAGAGGTGCTACTATGGCCCTCTACCGCGAAGGCTCGGGAGCACTGTCATCACGCCCCGCCATGCACGAGACAACGGACCAGGCCCCACCCTGCGCAGGCGCGCGCTGATCCCCGCGAGCCTGCTGCTGGTGGTCCTCGGGACCTACACCGCACTTCAGGGCCTGGCGCTGGGAGTGGTCCCGCTCCCCGGGTCCGTCCACACCGAGTTTCTCGCAGACTCACTCCAGGTCAACCTGGCGCTCGACGGCGCGATCCTCGCCTACCTCGCCCTCAACCTGGTGGCGCCCCGCCGGCGCTGGGATGCCGAGCGGATCCTGCGGCTCTCCACCAACCTGCTGGTGGCGCTGATCCTGGCCGGCTGGGGGTTCCAGCTACACTTCGGGGGCAGCCAGTCCTCGCACATGCTGGCCTTGATCCTCGCCACCCTCGTGGTGGTCGCCTGGCTGCTGCCCGAGCGCACGGCCATCGCATTCACCCTGGGGACCTCGCTCTACATCTGCGCCATCGTCGGCCTGGAGATGAGCGGACGGCTCCCCTACTCGCCCCTCGTCCACGGCCGGGAGGATCTGGCGGACGTCTTCCTGGACAGCCGGATCATCGCGATGAACGCCGTGATTTACCTCTGCGTCGTGGGCGTCACCGTCACCCTGCTGCTCTCCCTGCGGCGCGCGCTGCGCCGTGGTGAGGCGTCGCTGCAAGAGAAGAACGAGCTGCTGGAGGGCCAGGTCGCCGCGAGATCCCGTGCCGAGCTGACCCTGCAGCGGGCCGTCGAGGAGCTGAGCGCGACGAACAGCTCCCAGCAGGGCCTGATCCGGGGCGCCGCCCACGACCTCCGCTCGCCGCTGAGCTCCATCGCCGGCTTCGCCGAGCTGCTGGACAACGACCTCGAGAGCGCCAAGGCCGAGGACATGCGCAGGTGGATCAAGCACATCCACGACGGCGTGTGGCAGATGAGCACCCTGCTCGACGACCTGTCCCAGCTGGTGCTGTGCGGACAGGACGCCGCGGATCTCTCGCCCTGCCAGGTCGGCCCCGTCTTCGACCGGGTCGCAGGCATCCTCGACGCCGAGCTGCGCGCCACCGGCGCAAGCATCCAACGCGGCGCCCTGCCTACGGTGCTGGCGCAGGAGAGCCGCCTGGCCCAGGTGTTCCAGAACCTGATGGGCAACGCCCTCAAGTTCCGCGGTGACGCCCCCCTCGAGATCCAGGTGGACGCCGTTCGGGAGGGAGACCTCTGGGTCATATCCATCCGCGACAACGGGATCGGCTTCGACCCCGCCCAGGCCGAGCGCATCTTCGAGCCCTTCGAGCGCCTGGTCCTCCGCGACCGCTACCCCGGCCACGGCGTGGGGCTGTCCGTCTGTCGGCTCCTGATCGCGGGGATGGGAGGCCGGATGTGGGCCGAGTCCAAGCCAGGGCAGGGCTCCACCTTCCACTTCACACTCCTGGCGGGCTGATCCGCAAGTCCACGATGCTGCGCCGCGAGCCTGGCGGAGCTAAACAGCGCAGATGTTGTTCATCCTGATCCTCTCCCTGCTCGCATGCAGCCACGACGCGGACCGCGACGGCTTCGCGGACGCCGAAGACTGCGCCCCCGCCGACCCCACCGTGTTCCCCGGCGCGTGGGAGACCTGCGACGGCATCGACAACGACTGCGACGCCCAAGTGGACGAGTTGTACGATCTCGACGCCGACGGCTTCCTGGCCGACGACGCTGGCTGCCGAGCGCTGGGCGGCGCCATCGACTGCGACGATCTGGACCCCAGCGCCTATCCAGGCGCGGTGGAGATCGCGGCCGACGGGGCCGACAACGACTGCGACGGACGGGTGGACGAGACCCCCGACGCGGACGGCGACGGCTACGAGGCGGCGGACGACTGTGACGACGCCGACCCCTTCGTGTTCCCTGGCGCCGCGGAGGCCTGCGACGGCATCGACAACGACTGCGACGGCTCGGCCGACGAGGACTGGGACCACGACGGCGACGGCTCGGCCGGCTGCTGGGGCGACTGCGACGATGACGACCCCACCAACAGCCCCGGGATCACCGAGATATGCGACGGCGCCGACAACGACTGCGACGGTGAGGTGGACGAGGACTTCGACGCGGACGGCGACGGCTGGAGCACCTGCGCGGGCGACTGCGACGACTCGCAGGCCGCGGTGAACCCCGGCGCCGAGGAGATCTGCGACGGCCTGGACAACGACTGCGACGACAGCACCACCGAGTACGACGACAGCGACGGCGACGGCATCGCCTGGTGTGACGGCGACTGCGACGATCTGGACGAGAGCGCCCACCCGGGTGGCGAGGAGGTCTGCGACGGCGCCGACAACAACTGTGACGGGTACGTGGACGAGTTCGCCGAGTGCTGGGAGTGCACCGCCGTGAAGGGCTACCTGGTGTGCCTGGTGGAGACGGACCAGGAAGGCGCCCGCGACGCCTGCCTGGCCCTGGGCATGGACCTGGCCGTGTTCGCCACCGCCGAGGAGAACAGCGAGGTCTCGGCCCTGGCCTACGCCATCAGCCCCTCGTCCTACTGGATCGGCCTGAACGACTTCGAGATCGAGGACACCTGGGTGTGGGTGGACGGCACCCCCCTGCGCTACGACACGGCCTGGTACGGCTCCGAGCCCAACGACTCCGGCGGCGAGGACTGCGTGCACACCAACTGGCAGGTGGTGGGCGAGTGGAACGACCTGGACTGCGGCGGCGATCAGCCCTTCATCTGCGAGCCGTAGAGCGCCCCCGCGCGGGCCTCACGGGGTCGGCAGCACGAAGCGCAGCACTGCGTACCAGTGGCAAGCGGCCCCCACCACCACCATCAAGTGCCAGACCGCGTGGCTGAAGCGCACCTGGCGCGCCAGGTAGAAGATGGTCCCGAAGGTATAGGCCAGCCCGCCGGCCACCAGCCAGCCGAGCGCCGCCCACGGCAGGCGCTCCAGCAGCGTGGGAAGGGCGAACACGATGACCCATCCGGTGGCGACGTAGTGGATCACGCTGAGCACCCGGTGGCGCCCGGCCGTGAAGACCTGCATCGCCGCTCCGGTGAGAGCGAGGAACCAGACCACGGCAAAGATGGGCAGGCCCCAGGCCCCCTGCAGAGTGATCAAGGTAAAGGGTGTATAGGTGCCCGCGATGAGCAGAAACACCGCGGCGTGGTCCAACACCTGAAGCCGTGGCTTGGTCCGGGGGCTGGTGGCTCCGTGGTAGCAGGCGGACGCCAGAAACAGCATCACCATGCTGGCCCCGTAGACGGCCATGGCGACCACGTGCAGGGCCGTGCCCTGCTGGACGGCCAGCGTCACCAACACCGCGAGCCCCACGAGGCTCAGGACCATGGCTGACCCGTGCATGGCGACGTTGATGCGCTCCTCCAAGACAGTCTGATGTTCCGTGCGTTCCCCCAGGACGGGGTCAGGGCCAGTCTCGGCGCGCTGGAGGAAGCTTGGCAGGTGCATGGGGCTCCATGAGTCTGGTGAACGCGCGCCCCTATCGTCACCACTTCATCGATGTTTCACAGAGGCAGCTCCATGAAGCCTCGCGACCGTAGAACCGAGGCGGGCGACGCGACGCCCAGCGGGACATCAGGCGCCCCTCTGCCTACACCCTGACAGCCTCGTCAGCCCCTGACCACACAGGCCCCGGCCCCTCACCCGCCCCGCTCGGCCACCATCCCCCGCACCACGTCCGGCCAGCTCAACAGGGTCTCCCGCGTCGCCTCCAGCTCGTCGCTCGCGCCCTCGGGGCTGGTCTCCGATCGGGGGTCGACCTCGATGTACGGCATCAGCCAGTCGTGCAAAGGATCGAGCTGCCGATCCAGGGCCAAGCCGTCCAGCAGGTCGGCTGCGTACAGCAGCGTGATGTCGTACTCGTGGGCGCAGCGCGGCACCGCCAGGCAGTACTCGAACACCCGGCCCCGGCCCTCCCAGGGCCCCAGGTACTCGTCCACGAAGGTCTGATCTGTGCCCCATGGGATGATCTGGAAGCGCCCGCTCACCGGGTCCAGGTAGAAGCGCCAGTTGTTGGACGTGGTGTAGCCGTCCCAGTGCAGGATCAGGGCCTCGATGGCCATGTTCAGCACGAACTCGTCCACGTCCACCCGCTCCCGCAGCCGAGCCAGCCCCGCCTCGGTGGGCGCTTCATCCAAGATGTCGGCCACCGCCTGGAGCGCCTCGCGGTCCTCGGGATCCGGCCCCTCGTCGTACTCCAGGTCTTCGATGTCGTCGTGGTCGAAGTCCTGACCGTAGCTGCCCTCGTACAGGTGGCCGCTGGGGTCCGCGTACCAGCGGGCCAGGAAGCGCTCGTCGATGGACTCCACCAGCAGGTAGAGCCCGAGGTCTTCGCCGTTGACCTCCAGCCACACCCAGCCCACCCGGGGCGCGGGGATACCGGCCGCACGGTAGACGCTGTAGGCCAGGTGCTCGTGTACGTAGCTTGGGTCCTGCACCATGTTGTTGAGGGTCAGCATGGTGAGCCCGCGCAGCTCGTGGTCCTCGTACTCGTTCAGGTCCACCTTCAGAGCGACCTTCTCGTCCAGCTCACGCAGGGAGCCCAGCTGACCCTTGATGCGCACGCCCACCAGCGGGAACCACGCGCCCTCGAAGGCCAGGCTGGCGGGCACCTCGAGGTAGGGCTCGTCCTCCAGCGAAGCCCAGGATCTGCCGGGGATGGTCAGCTGCAGCCGCTGCACCCGCTCGGTCTGGAACAGGCGATCGCTGGGATCATCGCTGGTGGGGGGGCGCGCGCCGTTGCTGCGACCCGGTGTAGGCAGGGCGGTGACCTGCCAGGCGCCCCCGTCGGGGTAGCGGGCCCAGGCGCGGTCGTCGCCGATGGGGCCGGTGGCGATGCGGTCCACCGCTTGGCCATCCACAAACAAGGTGAGCCGATCACCGTCGGCGCTCAGGGCGAAGGGCAGGTGGTCCTCTCCTTCTTCGCCGTCGGCCCACAGCAGCAGGTGCTCGCCAGGGAGAAGAGCGCCCCCCACGCCCTGCCAGCGGGCACCGTCGCCGTCCTCGATGGCCACGGTGGCGAGGTCCACCGACAGCCCGCCCCCGTTGTACAGCTCGACCCAGTCGGAGAACACGAAACCAGGGTCCATCACGGTGGAGTCATTGTCGCTCTGCAGCTCGTTGATGCGCAGGCCGCAGGCAGGGGTCGGAGCCGGGGCCTCGATCGCAGGAGCGGGCGCCAGGTCGGTGACCTGCAGCTCGGGCGTGGTGCAAGCGACGGGCAGCAGCAGGGGCAAGGCCTGGAAGGTGCGCATACGCGCCATGGTAGCGCAATCCTGGCAGTGCCGCCCACACCCCATCTCGGCACCAGCGGCGGCTCGACGAGCTCTACGGACGGATGGCGGATGAGACGGGCCCTTGGCTGGGAAAGAGCGCCTGTTCGCCCAGGCCGTGCGCCCATGATCCACTTCACCCAACCTCCGCCAGCGGTTCGGCCTGTGGCAGCAGCCCAGGACGACGCGGGGGGAGTGGCGCGGCTAGTGGCTCGGTGAGGGGGGGAAGGTGCACACTAGCGGACCAGGATCGGGGATCAGGGGGCGGATCGCCCCAGATGGTCC
>ERZ890953.1011-NODE-1011-length-14907-cov-5.010908_pt1 | contig 14907 bp, 19 predicted proteins | sample MGYA00521264_ERZ890953 | MGnify/ENA primary metagenome ERZ890953 (study PRJEB32303, sample SAMEA104408629) | aquatic metagenome | biome: Brackish water; feature: Chemocline; material: water | place: Baltic Sea | collected 2014-10-26T21:54:00 | depth 200 m ...
ATAATGTGATAAAAAAACGGGGATAACCCATCATTTATTTTGGTTACTCTCAGCTGTGACTTGATTTCAAAAATTCATTACAGAGAGCTATACCACAATGGTACTCCTTTAGATTATAAATCTGCAGCAAAGGCGCTCCTTGAACACATAGGCAAAATAGAATCTAATTGCATCAAGTAAGTCCAAGCAATGAATCTAGCAAAAGCAATTATATTCAATACCAGGTATTTATGGACGCAGATACAGTAATTAATAGAAACTCAGGAATGATAGCTGTAAGTATAAATCGAGAAATAGCTATTATGAATGTTGAAAATGGTGACTATTATGTGACCAATGAGATGGGGGCGGCAATTTGGGAGCTCCTTGAGAAATGTCAAACAATTAAGTCGATAACAAAGTCAATTCAAGATAGATTCCGCTTATCAGAAGGTGACGACCCAGAAAGTGATGTGCGTGAATTTCTAAATGAGATGCTAAGTGAAAATCTAATTATTAAACCCGAAAATTAAGATATAGTAACCTACGAATTTAATATACTAACAACAATCAAAGTCTTATCATGTGCTCAAAAGAATCCATTTACAAGAATGTTGAGTCAGGAGCAATTGAACAGTTTGCTGAAAAAACTGAGTTGTTCAATAAAATGCAAACAGCAATTACTAATAAACTAGAGAATAAACAAAATGATGAATGCTTATTGGTTCAGCTAGCTGACTGCAAGAGAAGGATGGGGGATATAAGTGAGGCAGCAGCAATATATGACAAACTCAGTACATTGAAACCAGACAAAGATGTTTACTCATATTACCGAAATGCACTAAGAGGTAATCTAAATAGCGAACAACCTATATCAATCAAGGGCCCTAAAGCATCGCCTATAGTTGAATGCTCTAACTTCCTTCCCTTAAACTCAGTACATGAAATACTAAAGTATGCCAACAAGCATAAAGATAAATTCAGTGCAGCGGAACTGATTGACTCAAAAACTAAGAGTAACATCATAAATACGGATATTCGTAATAATACTGAGTTGAATATTAATGAAATACCATTATTCGATATAGTTCGCGATAGGATTAACGAAATGACTCCTGATGTGTACAAAAGATTAGGATTAAAGCAGTTATATCCAAGCAATACTGAAGCAGCTCTCAGAGTATATCATCATGAGGAATTTTTTCGTACCCATCAAGACGGTTATGAGAGAAAGTATAGCGGTGTTTATTTTCTTAACAGCACTCCGAAGCGCTTCAGTGGCGGGGATCTTGTTATTTTTGACACAGATATCAGCGTCCCATTCTTTAATCATAAGTTCACACGAATTCGACCAAAAAATAATCACTTATTCTTCTTTCCAAGTAACTATTATCACGCTGTACTTCCCGTATATTGCGAAGATGATAATTTCCTGTCAGGCAGGTTCGCAATTAATATCCATGTAGGTTAATTGGAATGTATAAGTGAATGCTTTTGAACCACGAGACGCTAATTTTCGTGCCAATCCATATCCTGCTTACGATATTCTGCGAGAAAACAATCCAATATTCTATCGTCACAATAATAACGACTGGGTATTAACCCGCTACACTGATATTGTTTTTGTATTAAAGAATGAAAATGCAGCCCCTCCATTAGCATCAAAAAGCAACAGGATAAATTCAACCGCAAAGAACAATGGCAGTATAATTGAAACAATACGACACCATGGCCACAGAATAAGAAGTGGGTCGGTACTCGCGACACCACCCCCAAGTCACCATCAGATTAGAAAGCTTTTAGCGCCTGTTTTTAGTGAAGATGCAACTAATATACAAAAAAAAGGAATAGAAGAATATGCGTATAAATTACTCAGCGCCAAGAAAACAGATATAGATATAGTAAATGATTATTCCCTTCCATTGGTTTATAAATCAATATCAAATTGGATAGGTATACCAGCTACTGATCATGAAAGGTTAGCGCCATTGGTACGGGCAATGGCAACTACCATTGATGCGAAAAACCCTTCCATCTATGACCGAAGTAACTTTGCGACAGTTGCTTTATTTGAGTATTTTAAAAACCTCATTACCACCCAACGAGATAAAATTAACACCAACACCGTCATTGGGATTCTAATTGAATCAATCACAAAGGGTGAATTAACTAAGGAAACTGCGATTGATAATATAATTTTTCTATTCTTTACGGGCACTCAAGGGGGGGGGCTCAGCATATTATCGGCAATTCAATCTATTCTTTATTGCGACATCCGAGTCAAATGAGATTACTCAGCAACGACCCAACCTTATTTAATTCTACAATTGAAGAATGCTTGAGATTTGAATGCCCAGGACAATATATTAAAAGAATAGCCCTTGATGATATAGCGTTGAATGGAATAACTATAAAGAAGGGTAGTGTAATTAATCTTATAATAGGTGCCGCAAATCGAGACCCTGAAATATTCAACAACCCTAATATCTTTGATATAAAAAGAAATCCCAATCCTCATTTATCATTCGGACATGGTCATCGGCGGTGTATGGGATTTAGGTTTGCTATTGATATTGCGTCAATTGGTTTAAAAACATTAATACATAACTTTGGTGATTTAAGCTTGAAGAGTGAAAAAAATGTTGAGTGGGAGACCTCATTTCGTGTGCATGGTATAAAATCTCTTCCTTTATTCTTTGAAATCCTCCCGTAAGTTTATGAAATAATGCATGGACATGTTAAGCTAAAGGTTAGTTAGAATTTGTCTTGTGATAGGGGACTTTAATTTTTCCAATAATTTCCGAGGAGCAAACTATATGTATGACAATGATCAGGTAAGCGATATCGAGAATCGCTCCAACGAGACTCACAAACGAACTGCGTACACAACTCCTAAGCTGACTAAGCTTAAGCATGATGAGAGTGTATCATCAGTTAACAGTACTTTGTCTTTAGGTGATAGCTACTACGATAAACATCCTGCTCCACACAAAAGCATCCAACAAGTAAAGCCCAATAGGTGAAAACATGAAGTCACGAATTCTAGGCCGAGAAGCTTAACCCCAGGTAAACTGACCAGTAATCGGAACGCCCTCTATCTGAATTTGGAAATCATGGTAACAATTCAGTTTAATTTCTCAATTTCTCGTTTTTAATCAAAATGGTTCTACATGGATTTTAGGTTCTAAACATTCCGTGCTCATAGGGTTAAGTCATTGCGTTTGGATTATTTTAAGTTTAATGCCTATTAACAATACTCAAAAAGAGTATGCTACCGCTGAAGCAGTTACAACTTAGATATCTGTTAACAGAACAAAATTGACTCGCTAGCTTGGCAAGGAATAGTCATCACAGGAATAGATTGCTAGCGGCAAAAAAAGTAATTTTAGACAGAACTAGGGGCGTGAAAATTGTAATGCAGCTCAATATGTTAATTTCTATGAAATCTATTAGAGCAAAATATTCTTTATCTAAATACATTCGAATTAAAATGGCTTACCTAAAGAGTAAGCCTATAGATTTAGTAAGCAACATATATCATGTGATCACCAGTAAGAAATTATCACCTAGGCTGATCATTATTTCACCAACGAATGTATGTAATGCCAATTGCATATTCTGCGCTTATCAATATTATAAAAAACCCAAAATAAATATGGATATTGATATTCTGAAAAAAACCCTTTACGAAGCTAAGGTATTATCAATACCTAAAATAGGTATAACTCCACTTGTCGGCGAGATTTTGACTGATAAGACAATTATAAATAAACTAAAAATTATAGGAAGTTATAAATTTGATTCAGTAACAGCGTTTACCAATTTACTCGGGTTGCATAAATTTGATACGGGGGAATTTATAAATATCGGGATAACTGGGCTTCATGTGTCAACATCGCCACTAAGGAAAGAATTATATGAAAAAATATATCGAAACAAAAAATATGACATTTTTTTGAAAAATTTAATAAATCTACTAAAAGAATTTAATCTTGGAAGAACAACAATTAAGACAATCACTATAGAGTTTAGATCAAGTTTGTCATTGAAAGATTGCCTTGAATTAGATGATTTTCAAAAACACATTAAGCCACTTATCAAAGATAACGTTAAAGTTAATGCAATAACGAAATTTGATTCCTGGATGGGAGCAATAAAGAAGGAAGATCTATTGGATGGTATGACGCTTGAAAAACCTGCAGGGAAAAAAATAGTACCTTGTTGGAGATTAAGTAATATTCAAGTATTGTCTAATGGAGATATAAGGGTATGCGGTTGTAGGTTTAATAGCTCAAGTGGCAAAGATATTTTTTACATTGGCAACATGAAAACAGTAAGTATTGAAGATGCCTACAACTCAGATACTGTTAAAAATCTAAAAAAAAGTTTTTTGAAAAACAACCCTCCATATGAATGTCAGATTTGCTCATGGTATTGCTAAGCAAGGTTAAAGGTTGAGCCTAATTCCTGCGAGGAATAACCATGTATCTATATCAAAACGAAACAGGAATAGACGCGAGATATGTAAGTGATTGGCAGAAGGAAAAACTCCAGAAACCGGAAGTTTACGACTTTGTAAATCCACATCCACACCAGGAAAATGTCCCATGGTAAATATGTTCACATTTCCGTGTTGGGTCGTTACCAGAGATTCCAGCGGTGTCCCCTAGATGGCAAAAAAGTCCATTCTGCCGCCTATTTAGTTGGGTTTTATGAATGTTGATTCGATTGTGAGTGAAATGCTTCAGATATCTATTAACTGACATCAAAACTGGCAGCAGGACACTCAAACACACATCTAACTCCGGCTAAACTGTAGGGTTTTCTCTAAAGGGAAGCCTTTTGACCAAACCTCTTCCTCGCTAATAGTATTTTTCAGAATTAAAGTTAGCCATAAACTATAGCTGCTGCATCATATTTCTTATTAAAGTTAATGTCTGCTTTAGTTATCTGTAAAACCCAGAAGTAGCTCATTGAACCACTAAATTTGTGAGTTCTTAAAAAAACGGGAATGACTCCAATCGCCACAAAGAAGGTATTCATCATATTTGCACTATCTTGTTATGAAGGTTGTTTTCACTAATACTGATTAACGAATATGAACGACTGCAATGGAGAATTTTAACAATGTCCCCCTCATCAAAAGTGATGAGGGGGAAAGCAGAAAAATTACACAGTCAACTGCCTGGCCAGGGCAACTTCGATCGAATCGCCACCCTGGTTCAATATATCCAAACCGGTATCGGGCATATCGCCAGAGGTAGATTGTGAAACTGCAATCTTCTTTGCCATTAACTCCAGACAGGCAGACTGTGCTGAAGCTTCATAACCCAGAAAATAGACAACTACATCCTGCTTTTGACCAATACGCCAGGAACGTCTTGAGGCTTGCTGAACCGTGTAGACATTAAACCCCGACTGCAAAAATAACAGGGTCGGAAAATCCAGCAAATCCAAACCTGTTTTCACCAGTTCTGGATTACAGATCATCACATCAATACCTCTATCTACCTGATCCATGATCCAGTCTTCACGTTTGGAGGTATCAACGGTTGATCGCAGCACCGCTACTTTCAATCCGGATAACTCCAGGATGCGTTTATAGCGGGAGGCAATATCCTGCTTACCGGTATAAATGGTGAAAACTAGGCATTTACGCCCCTGTAGCTTCTCAGCCTTGCAGAGCTCAACCATTTTTTCTTCCTTGGGTGACAGCTCATCTTCCTCAAAAATAGAACCACAAAAATGTAGCAGCTCACGGGTTCGAGGGTGAGTGACGCTTTCTGGACGAAAGCAGGTGTCAGGCCAGCGTAACAGCACGTTAATCACAACACCCAGCAGGGTCGTATCGCCCCTTGCCAGATCCTGTTTTAAACGTGTGGTAATGGCACTCGACAGTCGATCGTAAGCAGACTTTTGATCATCCGTCATGCAGACCTGGATGAGTTCTTCACGATAATCCGGCAAAACGCCTTCACCGATATCCCTTAGTTTCAGGAAGACCGTGTAGGGCAGGACATAACGCGCAATACCTTTGGGACCAAACCCCGGTGCCTTGGATGTGCGAACCGTCATCTTCTTGCCCCGCGCTGTGCGGTGCGAAGTCGATTCCGATTCTTTATAAACATCTTTCAGGACACCATGCTCCCGCATGAAAGACATAGCTGCCGAGCCTAAGGTACCGCGCTCATTGTAGTGATAGCCATCTTCACGCATTCTTTTACTCAAAATACGCCAGAGTAAAAAGAACAGGTCAGATGCATAACCACCCATCAATGTGCCAGTCAGTAATAGCACCTTGTTCACCTTGTTGGCCAGAACGCCCATGGCCTGTCCCTGAGCCGTTCCATCATTTTTGTACTCATGGGCCTCATCCACGACCATCAAAGAAAAGTATCCTCGGGGTAGATAGCGTTTGATGTATTCAGTGGGTTGATAACCGCCCTGACCAAAGCCAAATTCCAGGTTGGCCATGGAACACTCCATCCGGTTGGCACGCCGGTCATTGAAAACCAGCTCACCGTTTTCATCCATCAGATTAATGAAGTCATACACATTATCCGCCAGCATCTGCTCCATCATGTCTTCACCGAATGCCTGTACCAGTTGTTTGGCGGTTTGAGGGCCAATCGTCGGTATCTGACACATCGATTCAATCACCAGCTCTGTTCTTGATCTGGTTCTCTTTGATGGTCGCTGCAAAGTCCATAATGGGCTCCTGCATTGCTGGCAAAACTTTCGTTTATCATGAGTGAATTCATGGAAGTGGATTTTCTCACCTTCTTCATCCAGCTGGATAGAATGGCAGTCACTACAGGCTGCATAGTCGTGCGTCATGAAAAATGATTTTGAACTCGCCTCCATCTCATTGACCAGTTGGCGAACATGAACCTTGCGCTTACGGATAACGGTTTTCCAGTGGAGCCCCAGCCTCATTCGCACCCGACCCAGAATAAAGTATTCCGGACCATCGTGCTCAATCACTCCCAGTTGCTTACGCATCTGAAGCAGCTTTGCCAATGTATCCGGCCCGTTTAACACCCACACTTTGGCATTAGCGACGGATTCCAGAATCTCGCGTCTCCATTTGTAAACGAGATGGGGAGGGGAGAGGACTAAAATACGTTTAAAACCTTCCGCATTCATTACTGCAGAAGCAGCAATTGACATCATGGTTTTTCCCGTCCCCATTTCTGCATTAATGACACTCGCCTTTTCATTTTCATCAATGAGCAGGCGGGTTACCGCCTGCACAACACGTTGCTGCGCATCAAAAGGTTTGCGCAGCATGGCGTCCATCACCGAAGCCCTGATCGGGCAGGGAACCTCATTATAGACGGGTGGATTCTGACGCTTCACAGCGTTGAGTAAATCAGGCCCAAAGTCCTGAATGAAAGTGGATAAAGGGATGATTTCCGGCTGGGTTTCAGCGGAATCATCTTCAACTAATTCCGGTTCTTGATCCGGATTGATCTGTGTATTTACGGCTAGATTGTTCATTATCGGTTACTCCAAAGGTTAAAAGTTGAAGAAACCTGTCCCTCAGGGATAAGTTTCCCCAAGGGCGTGTTAAACAAAATGATGGCTGTGCTAAAATTCACGGCATGAATGCAAGACAGCTCTATATTCAAGACCCCATCAGCAAAACCATTCGGTTTACACAATCGGGCATTGAACAGTACGGTGAAAAATTCGGACAGGTGGGTTTTGATATCAGAAAAATCAGAACCCTGTCAGAATTTGAAAGGGCTGTTGATGCCAGCTTTGCGTATGAAATGCAAAAACTGGCATCAACAACGAAAGGTCAAAATAGCGAACTGGATAAAGTACTCACAGGCTTACCCGGTTGGGATTAGTCCTGATCAAACAGACTCTTCAATTCAATATACTCTTGCAGCACATTCAATACCTGCTGGGCATTGGTGTTTGCCAGATTGTGCTTTTCCATCAGGGCAACTATTTCCAGTTTACGCTGAAATAATTCACGAAGACTCGCGCCTTCACAGAATTTATGTATTTTCCAAATTTCCATCGTGGTCTCCAGATAAAAAAAGGAAACCACTTCCCCAACGGAAAATAATTTCCCGTTGGGGTTAACAGTTACAGCATTTACTTGATCGTAAATACGTCTCCAAAAGTTTGGCTGCCAGGCGTCATATCCAATGCCCTGATAGCCGGTACAAAAATATCGGTATGAACTCGTGTCGTATTTAAATTTCCTTTACTGTCGAGTTCCTCTTTTACATTCACCTGTTTATCCTTGTAAGTGTCGCCACGAACAATATAAGTCCGGCCATCAGCGCTTTTCACCACGCCTTGCACCTGGCCTGCCGCCAGTAATAACGCCAGATGCCAGTCAGTTACCTCACACAAGGGGCGTTTATGATCCCAGCTGCGCTGTTGGGTAAAATGCAGTTCATATTGTTTCCATAACCCTGATTTCATTCTCAAGGTATCGGCTAACTGCTTTCCATCCAGTCGAATCAGCTCAAATCGTCCCTGCTCAATCGTTTCAGGGATATGGTAGAGGCCATCACCATCGCCGTTGAAAGTTTGTTGATCCCAAAACTCAGGAAGCTCTTCCGCTTTATGATCTCCATTGCCCACTGCGATCAAATGATCACGCGATTGCTGATACTCTTCGGTGCTAGACCACTGATCGGTAATCTTGTGTCGAACACCAAAAATGACCGCTTGTTTGAATTGTTGCTCCGGAGCCATGAACACTTTCACATCATGGAAATGACGGGCAATCCAGGTGCTATATTCTTTATCCAGCACGTAAAAGGGAATGATTAACACCATCACTCCACCAAACTGTAAAAGTCCATGAGTGCGTCGATAAAACTCCTTCTCAAGTCGTAACTTACCGGCTGCCGGACTGGACAACTGGGCCTTATCCGAAACCGCATCCCCATAGGGAGGGTTCAGGAATAACAGACCAAATTGTCTGGCGCCGATCATGCAGTCACGCAAGTCACCATGGATACAGTGATCGAGAATTTGCTTGGCATGCCATGCGCGTTCTTTCTCATATTCCACGCCATAAGCTGAAACTCTAACCGTCGGTAAATCACCTCCATTCAAAAAGTGCTTCATCTCAGCCAGAGCAGTGCCTTCACCGCAACAGGGGTCCAGTATTTTGCATTGCCGGCCTGCAAAATAGAGTGCCTGCAAAATGCGATTCAGCGTTTCTGAATCGGTAGGATAATAGCCATTCTTAATAAAATTGCGGGCTAACCGTTGAAAAATTAAAGCCATGATCAATCTCCAAAGCGTTTATCGGCGGAGATGTCCCAGCGGGATCTTTCCGCATGGGTTAAAGAAAAGATGAACAATACCGGTTAAATTCGATGCACTGGCTTTCATTGTTCATGTCCAGTTTAGGGTGTAGAGATAACCTCTCTACGGGGAGTAATTCAAGATCTGCCTTTACTATTTCGTGTCGTTAAGACCAGCTACCTTCACATTGCTGGATCAGTCACAAGATAGGAAAGGCCCCTCATAAAATGAAGGGGTAGGGGACTCAACAACAATCAGTGTGAGTTCATGAATTTCTCATAGAGCAGGATCGCTTCCACTACATGTTGAATGGATTCATCCAGCGTCATGATGGGAACGCCATTGTCCAGGCTGTCGGTATCGCTGTAGCAACCTAAAGGATCAAGCTTAATCAGCAGTCGTATCATTTCCAGTCGGATCATCGCTTTAGCGCCGGAAACCGTCGCTTTCTGATCAATGACCGATTCCTGAGTGGATAAGATATTGATATCCATAATTTTCTCCGTTAGCTCAGAGAAAACAATCCCATCAGGGATTGTCTCCCTGATGGGGTTGTAAAAAAAAGAGCTACTTCTTATGCCAGGTTTGTGAACGACTATTAAACTGATAGTCTTTTCTCAAATAATTACCCTGCCGGATAAAGATCGGTCTGGGTGTCGTGCCATCCAGCTTCACGACATCTGCCAACGGCCATAAATGCCCAAACAGACTTTTTAACTCGGCAACAGTAAGCTGGCCATCGGTAACATCAGGCGAAGTCTGCTTTTTATTGCTGAGAATAATTTTTCCACCGTCAGGCTTTTCATTGGTACTGTCTTTTGACCTTTCCTGCTTTTGCCCGGTACTTTTTGATTCTTCAGTATCTATCGATGCATCGGGTTCAAACGGGACGAGTTCTATCGGTTTAATCGATTCGTCAAGCACCTCAAGTGCATCGATCTCAGCCAATATTTCAGTGACCATGAAACCATTTTTACTAACCTGGTAACTGTTTAAGCGGATTCGAGTCACATTGACCTTCACTCGATATTCGCCTTCATCATACTGATCCAGTAAATTCGATTTTATTTTCAAATCTGCAAAAGGATCAAACGTGGTAAAACTACCAACAGAAAAATCTCCATTTGCACCATGGATTACTTTATTGTTGATCACACCTTCAAGAATACTCATTGTTTTCCTCTCGTTAAAAAAGAGGGAACTTGCCCCAATGGGGGTTGTTCCCATTGGGTTAAAAGATTTAGCCGGTTAATTGTCGTCCAACGTGGCGATTTACACTGACTGCACGCCCTCCTGAATCGTGCTTTTATGGCAACTTGATACAGGTGGCTGATTAAATTACCGTCTTCAAAGATATGAAGGGGTATTTTTTTAAGTAAAGATTCAATATAGGCAATAACCCGTTCAGGATTCTGCTTTGCCTGCTCGACCATCTTTTCATGGATAGACTGGCCTTTTTTTACAAAGGCCCATGGCTGGGGTAATGACATCGGAATTTCCTCAAAAAAGGGAACACCAGCCCCGTTGGGATTGATATTCCCAGGGGGTTAAAAAATTAAGTAAAACTAACTGAACGCTACTTAGTACGAATGGTAGTAATGATCCTCAATGGACTCTGCGATCAGTCTGGCTTCGTCCTGATTGGCAACATTAAGTACACAGAGACATTGGCCACCGATATTCCAGAGATAGATGCCCCAGGATAAAACAGGGGTATGCTCATCGACTGCATCCGGCGGAATACATTCAGGTTTACCGGCGCTCATGCGTATAACGGCAAGATACTCGACACGAACAAAATCAGACCAGCTGAGGTTATTAAAATTCCAGCCATCCTTAATCGCGTTAACAATAGAATGGCCATGGAAATCTTCATAGTCCTCGACAAGATTATCCAGATCATAGTGATCTGATTTTTCTTTTTTAAGTTTATCGGCACAATAATTAAGCATGTCCCTCATGTCCCAATCGGACACTTGAGCGTGTGCTAAATTTTCCAGAAGCTGATCAAACTGATCAGAAAGTGGGGCGACTACAGGGATCATCGTTATCTCCAAAAATTGAATGAGAAACGATAAACCCGATCAGGAATATGTTTCCCGAGGGGTGAAATAGAACAAAATCGGAAGAACCGATTCGCAGCCTTAAATTGTCATGGACTGCCTGATTGTCAGAGAACCTCTGACGGAGCTTATTAAATTCGATTATGTCTATTCGGTTACAAATGTCAAATAAATAGGGAATTACTCCCTGGTCATAAGACCAGAGAGTAATTCATAAGGATCATGCCACTTCCGACTTATCTTTGATCTGCCGATAAACTTCGGACATTCTCTCTGGCACGTTGGAAGCCAGAAACATATCCAAAGCCTGGTCAAGTTCCAGATCGTTAAGTATCAAACAACCGGTGTATTTTTCCTCAAGACTGGCTCGCTGTTTATCGTTCAAGCTGGCAGGTTTAACTGAGCCTGGAAATTCCAATAGAGCACCGGCTTTTGGAGAAGGCGGATAACTCATCGGATCATAAATAATGACATGCTTTTTCAGCAGCCGTTTAAGCCTGACCGTTTCAATTTGTCGGTCTACCAATCGAGCGATAAAATAATCAAGGCTATCAAATACCTCAAACTCATCCATCAACTTAATCTTTGGCTGAGATTCAATCCACCTTTCGACCTGATGGACATCTTCAAGCGTTTTACCATCCACCGGATAAAAAGAGCTGCATTCACCTTGACCGCTGTTTGAAGCGATAAAGGTTTTTACATCATCCACATACACAGTCGCCGTAAAACAGGCGGTGCCTTTAGAGGAAAAGGCCGCATGTTTAAAGTTTTTCAATTCAATCTTCATTGCTATTCTCCATAAGATTTGAAAATGGGGAATAGCCCATAACGGGGTATTCCCCGTCAGGGTTGAAAGTTTGGTAACGCTCTACGAGAGCCATTACCAGAGTTTTTTAAATCAGCAGCAAAACAATTTATGCTGCCTCAATTTCATGGGATAAAAATTGCCGGCTTAAACACTCACCCAGGTTTCTACCCACCGACCGGAACGCTACGCCAAGAACACTTTGGCCCATCATTTCATCTGTTTAGTCCGAGACATACCCTGAACCAGGGATTTATCGATGGTTTTAATCTGGCTCAGTTCATTGACCGTCAACAATCGTTTGAGTGAAGGAGCTGTAGGATGTTTTACCAACGGCTCTGTGCTACGCCATTTGGAGTAACCTTTACCAATACATCCAACTTTCAATGATTCACCATCCACTAACTGCATGGAAAAACCTTTACCTGCCTGTTTATCCCGAACAGCTTTTTTATCCAGATAGTCACAGGGGCTCCAGCATTGTGAATCAGCCGGTATATCATCAAGTATTGCGGCAAGAGTCTGTTCACGCTGTCTAATCGGCTGCAAATCCAGCTCAAAATCAAGCCCTTCGGACACCGCAATTAAACAGAATCGCTTTCTATCTTCAAAAGCACCGAGTTCACGACCCACAATTACTTCATGAAGTTTGTATCTCCAGTCCGTTAAGGTTTCACGTATCATGTGCATGGAAATTGTTGATTGATATTCCGGCACGTTTTCTAGCACCAGAATAGCAGGGGACAACTCTTTGATCGCCATTAACCAGCCTAGAAAAGCAGTACCTGCAGTTTCATGTGCTTCAGCAAAGGCCAGTTTGTTTTTAACTCGACCTGATTTTGAGGCTCCGGTACAGGGCTCGCTGAAAATCATAAGAGGGGATTGAAGTGATTTTGCATCAACATCTTCGATGCGACCCTCAATGACCTGACTCTGGTATGACCAGATGGGATTATTGTTAAGACTGGTCTGTAAGTAGGTGTTATCTGGCTCGACTGCCCAGATCATTCCACTACGCACACCGGTATCTTCTAAACCCTTATGGAGATAGTAATCCATAATTCCTGCACCATGAGCCATGGAGGCAATTGGAACCGCTAAACCGCTTAAAAGCGTTTGCTCCAATCGGTGTTCACGCTCAATTCGCTTCCGGTCATGTTGGTGATACTCAATCGTGATTTTACCTGGCTGAATAATGACCTGGATTCGATCTACACCACTAAATAGTTCCGCAAGCTCTTGATTAGCGATATCAATTAATGGATAAAACTCATCGCCTACTTTCTTGCGACAAACTTTACGATTATTTTCACTTGCTTCATTATCAGATGTTAATAGCACCAGCTGGTGCTTATCGCAGTCAAAATGACGAGAGTAGAAAGAGCCAATCTTATAGCCAGCCTCTTCAAGTTTTAAACCTTGCATCCAGACTCTTTTACCGCCCTTATGATCGGCTAATTTCAGATACGAAATTTGTAATACATTCATGTCTTTGCTCCAAACATTGCTGTTAAAAAAACAAAGAAACCCCACAGGGAGTTTCCCTGCCAGGGTTAAGTTAAAATATGAACAACACCGGATGTTCTCGGTTCGCTGGCTTGCGTTGTTCATGGCCAGCTTGGGTGTAGAGATAACCTCTCTACAGGGAGTAATTCGGTCTTTCCTATTACTTTTTTCGCAATGGTTTAACAGACTAAGCTGCAATTACCTCGTAATAGGAAAGACCCCTGTAGAACAGGAGTCGTAATTGAAAAAAGGGGGATGAAATGACTAAATAATTCCACGTTCAGCAAGGGAAACTGCTCCCCTATTACCAATCACCAGATGATCCAGGGTGCGCACATCGATCAGCTCTAATGCGCTCTTGAGTCGCTTGGTAATCTGGATATCTGACTGGCTTGGTTCCGGATTCCCTGACGGGTGGTTATGATAAAAAATCACCGCAGAGGCATTGCATTCGAGTGTTCGCTGGGCAACCACCCTTGGATACACGGATGCGCTGGACACGGAGCCGGTAAAGAGTTCTTCGATAGAGAGCAATCGATGCTCGTTATCTAAAAATAGCACACCGAACACTTCATTCTTTCGACCGCTCAGATGCAGGCGCAGGTATTCTTGCGTGGCTTGAGGTTTGTCAAAACTGACACCAGGCTGATGACGATGTTCAAGGATCTCAAGAGCCAGTCTGACCAGTGTTGTTTGCTCTGCCATATTCAGGCTACAGGCGTTAATTTTTGCAAACTGATCTTCTTTTTTGCTTGAATTGATGGGCAATACATTCTGCATAACGATATCTCCGCAGTTAAATAGAGACGGAGATACCCAACGGGTATGTCCCGTCAGGGTTAAGTTACAATGTGAACAACACCGGATGTTCTCGATGCGCTGGCTTGCGTTGTTCATGGCCAGCTTGGGTGTAGAGATAACCTCTCTACGGGGAGTAATTCGAGTTTTGGCTTTACTATTGTGCGCTGCTTTCAGTGCAGGCACCCAATAGGAAAGCCCCCTCATCAATGATGAAGGGGAGGGGGGCAGGAAGAGTAAAATCTATCCGTACCAGGAGCAATACTGGGGTTTACCATTCCAGGGCGTAGCGGTCTGACAAGATGAAATGTTTATTCGATTTCCGATAGAAACGATTTTTTCAAATTCATTATCATCTGCTAAATATGCACCCGGAACCGGCAGAACTTTGTCGGCCATTGATGAATACCCAGAAGCGTTGGTTAGCTTCTTTTGTATCTCACGCAAGCAAACTTTTTTTGCAGTTTTTAC
>ERZ890953.1012-NODE-1012-length-14905-cov-6.645589_pt1 | contig 14905 bp, 14 predicted proteins | sample MGYA00521264_ERZ890953 | MGnify/ENA primary metagenome ERZ890953 (study PRJEB32303, sample SAMEA104408629) | aquatic metagenome | biome: Brackish water; feature: Chemocline; material: water | place: Baltic Sea | collected 2014-10-26T21:54:00 | depth 200 m ...
CCGCGAACGACCATCATCCTCTCGTCCGGGCTCGAAGGAGCGCACCATGAAGATCCGCACCATCATCATCGCCGCCATGCTGGCCACCCTCGGTGCCACCGGCTTGGCCATGGCCCAGGACGCCGACGACGAGGCTGCCCCCGTACAGGACGCCCCCGCCGTGCAGGCCGATGCCTGGGGCCCCAACTTCGTGGACGAAGACGAAGACGGCGTCTGTGACCGCTACCAGGATGGCACCCAGCAGGGTCGCATGGGCCGCGGCAACGGCTGGGGTCGCCGCAACGGTATGGGCCATGGCCGTGGTGGGGGCCCGGCGTTCGTGGACGCAGACGGCGACGGCGTCTGCGACCGCTACCAGGATGGCACCTGGCAGGGCCGCCGTGGACGCGGCAACGGCTGGGGCCGCGGCCAGGGTCGGCGGGCTTCGGCCAGCCGGTAGCAGCAGCGTTCCGGATGGCCCAAGGCAGTAATGAAAACAGCATGAACCTCGGACTTCGGAACATCACCTGGGCCCTCGCCCTGCTCAGCGCTTGCTTCGTGTTGTTGCTCGCGCTGCGCACCCACACGACCATCGAGCGCCTCGAGACCTCGCAGCAGGAGCGAGCATGGATGCTGGCCCACGCCCTGGCCGCGACGGTCCAGGGCGTGGCGCGCCACGGCCCCGACGCCACCGAGCGGACCCAGGCCGTGTTCGATGAGCTCGTTGAATCGGGGCTGGTTTCTTCGGCGACCCTCATCGACCAGACCGGCCAGAGCGTCGTGCAGGGCGGCGGGTCCTTGGCGGACAGCCCGTCCTGGGTGGGCGGGCTCGAGCGCCGCGTCAGTGTGAGCGACGCGGGGATGGAACTCCTCCTGCCCTTCGAGCTGCAGGCGGGCCACGGGATGGGCCAGGGGATGCGCTCGCGTCGCTCGGAGGGCTCGCTGGGCTCCGGGAGCTACGCGCTGCAGCTGGTGCTGGACACCTCCACGGCCAGCGGTGTGCGCGCCCACATCCTGGGCAGTGACCTCGCCCTGTTGGTGATCGGCCTGGGCCTGGCCGTCCTGGGCAGCCTGTTGCTGCGCAGCCAGGTGCACAACCATCAGCTGCGAGAGCGCGTGGCCCTGCAGGAGCAGCGCCGCAAGAGCCTCGAATCCCTGCGGCTGCTGGCGGCGGGGCTCGCCCACGAGACCAAGAATCCCCTGGGCGCCATCCGGGGCAACACCCAGCTGCTAATGGAGGCCAGCGACGACGACGAGTCCCGCGGTCGGGCCGCGATGATCCTTGAGCAGATCGACCAGGTGACGGATCGTCTCAACGAGTTTCTGTCCTTCGCCCGGCAGCGAAAGCCCCGCTGGGAGCCCGTGGATCTCTCCGGCGTAGCCGGGACCGTCGTGGAGCTGCTCTCTCCGGATGCCAAGGCCGCTGGGGTGACCCTCGCGCTGCGGGAGGACCCCCACGCCGAGCTACAGGGCGATGGCCGACAGCTACAAGAGCTGCTGTTCAACCTGGTCCTCAACGCGCTGCAAGCCTGCGGAGCGGGCGATGAGGTCCGCGTGACCATCTCCGCCGACGAAGGTTCCGTGTCGGTGGAGGTCGCGGACACGGGGCCAGGGATCGCCCCCGCCGACATGGAGCGGATCACCGAGCCGTACTTCACCACACGGCAGGCTGGCAGCGGCCTGGGCCTGAGCATCGTCGAGCGGATTGCCGAGTCCCACCACGCGAAGCTCTCCATGGTGAGCACCGAGGGCGAGGGCAGCCGCTTCGGGCTGACATTCCACCGGGAGCCACCACGCGATGACTGACCTTCCCTATGTGCTCATCGTGGACGACGAAGAGCCCTTCCGCCGCATGATGCAGGCTGCGGTCCAGCGCCACGGCCACCGCGCCCGTGGGGTGTCCAGCGGCGAGCAAGCGCTGGCGCTGATGGAGCGAGCCCCCGCGATGCTCGTCTTTCTCGACCTGCGGCTGGGCCAGGGGGTCATGGATGGCCTCGAGACCCTGCGCGCGCTGCGCAGCGGCCATCCCGAACTCCCGGTGGTGATGATCACCGGCTACGGCGATGTGCGGCTGGCGGTGGAGGCCATCCGGGCTGGCGCCCTGGACTTCCTCGAGAAGCCGGTGGACCTGGCCGAGGTGCGGCGCATCATCGACGCGGTGCAGCCTGGTGTGGGGCGGCCTGAGCAGGGTGAGCCCTCGCAGTTCGGCGGGATCGTTCCTGCGCCGGGCGCCTTCCGCGACACCCTCGAGCTGTTGGCGCTGGCGGCGGACTCCACGGCCCCGCTGCTGGTCACGGGCGAGAGCGGCACCGGCAAGGAGCTGGTGGCCGCCTACGCCCACGAACACAGCCGCTACGCCGCGGGGCCGCTGGTGAAGGTCAACTGCGCGGCCATCCCGGGCGAGCTGCTGGAGTCGGAGATGTTCGGGGTCGAGAAGGGCGCCTTCACGGGCGCGCTGCGCGCCACCCGGGGTCGCTTCCGCGAGGCCCACGGGGGCACCCTGATGCTGGACGAGATCGGGGAGATGGACTTGGGGCTGCAGGCCAAGCTCCTGCGTGTGCTCCAGGACAAACAGGTCCAGCCGGTGGGCGGTGGCCGCAGCCACCAGGTGGACGTGCGTGTGGTGGCCACCACCAACCGCGACCTCCGCCAGGCCATCGATGGCGGACAGTTTCGTGAGGACCTGTTCTTTCGCCTGGCGGTCTTCGAGCTCCAGCTCCCCCCCCTCCGTGAGCGCCCTGGCGACATCCTGCCCCTGGCCAGGCTGTTCGTCCGAGAGCTGGCCGAGGGTCCCACGCCGCGCCTCTCGGCGAGCACCGAGGCGCTGCTCCAGGACCACGCCTGGCCGGGCAACATCCGGGAGCTGCGCAACGCGCTGGAGCGGGCGGTCATCCTGGCCAGGGGTGGCACCATCCAGCCCGCCCACCTGCCCCCGGGGATGACGCCGCGCTCGGTGGCGACCCCACCGCCCGAGCCTTCCACGGCTCCATCCACCATCCGGGACATGGAGCGGCAGTTGATCGTGGACACGCTGGCGGCGAACGACGGCAACCGCAGTCAGACCGCCAAGGCGCTGGGTCTGAGTCGCCGCACCCTGTACTACAAGCTCGATCGCTACGGCCTGGGCGAGGGACAGGGCGGTTCATAGCTCCCTCCTGACACACCAGGGGCAGCAGAACACTCGTCAACGAAAGAGGACTCATCATGAAACAGCTCAAGTGGCGCCGTGTCGTCTCGCTCTCCCTGCTGCTGCTGGCCGCGGTGCTCACAACCACCGGCATCGTGCTCTACATCGCCCCCCAGGGCCGCATCGCCTACTGGTCGGACTGGCACTTCCTGGGCCTGGACAAGGAGCAGCTGGGTTCCATCCACACCACCAGCTCCTTCGCCTTCGTGGTGCTGGGTTGGCTGCACACCTGGTACAACTGGAAGGCCATCGTCGGCTACCTGAAGAACAAGACCAGGCAGCTGCGGGTGATGACCCCTGAGATGATCGTGGCCAGCGTGGTGGTGACCCTGTTCGTGGTCGGCACCGGCTTGTCGTGGCCACCCTTCGCCCAGGTGATGGACGCAGGTGCAGCAGCGAAGGACTGGTGGGAAGAGCGAGAGGGCAGCCCACCCTACGGACATGCCGAGCTGTCCAGCCTGGCCACCATGGCCGGCAAGCTGGGGCTCGAGCCGGCCGCTGCAGCCGACGCGCTGCGGGATCTGGGTTGGGTCGTCGATGACCTGGATGCGTCTCTGCTGGACATCGGCCATAGGAACGATCGCTCCCCCGCGGAGCTGTATTTGGTGCTCGGCTCGGTGGGAGGCGACACCAGCTCCGAGGCCATCCAGCGTGAGGCCTTTCATCCCTCGGGCCTGGGCAAGCGCACCCTGGCCGAGCACTGCGAGGCCGAGGGGCTCGAGCTCGAGCGCGTCCAAGCCTCCCTGACTGGGCGTGGTGTGGACGCGAAGCCCGGCTCGACGCTCAAGGAGCTGGCGGCCGAGCTGGGCATGATCCCCGTGGATGTAGCCGCGTCGTTGGTCGAAGATCAGCCGAGCCTGGACGAAGCTGCCGAGGATGTGAGCCCGTGAGCGCAGCATGGACGCCGGGCTCGTGGCGGGCCAAGGCCGCCACGCAGCAGGTGGAGTACAGTGACCCCGAGGAGCTGCAGCGGGTCCTCGGCCGGATCTCCGGCTACCTCAAGATCGTCACCTCCTGGGAGATCGAGCGGCTGGAACAACAGCTGGGCGAGGCGGCGCGCGGAGAGCGCTTCCTGCTGCAAGGGGGCGATTGCTCGGAGCGCTTCGCGGACTGTCAGCCCCATGTGATCGACGCCAAGCTCAAGATCCTGCTGATGATGGGCATGGTGCTGGTTCACGGCGGCAACAAGCGGGTCATCCGGGTAGGGCGCATCGCCGGGCAGTACGCCAAGCCACGTTCGTCGGACACCGAGACCCGCGACGGCGTGACGCTCCCCAGCTACCGCGGTGATCTGGTGAACCGCCCGGCGTTCACGGCCGCGGACCGAGCCCCCGACCCGGCCCGGCTGCTCGAGGGCTTCCATCGGGCGGCCATGACCCTCAACTTCATCCGCAGCCTGCTTGCCGGCGGCTTCGGCAGCGTGCACCACCCCGAGGCCTGGGACCTCTCCTTCGTGGAGCACGCCGACCGGCCGGAGTCCCACCGGGAGGTGGTCCGCTCCATCGAGGGTGGGGTGCGCTTCCTAGAGACCATGCTGGGCCGGCAGCTCGAGGAGCTCATCAACGTGGAGTTCTTCACCGGCCACGAGGGGCTGCACCTGGCCTGGGAGCAGGCCATGTGCGAGCGGCCGCCACTGCGGGACGGCTGGTACGACCTCGGCTCCCACTTCCCATGGATCGGCGAGCGCACGCGCCAGCTCGACGGCGCCCACGTGGAGTTCTTCCGGGGCTTGAGAAACCCCATCGGGGTCAAGGTAGGCCCGAGCATGGAGCCCGCCGAGCTGGTGGAGCTCTGCAGCGTGCTCGATCCCGATCACAAGCCTGGACGGCTCACCCTCATCCACCGCATGGGCCGAGACCGGATCGGGGATCGACTGCCAGCGCTGGTCGAGGCTGTACTCCGGGCCGGCTGGACCGTGACTTGGTGCTGCGATCCCATGCACGGCAACACCTACACCACCAGCGGGGGCATCAAGACCCGCCGCTTCGACGACATCCTCGCCGAACTCGAGCAGGCCTTCTCCGTGCACGAAGCCGTGGGATCTGTCCTGGGCGGGGTGCACTTCGAGCTGACGGGTCAGGACGTCACCGAGGTGGTGGGCGGTGCGCGCGGCATGTCCGAGGCCGACCTGTCCCGGGCCTACGAGTCGGATGTGGATCCACGGCTGAACTACGAGCAGTCCCTGGAGATGGCGTTTCTCATCGCGCGGCGGTTGCGGGGGAACGGGGGGCGCTGACCAGCACGTCCATGGCGGGGTGGGCGTCTGCCATATCTCTCGAGTCGCGCTCGAAGACCGACGTGACACCCGAGCCATCCGATGACTCTTGTAGACAGCAGGAGGAAAATCCAGGCGTGAGCACTGAGCAGCACCAAGGCCCGAACATGAATGCTTCCGGCGACAGAACCTCACCTCCCCTCGGAGACTGCGCGGAGTTCGCCAGCGCCATCGCCACGCAGCGCCCGCACCGAGAGCAGCACACCCTGGACGCCGCGGACAGGCTTCGACACGCGCTGTCCACACGGGGAATCGAGGCCGATGTGTCGGCTCGCGTCAAGTCTCCTCGCAGCACCAGAGACAAGATGCGTCGCCAGCAGGTCGATCTCGAGGGCCTGCACGACCTCTGCGGTGTCCGCGTGGTGGTCGGCGAGATCCCCGATTGCTACGCGGTGCTCGCCATCGTCCACGATCTCTGGTCCCACCTACCGGAAGCGTTCGACGACTACATCGCGCACCCCAAGGCCAACGGCTACCAGTCGCTGCACACGGTCATCGTCTTACCCTGCAGCCACACCCTCGAGGTCCAGGTTCGTACGACGCGGCAGCACCGACATGCCGAGGTAGGTGCCGCGGCCCACGCACGCTACAAGCGGGGCTGGCACGACGTGGAGTGAGCCTCGAGCCACGCTGTGTGTCGGAGAGCGGTCATCCAGCGGCGAGGGTAGACCCGGCGCGTTCTCCCACCGACTCGTCCCTGGCTTCAGCAGGGCCGAAGACCCACCCCACCACCCGCAGAGACGCAGCAGCCAGCTGCACCTGGAGCAGCAGCGCGACGGCTAGGGCCACAGCCGCGATGGCGCCATCCTCTCCGAAGGTGGTCACCGCCAGGGCCAGCGCCAGTGAGACCTTGCGCACCGCGGTCGAGTACACCATCGCGATGCCATCACCGCGGGGAAAACGCCTACCGACCAGCAGGCCCAGCGCGAAGACCGCAGCGTAGAACAACAGCAGCGCGGGGAGCAGGGAGAGCAGCAGGGTGGGATCCCTGAGCATGTCCGCCTTGAGCGAGACCGCGGTGAACACCAGGGCCAGCATCACCACCGCCGAGAGCGTGGGCAGCTTGGGGGCGACCTGCGCGGCGAAGCGGGGGGAGCCCAAGGTCCGGACCAGCAGGGCGCGCAGCGCCAGCCCCAGCAGCAGGGGGAAGCCCACCACCCAGCCGATCTGCACGAACATCTTGGCCAGGGGTATGCTCACCGAGGCGCCCAGCAGGAGCTTGACGTAGAAGGGCGCCAGCAGCGACCCCAGCAGCATCCCCACCACGGACATCTTGGTGGCCATGGCGATGTTGCCACGGGCGAAGCCTGTCCAGGACACGGTCATGCCGCTGGTGGGGAACAGGGAAACCAGCAACAGGCCCAGCGCAACCATGGGTTGATCACGGAAGAACAGCAGGCCGACGCCCCAGCCCACCAGGGGGATGAGCACGAAGTTCAGATACTGGGTGGTCAGCTGCACCTTGGGGGCGCAACGAAAAAGCAGCACCCTGGGGTTGATGGCCACCATCATGGGCAGCACCATCCCGATGGTCAGCGGGACCACCAGCGCCCGCAGGGGGCGGGTGTCCACCTGCCAGCCCACCAGCAGGGCGGCCCCCATGGAGAGGGTGATCGCGAGGGAGAGGTGCTTCTTGACGAGCTCGAGGGTGCTCCACACAGTGGGCTCCGGCCGTTGGGGTGGGTCGGGGCCCGGGAGTCATGAAGACGTGGATCAGGCTCGAGGGTTCGGGCGCCACCGGGTAGAGTCGTATAGTAGAACAACTATTACAGTGGTTGTGTCATCACGTGAATACGAAAGACCCCCATTTCGCCTTCCGCCCAGAACCCTCAGCCAGACATCTTCGAGCTGCACGCCAACTTCTGTCGGCTCCGCCAGGGGATCCGACGATGACCTCGAGTCGTCTACAGAGCTCGGCACTCCGGCGCAGGGCGAGCATCTACGCACGCCTCATCGCCCCTTGGCTGGCGTCCTCTCGGCGCGCTATCGTCGCGGAGGTGCCAGTGGGGAGCAGGGTCCTGGACATCGCCTGCGGCACCGGCGATCTCCTGCTCGAGCTCGCCCCCCGCTGCACGGAGGTCGCAGGTGTGGACCTCGACGCAGCGAAGATTGCATACGCACTGGGGAGGGGAAACGCGATGTGCCGGTTTGCCGTCGCAGACGCAACCTCGCTGCCCTTCGACAACGATCACTTCGATGTCGCTACGCTGTCCATGGCGCTGCACGGGATGTCGGACGGTGCACGTCGTGAGACGCTGGTCGAGGCGCTGCGGGTGGCGCCGAAGGTGATCGTGTTGGACTACGCTGCCCCGCTGCCCACCAACGCCACCGCGTGGGTGCTGCGCCTCGTCGAGCGCAGCTCTCCCGCGGTTCATCTCGCTGGGTTCCGAAGCTTCCTGGCACAGGGTGGCGTGGCTCCCCTGGCCAGGGCCTGTGGTTTACAGGCCAGCTCGGCGGGGCTCGTCCTCTCGGGGTGCCTGGAGCTGTGGACCGTCCAGCGCGGGTGACCAGGCGCTCAGGATGCGTAGGGGCAGAGCCGCTCGTAGCCCAACAGCTGCGCGGCGGAGGCGCAGGTGACCCCGTAGAACAGTAGGGGCTTGCCGTGGTTCTCCGCCAGAGCGGTGATCATGTCGGCCGTGCCGTTGGCGATGGTCGTCCCGGTAGCCAGGACGATGTCCGATCGGCTGACCAGGGCCCCGGTCTCACGGCGGGCATCGCAGACGCGCACTCCAGCCAGGCCCGTCCCCACCTTCGTGGCATCCAGGTCGGTGACCTGGACCATGTCGGGCCCGAAGGTGTCGGAGACGGCCTCGACGATGGCCGGGTTGAGGCCTATCACGCCGACGCGGATCCTCCCGAAGCGCCGCAGCAGCTCCTGGGCCACCCATGGACCACAGCGCTCCGGATCGTCGTTCCTGCAGTGGACGGTCCGCAGATCATCGAACAGGTGGCGGCAGACAGCGTTGGCGGCAGCCACGAAGAAAGCGCGCCTGGCGTTGTCGCTGAGATCGAGATCGAGCAATTCGCCGAGGCTCGAGCGGTAGTCTGCGGGCATGTCGGTGTAGGCGTGGCCGCGAGCAGCTCGGAACTGGGCCTCGATCAGCCGCTCCCTGCCGACCACCAGCGGAAAGTCTTTGCGGCTGGTGCGGCCGATGGCCTCATCGGGGGAGAGGGGTCGGGCCGTGATCTCGATGGCCTCTGCGCCGAGATCGTGCTCGCGGACCAGGAGCGAGAGCTGCTGCCGGATCAGCTGCAGTGTGCTGCCCATCTCCTCACCTCGCCCCATCGCCGAGCCATGTCTCGATGCGATCGAAGGCTCCTGGTACCGCGGAGCCAGGGATGTCAGCGACGCGGGCGGAGAGAGCGGGGGGAGTGGCCATGGCTACCTTTGGGTGGTTGCTGGTAGGAAAAAAGGGATGGCCCGGCGGTCTTCCACCCCGGATTGGAGTCATCATCGAGCGGTGCTCGCAGACGATTGGATAGACGCCGACCACCGGGCCTTCCTGGCCCAGTTGTTGCATGTTTCATGCCAATACCAGGCGCACCTTCCTACGCGTCGGAGGATTGACGAGCATGAAGACCACCCTCGACTGCATCCCATGTTTCGCCCGCCAAGCGCTCCAGGCGGCCCGCTTCGCCACCGACGACCCCCAGGTGCAGGAGACCGTCATGCGGGCGGTTCTGCGAGAAGTGGCGGAGATGGACATGAACCAGCCTCCCCCGGTGATGGCGCAGTGGGTCCATCGGCGCCTGCGAGCGCTCACCGGATCGCCGGATCCCTACCGAAGCGCCAAAGATGACTTCAATCGCCTGGCGCTGGAGCTGCTACCAGCGATGGAGCGCCAGATCGCCCTGGCCACGGACCCGCTGGCGCTCGCCGTTCGTTACGCCATCGCCGGCAACGCAATGGATCTCGGGCCATCCATGAATGTCTCCGTTGCACAGCTGCGACACTCCATCGAGACCGTGCTGGACTCTCCCTTCGAGGGAGACGTGGAGCTTCTGCGGAGAGCGCTCAATGGAGCAGAGCACATCCTCTACCTCGCCGACAACACGGGCGAGATCGTCTTCGATAGACTCCTCATCCAGCAACTTCCGCCGGGCCGAGTGACCGTGGCCGTGCGTGGAGCCCCGATCCTCAACGACGCCACCCTGGAGGATGCTCGCACAGCCGGCCTCCACGAGCTGGCCGAGGTGATCGACAACGGCTCCGACGCCCCGGGCACCCTGCTGTCCGACTGCAGCGACGCCTTCGTCACCCGCTTCCGGGCCGCAGATCTGATCATCGCCAAGGGTCAGGGCAACTACGAAACCCTAAGCGAAGTGGCGGCCCCCCTGTTCTTCCTCCTGAAGGTGAAGTGCTCGCTGGTCGGGGACCGTGTGGGCTTGTCCCTGGGCACCCACGCGCTGGTGGCTCCCTGACGGTCCCGGCTGTTCTGGCGGGTGATCTAACTGGGCCGCTGGTCAGTGTTCCACCACCACCTCGAGGCCGTCGAGATCGATGACCAGCTGATCCCGCTCATCTGGCAGCAGCCTGATCCAACCCTCGACCCTCACCAAGCCGGGGGCGACCTCGTGAACCGTCTCCGGGGAACGCACCAGGATCCGCTCGTGGCGCGTGGGGGCCCGGTAGCAGAAGGGGCAGCGAGGCAGGCTGGGGTCGAGGGCCACCAGGTAGAAGTCCTGGACCTCCCAGGGATCACCCAAGGCGTACATGAATCCCTCGAGCTCCACCCGCGCCCCATCCAGCGCGGTCAGCGTGTCGGGAGGGTTCCCCGTGGTCCAGGTGCGGTGGGCCTCGAACAGGGCGGAGGACTCGGCGTCCAGAGGCCTCGAGAACCCCTCTGCGCCGTGCTGAGCCATCATCTGTTCGGCCCAGAGGAAGATGGCCAGGGGCACCAGGAAGCGCATGCTCCAGCGGAGGTAGGATCGAGAAGCGAGGCCTCCGCCCGCGGGCGCTGTCAGGGCCTCGGCGGCCTGCAGGTGGTAGGCCGCCAGCGCAGGCTGTGCGCCCGTGATCACCATCACCACCAGGCCGATGCCGAGGTATGCTGGGACCCGACCCGTCAGGAGCGAAACCGTCGCGTCCAGACCCATCTCGGTTCGCAGTACATTCTCGGCCAGTCCGGCGAGCACGCTGCTGATCAGCACCGCCCCCCCAGCCCCAGCCAGCACCACCGTGAGCGTGGCCAGGGATATGATGATCAGCACCTGCAGCCTGCGCGCCCCCAGCACGCGGAGCACCGCCACCTCACGGCTCTGGGCCAGCGAGCTGCCATAGATGGACATGAGCAGGGACAGGAAGGTGACCAGCACCACCCCACCGACCAACATGCGGAGCAGGTGGCCGCCGCCTGCGAGCTGCTCCCCGATCCGGCGCAGCGTCTGGCCCGTGAGGGCGAGCTCGAGACTGGAATCCTTCTGGATCTCCTCTTGCAGGGACAGCAGGGCGTCGTCGTCCACGGGCCGCAGCAGGATGGAAGAGACCATGAGGGCGTGGGCGTGGGCGTGGGCGTGCTCGTGCGCCCCGTGACTGTGGAAGATGGCGTGGAGGGGACAGAACAGGGTGTCGTCGGCGTCGCTGTGGGTGGTGGCCAGCACGCCGACGACCTTCAAAGTACCAGGCTCTGTGGGGGCGCCCGCATGCTGGTGCTCGATGATGACCGTGTCACCCACCCCCATCGCCAGGGCCTCGGCGGCCTGGGAGCCCAGGACCACCTCGAGGGCGTCATCGGTGAACAAGCGCCCGTCCAACAGGGGGAAGCGTGCGCGAGGCTCGAACCAGGCCGGGCTCGTACCCAGCAGGGCGTGGCCGCCCACCGCGTGGCCCGCCAGCAAGGGCACCGCCACCTCTACCCTCGGATCGATCTTCAGGAGATCGTAGACTTCGACCTCCACACCGGCCTCGAGATCCTGCAGGCGGGTCAGCGACCCGAGCACAAGGGGTACGGCGCCGCCATGGGGGCCCAGCACGAGGGGGTAGCGGACCGCCATGGCGCTGACCGCGCCGCGAGCTGCGTCTCCCACGGCCACCGTGGTGAGCATCAGCCCCAATCCCAGGGCCAGCACCAACGCGGTGACACCGTGCTGGAGGCCGCGGGAGAGCACCAGGCGCCAGGCGATGCGGAGGACGCTCATCGTTCACCTCCGGCTTGGCTTGGCCGCGTGAGCTGCACGATCATGTCGGGCTCGAGGCGCTCCGGCTGGTGGGTCGCCACCATCACGGTCATGCCCAGATCCCGCACCAGCCCCTGGAGCCGTGCCGAGAGCGCGGCCGCGCCCTCGGCGTCCAGGCTGGCCGTGGGCTCGTCGGCCAACAGCAGCGGAGGATTGTTGGCGAGCGCACGGGCCAGAGCCACTCGCTGGCGCTCCCCGCCCGACAAGGCGGCAGGCAGGTGGCGAGCCCTGTGAGCGACGCCCAGCTCATCGAGCAGCTCGCGGGCGCGCCGACGCTGCTGGGATGGGGGTTGCCCCGCGAAGAGCAGCGCTGCCATCACGTTCTCTTCGGCGCTCAAGCAGTCCATCAGCTGTCCGCCCTGGAGCAGGTAGCCGACGCTGCGCGCACGGAAACGATCCAGGGTGGCCTCGGGCAATGCCTGGAGGGAAACCCCCGCGACTCGCACCGTTCCAGTGTCGGGGCGCAGCAGCCCGGAGACCAGGTGCAGCAGAGTGCTCTTGCCCGTGCCGTTGGGTCCCACCAGCGCGCACAGCCTGGCCTTGGGGATCACCAGCTCGGCCAGCTCGAGGGCGACCAGGGTTCCTCCGCCGGGGCGTGTGAAGCTGCGGCGGATCCCCTGCAGCTCCACCATGGGTGGGTGAACAGGGTCGTACGGGTGTGGCCCGCGATCGCCATCGTGGGATGAAACTGACATGAGAACTCCGTTTCAGCCCGCCGCCGCCAGGTCATAGCTGCCGCCTGCCTGCAGCACCTCGACCTCCGCATCCACCTCGTCCTGGAAGCGCTGCAGGGCGTGGTCGCAGCTGTCGTGGGCCGACAGCAACAGGCGGTCGGGCCGGGCTTCGTTCAGCGCGGCGATGGCGGTGCTCAGGTCGTCGTCGTCGATGCGCCGATGGGGCAGCATGCCTGTGGAGAACACCCTCTGGGCAGGCAGCCCCCATCGATCCGAGCGGGAGCCGGTCACGGGGAAGTGAAGGCCCCCCACGATGGCGTGGATGGGCTCGGGTGACAGGCGCCGAACCATCTCGAGGATCAGCTGGATCGTGGGATGACCGCAGCCGGTCACCACCACAAGCCCCTGCTCGACCCGCGCCAGCAGCACCTGCTCCTCGATCCGTCCCAGGAAGAACATGGCTCGGCCCAGGGGGCCCGTGCTCGCCCACCCTGCGGCCATGGGACCGGGGCCAGTGAGCACCTCACGGTGGAACCCCAGCGCGCCTCCTTCCTCGGGCAGGAAGCAAGGCATCGGACACGCGACCCCTATGACGGGCGGTGGAGACACGTGCTTGGTCTGTTGGGCAGCCAAGCCCCCCGCGTGATCCAGGTGCAGGTGAGTGATCGCCAATGCATCGAGCTGTGTCACATCCACCCCCGAGAGCTGCAGGTTGCGCTCGAACGCCGGGGTGTCGCGGCCGTGGCCCAGGTCCATCAGCAGGTCACCAGCCTCGGAGGAGAAGTGATAGCTCACCGCGGCGTCGCCTATAAACCCCTGCCTGGCCTGCCATTCCACGATCACACGCAGCTGCAGCCGTTCGAGGACAGGCAGGTCGAGGGGCACCGCAGCGGCGAGCCTTCGTTCGTTGTCCCGGGCCACCCGCCCTCGCTCACGGTGCAGTCGCCAGGCGAGGTAGAGCGCGAGCGGCACCAGCACCGGCGAGCCCACCAACAGCGCGGGCCACCACAGGGGATGGACATGGTCTCTCATCGGCCAGGCCTCCTGCGTCCATGTGGCTGAACGCCCTCATAACGTGCCATCTTCGTCGTCCAGAACACACGATCGAAGCGGCACACCGGGTGGACGATCCGCTCGGATTGGAGCGCCCCGAGCCAGGCCTCGACCACCTGTTCGTCAGGGACGTTCAGGGTCAGTGCGAGCTCCCGGGCGGTCATCGGGTGACGGCCCACGATGCTCACGACGCTCTCCAGAAGGTCGGGTCGCACCCAACGCGGCATGGGTGGCGGTGGACCCGGCGGCTGGGCATGCGGGGGCGCGGCGCCAAGGTAGGAGGCGGCCCGGTGATGCACTCCGGCGGACGGGGGCTGAACCCAGTTCTCGGCTGGCGGACGTGTGGGGACGTTCACGTGAACCTCATCGGGCTCGATGCGTGCGAGCGCCGCTGCGAGGGCCCCCAGGGCCTCCGGGCCGTCGTTGAGCCCAGCCACCAACATCACCTCCACCCAGAGTTGACCGCTGAACTCGGAACGGAAGGCGACCAAGCCCTCCAGGACCTGCTCGAAGCTGAGAACCGTGTGCGGCCTGTTGATGGCCCGAAAGGTGCGCTCGTCACCCGCATCCAGTGACGGGAGCACGGCGTCGGCTGCCGTCAGCTCCTCGCGCACATCGGCTCGATGCAGCAGGGATCCGTTGGTGATCACGGCCAGCTTGGTCTCCGTGAGCGCTCGTATTCCACTGAGCAGCGCGCCCAGGCCCGTGTAGAGCGTGGGCTCTCCAGCGCCAACCACGGTGATCCAGTCCAGCTTGTTCGGGCCGAGCGCGGTGAGGTGTTCCTGCAGCTCGACGAGCAGGTGGGAGGGATCGAGGTAGCCTGTCCGCTTTACGCGGCAGGACCGGGTTCGGCCGAGCTGACAGTAGACGCAGTCGTAGCTACAGCGCCCGAAGGGGAGCGGATCCACCCCCAGGGACACCCCCAGGCGACGGGAACGGACTGGGCCAAAGACTCTCCATGTAGCGTTCATGTGCCATCACTTGAGCACAGAGCGTGCCAAAGACGCCTGGGGCCGCCAGCGCGTTAGTTCAACACAATGTCCCCCACCCGTCCCATCCCCACCGGCACCATCCTCGAGAGCATCTCCGACGGGGTCTTCACCGTGGACCTGGAGTGGAGGGTCACCTCCTTCAACCGCGCCGCCGAAGAGATCACGGGCATCCCCCGGGAGGCCGCCATCGGGCGGCGCTGCGCCGAGGTGTTCAAGGCCAGCCTGTGCGAAGGTTGCTGCCCCCTGCGGACCACCCTCGAGACCGGCCAGCCTCTCATCAACCAGTCGGCCTATGTCGTCGATCTCGAGGGTCAGCGGATCCCCATCAGTGTCTCCACTGCGTTGCTGCGGGATGACCATGGCGAGGTTGTGGGTGGGGCTGAGACCTTCCGTGATCTGAGCCTGGTGGAAGAACTCCGCAAGGAGCTCCGTGGCCGCTTCAGCATGGGCGGGCTCATCAGTCGCGCACGGGCCATGCGACAGGTCTTCGATGTCCTTCCGGCGATCTCCCAGAGCGCGGCCACCGTGCTGATCCAGGGGGAAACCGGCACCGGCAAAGAGCTCTTGG